>Ga0136846_1226344_pt1 | contig 36005 bp, 38 predicted proteins | sample HopSoiMetagenom2_FD_96841 | JGI IMG/M metagenome (GOLD analysis project Ga0136846, IMG submission 96841) | Grasslands soil microbial communities from Hopland, California, USA - 2 Assembly 2016 (version 4) | ecosystem: Environmental > Terrestrial > Soil > Grasslands | place: USA: Hopland...
GCGATCTCGCGCGACGAGGCGCCGGGCGGCATGTTCCGGCGCTTCCCGATCTATCAGCGCCTGATCAGCTGGACCAAGCCCGACGCGCCTTTCGAACGAGGGACGCGTGAGTACGAGTGGTACGACCACAACAGCCTCTCCGGCGACGAACGCGGGCATCGAGGGCTCGTGCCGGAGTTCATGGACCGCGAGTTCGATGTCCCTGCGCGCCCCGAGATGGAGGCGGGGCTCGTCGAGTTCGCACAGCGCGGGAACGTGCGCGTTCGCTACGGCTGCGAGTGGCTCTCCACGCGGCGCGCCGACGGAGGCTTCGTGCTCGGGACATCCGACGGCGAGTACCGCTGCCGGGTCTGCGTCTTCGCGATCGGCGTGACCGAGCCGTGGGTCGCTCCGATCCCCGGGCTGGACGCGGCGCCACACTACGTCGAAGCCGGCGCGCCCGAGCACTACCAGGGCAAGAGCGTCTTCATCGTCGGCAAGCGGAACTCGGGGTTCGAGCTCGCACAGGGTCTTTTGCCCTGGGCACGTCGCGTCGTTCTCGGTTCGCCGCGTCCTGTCGACACCGCGATGCTCGCCATCTCCCCGTTGAGCGTCCGCTACCTGTCGCCGTACACGGAGCATGTTCGCGGCGGTCCCGGGACCTACGTTGTCGACGCTGCGATCGAGCGCGTGGAACGCCACACGGACGGTTTTCGCATCCATGCGAACGGGACGACGTTGGAGGGAAAGATCGAGCTCGAAAGCGACGAGGTGATCGCGGCTACCGGTTTCAGTGCACCGGTGCGGGACCTCCCGGGCCTCGGAGTTGCAATGGTGAGCGACGGGCGTATGCCCGCACAAACGCCGTACTGGGAGAGCGTGTCCGTGCCGGGGATGTACTTCGCAGGCAACGTGACTCAGGCGTCGCCCGGTCTGCACAAGCACGGCGCGACGAGTAGTTCCGGATCCGTGAACGGGTTCCGGTACAACGCCCGCGTGCTCGCGCAGCACATTGCGGAGCGGCATTTCGAAATTCGGCGGGAACGGCGGAGGCTCGCAGGTGAGGACGTGGTTCCCTACCTGCTCGCGGAGCTCTCACACGCTCCGGAGCTCTGGGTCCAGAAGGGCTATCTGGCCCGGGTCGTCCGTGTCGAGGGGAACGATCAGTTCTGCGACGAAGGGATCCTGCCGCTCGCCGACTTCGTCGACCGTGGCGACGCTGACGCCTGCGCGGTCACTGTCGAATACGACGCCGACGGGACGATCATCCCGGTCGTCTACGTCCGTCGCGGCGGGGGACTGGTTGAGCACGCCCTGCCACCGCATCCGCTGCACTGGTTCGGTACCGACGAGCATCGTCAGCAGGTCGCGGCGTGTCTCTCGCCGCTCCTTGCTTAGTGTTCGAGCCGCCGTCAACCCACGAGGAGGCTTCACATGGCCAAGAACACCGGCAAGTACAAGCTGAGCGCCGAGGGGAGAAGAGCGCACAACATCCTTTGCGGCGATCTGAAGATGATCAGCCAGGTGAACGAGAAAGAGGCGGGTCAGCAGTTCGAAGCGGGGGACGATAAAGCCGCCATGGACTCGATGCGGATCGCCGCGGCGGCGGCGGCCGACGCAAAACACATCGGGTGCAGGTGGGCCCAGTAGTCACGGACTCCTCGCAACTGCCGGTCGGGTGAGCGGACGTGCAGAGATCGTTGTCGCGGTAGGCAGCGGCAAGGGCGGCGTGGGCAAGTCGACGGTCTCGCTGCATCTCGCGTTCGCCTTCGCACGCCGCGGCCTCGAGGTCGGGCTGCTCGACGCAGACCTCTACGGGCCCGACATCCCGCTGATGGTGGGAATCAGCCGAACGGAGGTCGCACGGCAATGGCAGCTCTGGCGCACGAGCGGCATTCGCATCCAGCCGGTCGAGCGTCGCGGCGTACGGTTCATGTCGGTTGGGTTCCTGCTCGCCGAGCAGCAGGCCCTGACGATGCCCGCCCCTCTCCTGTCGGCGGCGCTGCGGCAGCTCGTCCACGACGTCGAGTGGGGGGACCTCGACATCCTGCTGGTCGACCTCCCTCCGGGCACCGCCGACCTTCAGCAGCAACTGCTTGGAGTCTTGTCCCTCGACGGTGCGGTGATCGTTGTCGGACCGCAGGACGTCGCGCACCTCGACGGCCGCAAGTTCCTCGATTTCCTTCGCGACGGTGACGTTCCCGTGCTCGGGGGCGTCGAGAACATGAGCGGCCTCGTCTGCCCGCATTGCGGCGAACATATCGACGTCTTTTCGCCCGTTGCGGAGGACCGGTCGCTCTGGGCGACGGGGCTCCCTCGGCTCGGTAGCGTGCCACTGGTGCCGGCAGGCATCTCCGGCGAGGACTGGCAAGCCGGTGCATTCGACGCAATCGCAACTCGAACACTCGAAGCGATAGAGCGTCGTCCTGCTGCCTGAAGTAGCCTCCGAACATGAAGTCCGAAGAGGTAGCCGTCTTGACCGTTGCGCACAGCGAGTCGGAGGCAGATGTCGTCTGCGGCCTTCTTCGGTCTGCTGGGATCAAGTGCGGTTACCGCGAGACGCAGGCGGTCGACTCGCTGCTCGAAGAGTTCACCCCCTCGGGCCCGCAGGAGGTCCTCGTGCACCCATCGGACCTCGACGCGGCACGGGAACTCCTCGCCCAGTCGGATCGCTGAACCACCCGGCGCACCGAGGCCCTCCATCTGCTATTCGCGCGCGCGCGTCTTGCTGAGAGTAGGCGCGGTCGTGGTTGACCACGTCTCCCTGGCTACAGTGGGCACGTGACGTCAGACAGCGATTCGGAGGTGTAGCTCGTGGAGAAGGCGATTCTGGCTGGAGGGTGTTTCTGGGGAATGCAGGATCTGTTCCGCCGGCAACCAGGCGTTGTGTCGACTCGCGTCGGCTACTCCGGGGGCGACGTTCCGAACGCCACGTACCGCAACCACGGGTCGCACGCCGAAGCGATCGAAGTCGTGTTCGATCCCGAGCGAACCTCGTATCGCGACCTGCTCGAGTTCTTCTTCCAGATCCACGATCCGACGACGCTGAATCGTCAGGGCAACGACATGGGGACGAGCTATCGCTCGGCGATCTACTACGCGGACGACGAACAGCGGAAGATCGCCGAGGACACGATCGCGGACGTCGAAGCCGCCGGTCGCTGGCCCGGCAAGGTCGTGACGGAAGTCGCGCCGGCAGGCGATTTCTGGGAAGCAGAGCCGGAACACCAGGACTACCTGGAGCGCTATCCGAACGGCTACACGTGCCACTTCGTCCGCCCCGACTGGGTCCTGCCGCGGACGCAGTCGGCCGCGGTCAGCTAGCGAGAGGACGAAAGAGCCGTTTCTCCGCCGCGAGGTGGGACGGCCACTCGAGGCTGTTCGCACCCGCGAACCGCAGGTAGGCGCCGAGCGCGTCGCGCATCGAATCGACGAAGCCTTCACCCTTGCGCGGCGTGAACCCGTCCTCCCACCAGAGGTCGAGCACTTGCACGCTGCGCTGCTCGCGATCGATCCGCGGCTCGACGCGGCCGACGAGACGTTCGCCAAAGAGGATCGGCAGCACGTACCAGCCCCAGCGGCGCTTGGCGGGCGGGACGAAGAGCTCCCACACGTACTCGAAGTCGAACAGGTTCCCCAGAAGCGCGCGGTCCCACACCAGGGCGTCGAAGGGCGGGAGAAACGCGACCGAGGGTGGTGGCTCGGGTGGCGCCTGCAGTAGCGCGACGTCCTCCTTGACGACGAAACGCTTGCCGCGCACGCCGTCCACGTCGACAGGAATCAGCTCGCCCCGGTCGATCAGTTCCTGGCGGAGGGCCGTTCGTCCGGGGTGACCCGGCCAACGCGGGTCCGGCTTGGCCGGGCCGAGACCACCGAAGATGTCGGGGCCGGCAACGCCGAGCAGGCCGTGTGCGCGATAGCGCGAGAGCATCTTGTGCCTCAGCTTCTCGCCCGGCGGGAGCTCGTGTGCGAGAAGCTCGGCCGGGAGCAACCGCTCGAGCAGGTCGTAGTAGCGCCGGTTTCCGTCGCGGCGCGCGAGGCCCAACACGCCCGTGACCGCATACGCCTCGAGCACGGCCCGCACGGTGTTCGTCGGCATGCCGAACCAGTCGGTCGTAGGGCCGGTCGCGCGCTCGAAGTCGAGCGCGGAGAGTGGGCCCTCCGCGCGGATTCGGTCGAGCACCTGCTCCGCCACCTCCGCGTTCTCGGAGAGGACCCGTGAGGAATTGCGGCTCAACGGCGCGCGGAACCACGGAAAATCCTCGGTCGGCACGAGGGAGAGCCCCTTGTTGTATGCCTCGAAGATCTCACGACGGTCGTAGAGCGTTTCGCACCACTCCGGCTCGTAGTCCTTCACGCGTGCATGGAGCACGAGGTCGTGCGTCCGGCCCGCCACCGCCAGCGGGTCGAACTGGATCGAGCCGAACCTGCGGAAGACCTCGAGCACGGCGGTGAGCTCGCCTTCCAGCGAGCGAGCGGGTGCGAGGAGCTGGCGGCTGACGAGAAAGCGGCGCGCGGCCTCGACGGCGACCTTCACGCGCAGCACGCTAGGGGAACTCGGCACCCTCCGCGCGTGTAACCACTACGTGCTCAAGCACAAGATCTCACTCGCTCTGACGACGGTCGCCGCCGTCGCGTTGTCGCCGGCCGCCGCCAACTCCGTCTCGCACGCAACCCTGCGAGGGAGCGTGGCGTACACGGCCGGCAACGGCGACATCTGGGTGATGCGCGCCGACGGGAGCGCTCGCCGACGGATCACGCGGTCCGGGCGGGGTGTCGACTTCGATCCCGATTTCGCGCCGGACGGACGCCACATCGTCTTCCGCAGTTCGCGCGGACGGCGACCGGATGATCCGTTCCACATCGGACTCGATGCGATTTTCGTCGTCGACGTGCGGACCCGGCGGGCGCGGCAAATCCAGCCTCGGACCGGGGGGCTCTTTCCGGCCTGGTCGCCCAACGGGACTCGCATCGCCTTCAGCGGAGTCGCGAACAACAGATCCGATCGCGACACGATCCACATCATGCGCCCGGACGGTACCGGCGTCCGCGATCTCGGGGCTCCCGGCGAGTGTGCGACGTGGTCTCCGGACGGCACGCTGATCATGTACTGCTCTCACCCGGGCGACGGGAACTGGGCGGTCTGGGCCATGGCTGCAGACGGGACGAATCGCCGTCAGCTCACGCACCCGAAGCTCATCCCCCCGGCAGGCGCGCATGGCGACTACCCCGGCGCCTGGTCGCCCGACGGAACGCGGATCGTCTACAGCTCCGAGGTCGACGGCGACCGCGAGCTCTTCGTCATGCGTGCCGACGGCACCGAGAAGCGGCGCCTGACCCGCTTTGCCGGAGGAGACGGAGCCAGCGCCTGGCTGCCCGACGGGTCGATCGTCTTCTCGCACTTCACCGGTAACAGGCCGCTGCCGCGCTGGTACCGGGTTCGGGCAGACGGCGGAGGGCTCGCCTTTCTCCCGCAACTCGCCGGCGCGGGCGATCCCATTGGCTGGCTGCCATAGGGCAAGGGACCTCTCTGCCCGGAACATGGGCCGGTCGGCCCATTGTGGAACGCGAGCTCTACGGAGACGATGAGGTCATGCCGCCCAGCGAGCCTCCCGCCAAGCCCGATTTCGAGCTTCACCGCTGGTTCTCCGAGGACGAGCTCGAACGCTGCCCGGCCTGCCGGGAGCGCGCCGCGGTTCGGCTCACCTCGACGCAGAGCCTGATGTGCTTCGCGTGCGGGGATTTGAGCCCCGCACATGCAACGCCCCGGAGCGGCGAGGAGCCCGCCGCTCCGGACGAAGCGTTCTAGCTTTCGCTCAGCGGAAGAAGGGTCCGATCAAGATCTGCTGCGCTCCATTCACGTCCGGCAGCGCACTGTTGACCCGGATCTCGTCGTTCGAGACTCCGAAGCGGCCCAGGTTGTTCGTGGGCATCGTGCCGGAGCCGCCGCGCACGGTAATCGTGCCGACGGGAGTGAAGTCGAGCGTGACCCAGAGCTGTGTCCCGTCGGGGACGTTCACGTTGCTGACCTGAACCGATAGCAGGCTGAAGCCCCCGCAGCCGCTGAAGCGAGTCATGTCCACCGTTGCTTGACCGCTGGGCGTCCTGCCGTTGAAGGCCGGACCGCTCAGAGCTTCCTTCACGACACCTCCGGTCTGGCACCCCGGAGGCGTCGGTGGGGGCGGGTCCGTGACCGTCAGCGAGAACCTGCCGCTCGCCGAGGCTCCCGCCGCGTCCGTGACAGTGACCGTGAATGTCGAGGTTCCCTTCGCCGTCGGCGCACCGAAGAGGAGCCCGGAGGGGCGCAAGGTCAGTCCCGCCGGCACCTGACCCGACCAGGTGTACGGCTCGACCCCGCCGCTCGCGATGAAGCTCGTCGAGAAGAAGTTGTTGACGAAGACGTTGCTGCCCGCACCGACGTCGCACACGCCGTTCGCGCAACTGAAGAAACGCGAGTCGATCGCCAACGGGGGGTTCTGACCAGTGCCGGTTCCGCTGATGGGCACCGTCTGCGGGCTGGCGGGCGCGTTGTCCGTGAGGATGAACGTCGCTGAGCGCGTCCCGGTCGCTTTCGGCGAGAAGTTGATGGCAACGCTGCAGCTCGCGCCGGCCGGCAACGTGAGACCGGAGCAGCCGTCGTCCACCTGTGTGAAGTCGAGTGGGTTTGCACCGCGGGTCGCAGCACTGTTGATGAACAGCGAGCCGTTGCCGGTGTTCGTGATCCTGATCGACTGCGCTGCGCTGGTCGTGTTGATCGCCTGTGCGCCGAACGTCAGCGAGGTCGGCGTGAACGTGACCGCGGGTGTCCCTGTTGGTGGCGGTGGGGGTGGTGGAGTTCCGCCGCCTCCACCACCGCCGTGGCTGGCAATGGCAACGGTCGGTAGCGCAAGAGACATCAACGCCGTAAGCACGACAAGGCCCGTGCGAAATCGCCGGATCACGTGCATCCCCCTCCTACTGAGCTGACCGTATGTCTACGCGAAGGCTCGAGATTCGGTTTTCGCCCCTTGACCGCGCGGCCCCGCCGTGTTTCAGTCGCTGAAATGGAAGCTGCAGGCCGAACAAGCTCGCCCGGGCAAACGCGCAACATCGGAATTTGCATCCTTTTGTTCGTGGTCACGCTCGGCTTCTACGGCTGGTACTGGGCGTACAAGACGCACGAGGAGATCAAGGAGCACAGCTCCGAGGGGCTCGGCGGCGTCCTCGGGCTCGTGGTGTGGATCCTCGCGAGCTTCATCAGCGCTTTCGTCATACCCTCGGAGATCGGAAAGATGTACGCGCAGGAAGGCCAGGCCCCGCCCGTCAACGGCTGGACCGGGTTGTGGCTGATTCCCTTCGGTGTCCTCGTTGTTCCGGCGATCGTCTGGTTCGTCAAGGTTCAGGGAGCGCTCAACCGGCACTGGGAGTCGCACGGCGCAAGCGTCTGAGCACCGCCTTAGGATTCGCGGCCCATGTCGGCGAAACCGCTCAGCGCAGCACTCATCTCGGTTGTCGTCCTCGGCCTGGCGGGATGCGGCGGCGGCGGTGAGAAACGTGCCGACCAAGGGTCCGAAGTGACGACCTTGCCGGGCTGCGCTCCGAAGTCGCAGGCGGTTGCGCTCCCCGACGGCTTTCCGGACGGGTTCCCCCTTCCGCGCGCCGCGGTCGTCCGCACCGCCAAGGACGACGGCAAGACGATGAACGTCGTGGCGCTCGTACCGGGCGACATCCGCGACGTGACCGAGTCGCTCCTGGATGAGCTCGAGTCCGCGGGTTACAAGCTCGGCGAAGGCGACTCCGAGGAGCATGAGGCCGAGTCGCACTTCGACGGAAACGGGTTCGCGGGTTTCTTCAAGCTGAACACCGTCGGCGGCTGCGCCGGCGCCAACACGCTCGCCCTGGTTCTCAGCCGCTCCTAGCCGTTTGGATTCACCCGCATCCGGGGTAATTCCTCGGGGTCAGCGGCAGCGAAAGGGCGGGAGGCGACGTGCTGAGGAAGCGTTCACGACGTGCTGTGGTTGTGCTCGGGGCCGCGCTGGTGCTGCTCGTGCCGGCAGCGGCGCAGGCAGACACGATGAGCTTCAGCGGGGAGTTTCCCCCCATCGCCGGGCAGTGCGGCCCGTTCCACGACTTCACGATCGGTAGCGACGTCACCGCCATCGACGCAGTCGCATCCGCGGCTGTGCCGAGCAACGACATCGTCCTGAACCTCCACCATCCGCAGGGCTCGATCGTCGCGTCCGCCGACAGTGCCACGAGCCCCGAGGCGCTTCACTACCCGGTGCCGCCGGGCGGTGCGGGCACGTACAGCGTCCAGATCTGCGCGGCCGGCAACGCGGTGGTGCTCGTCTCCCCGACCACGTATGTCGTCCAGGTCAACACGACGACCGCGCCGCTGCCGCCCGTAGGCGGGGGCGGCACCGTGCCGACGACGATCTCCGGCACGCCGACGCCCACTCGAACGGCCGGCACGCTCAAGTTCGCGCCGTCGACCATCGTCGACGCGCAGCGGACGGAAGGCGAACCGCTGAATGTGATCCCCTCGGCCACTGAATACTGGGAGTCCGGGCCTTTCGGCACCTCCACCCAGCAGTCGTGGGTTCACCGGTCGACCGACAACGGGCTCGAGTTCCACACGGTCAGCCCGGTGGGGCTGCGGCCGGATGCTCCGCCCGGCGGCGGCGACACCGACATCGTCACGGACGATCAGGGCTACGCGTACTTCTCCGACCTCGAAGCGCTGACGAACGTCGGGGTGGCGGTGTCCAACGACCACGGCGGCACGTGGCGTAAGAGCGCGATCTCGAATCCCGAAGTCGTCGAGGACCGCCAGTGGATGGCAACCGACAACGGCACGACGGCGGCCGCGTCGGACAACACGGTCTTCCTCGCGCTGCGGCAGATCCCCGCGGGCTCGTCCATCTATTCGACGCCGGGCTCCACGGGAGCAACGGATCCTGTGGGTGGCGTCGTCTACATCCCGGCCTCGGGCACACCGCTTCCCGTGTCGACCGGATCCCCGTGCGGGCAGCTGAAGTTCGACCCCGTGAAGCGCAACCTCTATCTGCCGTGCGGGCAGGCTGACCACATCACGATCGCCGTCGCGCACGTGAATCCGGGCCAGCGCACGAATCTGCTCTTCCACGCCGTGAACACGCCGCAGAGCCCGGCCGGCGACGACGTCAGCGAGATCTTCCCGTGGCTGACGACTGATCCCGCCGGCAACATCTACGTCATCTGGATCGCCGGCGGCAACGGCGGCAACAACCAAGTCTACTACACCGCCTCGACGGACGAGGGGAAGAGCTGGACGACGCCGACGCAGGTCAGCACGCCGCCGGCGAACTCCAATACGTTCCCCGTCGCGACCGCTCCGGCGACCGGCCGGCTCGTCGTCTCGTGGCTCGGCCAGAGCTCGACCCTCGACAGCGACCTGATGCCGTCGTGGTTCAACGACAAGCAGGGCGCGACCGCGTATCCGTGGTTCGGGTACGTAGCGACGATCACGGGCGCGAACGGCCTCACGCCGACGATTGCCCAGCAGCCGTTCACGTCGAAGCCCATGCACTACGGTCAGATCTGCAATTCCGGGACGACGTGCATCGCATCGGGTGGTGACCGGACGATGGCGGATTACTTCGACGTCAACTTCGACAAGGCCGGAGCCCTGCGCTTCGTCTACAACGACACGACGAGCCAGTACCACGGCGCGCATCTGTTCGAGATCAGGCAGCTCACCGGCAAGGCCCCGGCGGCACCGATGCCCGATCCGACCGGAGACGCGCAGTGGCCGCATTACTCGCCGACGGGCCCCGGCCCGAACCAGGCGCAGCTCGACCTGACGAACGTGGACGCCGCGCGTACCAGGACCGGTCTTCAGTTCACGATGAGCGTCGCGAATCTCTCCACGCGGACGGCACCGCCCGGTAAGACCAACGCTCTCTGGCTCACGCGCTTCACCGCGAAGTCGCTCGGAACGTTCGGCGAGGAGGCCTACCGGATCTTCTACGTCGGCGCGGAGTCCCAGCTCGGCGGCCCGCTGTCCTTCTTCGTCGGCAGCGGCGAGGCGGATACGACGACGCCCGGGAACGGCTGCCGTTCCACGAGCACGCCGGGTAACTGCAAGATCGTCTTCTATCCGGCGGAGGGCGCCGCGACTGGGACTGTGAGCGGCAACAAGATCACGATCACGGTGCCGTACTCGGCCTGGGGCCCCAAGCGCCCGCTCGCCTCCTCCGCCACGCTGTTCAGCGTCACAGGCCTGACGTTCGGTCGCAACGCGTCGGATGATCTCTACGCGGACGTCGACGCGTCGCACGCATTCGATCTGAAGGGGAAGTAGCCGAGCGAAGCGACAAGTCGCCGAGCCTGGGCCCCGTGCGTGGCGCGAATCCGGTTCGTGCCGTGGCGCTCGCTGCCGGTTCGACCCTCAGCCATTCAGATCAGACGGTCGGCGACCGGAAAACGCTCATCGCCCGTAAGACACGACTGTAGGCAAAGCGCAACGCCCTCATCGCCCGTGTACAGCGAGTGGTGTCCGCGACCAAGCCGTTCTGCGCGCGCCTCGACCTGCGCCGCCGCATGCGCGGCGAACGCCTGCGCGCGTTCGAGCCAGCTTTCGTCTCCCGTCCGGCGCCAGAGGGCGAGGAGCGCGTAGGCGTTGCCTGCAGTGCCGTGGCAGAGGCCGGGCTGATCCCGAATCGGGCCCGCGTCAACGACCAGGCGCCCCGCGCCGAGGAGCAGCCGGCTCCACGCCTCGTCGTCACTCGCGGTGTCCCACATGGTCACGAGCACGCCGGCGGCACCGTGACACCACTGCACGCGAATACCGGCTCGTCCGGGAAGCGGGTCGCCCGCTACGGGCGCCCAGTTGGCATGGCTCTCCTCGACGACTGCGAGGCGTACGAGCGTGTCGATCGCGCGACGCTCGACCTCTTCACGATGTTCGGAAGCGAGCAGGTGGCCGCCGCCGCGCAGCAAGACGTGCGCGTTGCCGACGAGGCCGTGCGCCGCACCGAGGTAACGCGACCGGTCGGTCCCCACCTGCGGCGTCCACAGCCACGCGTCGAGCGTGCTGTCGTACGACCACTCGTTGAGCAGGTGCTGCGCACCGGCAGTCCAGAACGTCAACCAACGCTCTTCTCCGGTCCGGGCGTGAAGTTGGGCGGCGAGCAGCATGTGTCCGGGATGCCCGTACAACGGCTCGAGCGCGGGTGACGTGAGCGACGCCTGCGCGAGTGCTGCGAGGCGGTCCCGTCGCCCGGGATCGGGCCAGTGTCTCTCTGCCACCGCGAGGACGCCGGGCACGCCGCCCCAAACACCGCCGACGCCCATGTCCGGATCATCCGGCTCCTCGACGATCTTCTGCTCCAGCGCCTCGACCGTGGCTCGGTCGACGTGGGCTCCGAGCTCGCCGAGAGCCCACAGCACACCCGCCGCGCCGCAATAGAGGCCGCTCGCAGGGCCGTCCTGCTCGCTCTCGGCATCGTCGGGATCGAGTCGCCAACGGCCGTCTGCACGATCCAGTTCGCGCTCCGCCCGCGTCACGATTCGGTCGATCGCCACGCGCGCGATCGCTTCAGTGAAGCGATGCTCGACGAGAGGCTCATGGCGCTCGGGCGTGTACAGCACGCACTGCGAGCCTAACGCTCAGACGGTGATGACGATCTTTCCTTGCGCATGGCCTTCGCTGAAGTACGCGAGCGCTTCCGCGGTCCTGCTCAGGTCGTAGGTCCGTTCGACGATCGACTTGATCGTTCCGGACTCGAGCAACTCGGCGAGGAACGCGAGATCGGCGTCGTTGATCTTGGCGACGAAGAACTTCACCGATTGGCTTCGGCCTTTCGAAGCAAGCGCTGTTCGGACGAGATGGGGGATGGGCCCCGATCCGCGGTAGGTCATCTTTCCTCCCACCAGCACGATCGTCGCATCGGGTGTGAGCACGCGTCGCATCTGCGAGAACGAGCTTCGGCCCGCGATGTCGAGCATGAGCTCGTGGCGCTCGGGCCGCCGCGTGTAGTCCTCGCGCGTGTAGTCGATGACGCGATCCGCACCCAGCGACGCCGCGCGCTCGACGTTTCGAGTGCTGCAGACGGCCGTCACATCGGCACCGAAAGCCTTTGCCAGCTGCACCGCGTAGGTGCCCACACCGCCCGACGCACCGTTGATCAGGACTTTTTGGCCCGGCTGCACCTGCCCGTGGTCGCGCAGCGCCTGCAACGCTGTGATGCCCGCGATCGGGACCGCTGCCGCATCCTCGAACGAGACTTTGGGTGGCTTTCGCGCGAGCCGGACCTCTCGGGGCGTCGCGTACTCGGCCCAGGACGCGATCGACGTGCCGAACACCTCGTCCCCGGGGCGAAGGTGCTTGACGTCCTTTCCCACCGTCTCGACGACCCCGGCAAGGTCGCCGCCGATCCGTCTGCGCTTCGGCTTCCTCCACCCCGACGAGGGCCGCGCGAAGTATGGGCCTGTGACGGTGTACCACTCGGACGGGTTGACGGAGCTCGCCCGCACCCGCACAAGCACCTGGTCGTCCGTGATCGCCGGGCGCTCGACCTCTTCCAGCTCGAGGACGTCGGGCCGGCCGTAGCGCTTGTGCACGATCGCCTTCATCTCACTCCTCTACAGTGTAAGTTTACGCTGTAAGTCCTAACGTACACCGTAAGCTTTGTCAAGCATGAAGACCCGGGCACCCCTCACCAGAGACCGCGTCCTCGACGCCGCGATCCTCGTCGCCGACGAAGGTGGGCTCGAGTCCCTGAGCATGCGCAAGCTTGCGCGCGAGCTCGGCGTCGAAGCGATGTCTCTCTACAACCACGTCGCCAACAAGGGCGACCTCGTGGACGGCATCGTCGACCGGGTGCTCGAGGAGATCGAGCTGCCCGCGGAGGAGGACTGGGAGAAGGCGATTCGCCAGTGCGCGATCTCGGCCTACCAGACGTTCCTGCGCCATCCGTGGGCATGCAACCTCGTCATGAGCTCGGGGAACACGAACTTCATGCAAAGCCCGCGACTGCAGTACATGGAGTGGCTGCTGCGGCGCCTGCGCGAGGCAGGCTTCTCCGCGGACCTGACCTACGACGCATACCACGCGCTCGACAGCCACATCCTCGGGTTCACCCTCTGGCAGCTGGGCCACTCCGCCGGCGCCAGGAATGTGCTCGGCGGCAAGACCGTGTCGGAGTTCGTCACGGCGTTCGCGCAGGAGCTACGTGCGCGCGACTACAAGTACCTCGCCGAGCACGCGGAGCAGCATGCCGCCGCGCCGAGGGGTGGCGCGGCACGCGAGTTCCAGTTCGGCCTCGATCTGATCCTCGACGGGCTCAAGCGGTCTCTGCGCTCCGCTTGAGCGAGGATGCGCACGTGGCGAGCGCGGGAGCGAGCGAACCTTTGCGGGAGACGGCCGCCTGGCGCGCGCTGGAGGCGCATGCGCGCGAGGTGCGTGGGGTGCACCTGCGGGAGCTCTTTGCGCAGGACGAGCAGCGCGGGCACCGGCTGACGTTGGAGGCGGAAGGGATCTTTCTCGACTACTCCAAGAACCGCGTCACCGACGAGACGCTTCGCCTGTTGGTGGAGCTCGCCGCCCAGCGCGGCGTCGCCGAGCGGCGCGATGCGATGTTCGCGGGAGAGCACATCAACGTGACGGAGGATCGCGCGGTGCTGCATGTCGCTTTGCGCGCGCCCGCCGACGCCGTCATCGAGGTGGACGGTGAGGACGTCGTACCGAAGGTGCACGAGGTGCTCGAGCGGATGTCCGACTTCGCCGAGCGTGTCCGGAGCGGCGAGTGGAAGGGCCACACAGGCAAGCGGATCCGCAACGTCGTCAACATCGGGATCGGCGGCTCCGACCTCGGGCCGGTGATGGCGTACGAGGCCCTGCGCCATTACTCGCAACGCGATCTCACGTTCCGGTTCGTCTCGAACGTCGACGGCACCGACATCGCCGAGGCGACGCGGGATCTCGACCCGGAGGAGACGCTGTTCATCGTCTCCTCGAAGACGTTCACGACGTTGGAGACCCTGACGAATGCGACCACAGCCCGCGAGTGGCTGCTGGCCGAGCTTGCGGACGAGTCTGCCGTTGCGAAGCACTTCGTCGCGGTCTCGACGAACGCCGAGGAGGTCTCGAAGTTCGGGATCGACACAGACAACATGTTCGAGTTCTGGGACTGGGTAGGCGGTCGCTACTCGATGGACTCGGCGATCGGCCTGTCGACGATGATCGCGGTGGGCCCGGAGAACTTCCGCGCGATGCTCTCCGGTTTCCATGCGATGGACGAGCACTTCCGCACCGCGCCGCTCGAGCGCAACCTGCCGGTGCTGCTCGGCCTGCTGACGGTGTGGTACGCGGATTTCTTCGACGCCCAGACCGTCGCAGTGCTCCCCTACGACCAGTATCTGAAGCGCTTCCCCGCGTATCTGCAGCAGCTGACGATGGAGTCGAACGGGAAGTCCGTCACGCTGGACGGAGCGCGCGTGGACTACGAAACAGGCCCGGTTTACTGGGGCGAGCCCGGAACGAACGGCCAGCACTCCTTCTACCAGCTGATCCACCAGGGCACGAAGCTGATCCCATGCGACTTCATCGGCTTCATGCGCAGTCTCAACCCGGTCGGTGACCATCACGACCTGCTGATGGCGAACGTCTTCGCGCAGACGGAGGCGCTCGCTTTCGGCAAGGACGCAGACGAGCCCTATCGCGTCTTCGACGGCAACCGCCCGTCGAACACGATCCTGGCCGAACGCCTCGACCCCGACACGCTCGGGAAGCTCGTCGCGCTGTACGAGCACAGCGTCTTCGTCCAGGGCGCGATCTGGAACATCGACTCCTTCGATCAGTGGGGCGTCGAGCTGGGCAAAGTGCTAGCGAAGCGCATCGCCGACGAGCTCGAGGCACCTGCGCAGCCCGACCTCACCCACGACTCGTCCACCAACGCGCTCATCACGCGCTACCGGCGCGCGAAGGGAAGCTAGGGCGTGCGGATCGTGCACGACATCTCGGTGCCCACCGAAGCCGGCATGCACATCTACGCGGGCAACCCGGGCGTGTGCCTCGAGCGTGTCGACTCGATCGCCGACGGGGCGCAGGCGAACGTCAGCAAGCTCGACCTGGGCGTACACAGCGGCACGCATGTCGACGCGCCGTTGCATTTCATCGACGGCGCGCCCGGCGCCGAAACGCTCCCGCTCGATGCGCTCGTCGGCGACGCCTTCGTCGTCGACGCCACGAGCATCAGGGGCGATCTCGACGAGGAAGCTCTCTCCTCGCTCGACGTGCCCCAGGAGGAGCGGCTCCTGCTGAAGACGACGAACTCCCAGCTCTGGGAGCGTCCGTCGTTCACTCCCGACTTCGTCCGGCTCACCGGAAGCGGGGCGCGGTACCTCCTCGCCCGGGGCGTGCGCCTGGTGGGTATCGACTACCTCTCGATCGGGGACGGGGAGGCGCACCGCGAGCTGCTCGGCGCCGGTGTGGTCGCCGTCGAAGGTCTCGACCTGCGGGGCGTCGAGCCAGGCCGGTATGGCTTCATCTGCCTTCCGCTCAAGCTCGTGGGGTCCGACGGCGCCCCGGCCCGGGCCGTCCTCGTCGCGTAGATTCGGCCGGGAACCGGCGCACTCCGTCAGGTCCTTCCGTTTCAATCACGCGGACGTGACCGCTACCGAAGGAGCTTCATGCCGCTTACCCAGAGTCAGCTCGTAGGTGAAGTCGCCGACCGCGCCGGTTTCAGCAAAAGCGAGACCAAGGCCGTGCTCGACGCGCTCGAGGAGGTCGTCCTCGACCAGCTCGCCGACGCCGAGAAGGTGAAGATCGGCGGCGTCGTCCAGCTCACCGTGCGGGTGAAGGAAGCGACGAAGGCGCGCAAGGGGCGCAACCCGGCGACCGGCGAGGAGATCACGATCTCCCCGAAGCCTGCCTCGGTGACCGTCAAGGCTCGTCCCCTGGCGAAGGCGAAGAACGCGCTTCCGTCCGTGGCGGCCGCGCGTCGCCGGCTTGCCGCGTAGCAGTCGTGCGGAGCGGGGGAGTCAGGCTCCCCCGCTCGCAGACCTGAGGCAGCTGTTCGGCACCGACAAGCCGGCCATCGCGATGGCCCACCTGCCGCCGCTGCCGGGAACGCCTCTGTACGACGAAGCCGACGGTCCCGACGCCATCGTCGCCGCGGTGCGCCGCGACGTCGAGATCCTCGTCGCGGTGGGCTTCGATGCCGTCATGTTCTGCAACGAGGGCGACCGGCCGTACGAGTTGCGCGCGACGTATGAGGGCATCGCGACGATGGCACGCGTCGTCGCCGAGGTGGCACCGCGGGACCGCCCCTTCGGCGTCGACTACCTCTGGGACGCCGACGCGGCGCTCGCGGTGGCGGTAGCGACCGGCGCCTCGTTCATGCGCGAGGTGGTGACCGGTGTCTACGAGTCCGACATGGGCCTGTGGGCTCCGGACGCCGCCAGGCTGCTGCGGCGCCGGCGGGAGCTGGGCGCAGAGCACGTCGCGGTGTTCATGAACATCACCCCGGAGTTCGCCTCGACGCTCGGCACCCGCGATCTCGCCAAGACTGCCCGCTCGGTCAGCGTCTCGAGCCTGCCGGACGCGATTCTCGTCTCGGGACCGATGGCGGGAGCGGAACCTTCGCTCGACGCTGTCCGCGACGCGAAGAGCGGCTGCGGCGACACGCCAGTGTTCGTGAACACCGGCGTCAAGTCGACGAACGTGCATGACTTTCTGAGCATCGCCGACGGGGTCATCGTCGGCTCGGATCTGAAGGTCGACGGCGGGACGTGGAACCCTGTCGACCGGGAGCGGGCCGAGCGCTTCATGACGGAGGTACGGGAGCTCAGGTAGACACGTGCTGCTCGATCTTGCGCTCGAGCAGCTCCTTCACTCGCGGCCAGTCGTCGTCGACGATCGCGTACCATGCCGAGTCGCGGATCGAGTCGGGTAGCACCATGTGCTTGCGGAAGATCCCTTCGAACGCGGCTCCGATGCCGAGCAGCGCGCCGCGGACGCGCAGGTTCCGTGCGTCGGTCTTGAACTCGACGCGCATTGCATCCCACGCCTCGAATGCGTTCCGCAAGAGCATGTACTTGGTCTCGATGTTCGCGCCCGTCCCCCATTGGCGGCGCTCCAGCCACGTCCACCCGATCTCCGTCCGGCGGTTGAACGGGTCGATGTTCAGGTACCGCGTCGAACCGACTGGCGTGCCGTCGACGTGCACGACGAACGGAATTTCCGTCGCGGTCGCGAGTGCCTGGTCGAACCAGCCGTCGAAGCCGAAGAAGCCCATGCCCGTGTAGCGGTGGATCTCGGGTGTGCGTTCCGCCGCCTCGCGGAGGCCGTCGCGGTGGTGCTCGGCAATCGGCTCGACGCGGACGATGCGACCGTCAAATGGCGCATCCGGTTGGAGCTCGTTTGCCGGGCGTGACGGCGGGTACGGCTGGCTCATGGGCGTACTTTCGTCGGTGCGGGCAGTGCGGTGGGCCCGCAAGCGTCAACCCGAACGCGTCAAGTACTGGGCGGCGCTAGCACACGAGCGCTTTGCACCGGACGATTTGCTTCAGCAGGCGGTCGAGGCAGAGCAAGCGGGTTTCGACGGGGTGTGTTGCAGCGACCATCTGGCGCCCTGGTGGACGGACGAAACGGCACCGACGAACTCCGGGAATGCCTGGGTCTGGCTCGGCGCGGCTGCACACGCGACGCAACGCGTGCAGCTCGGGAGCGCGGTCACCGGCGTCGTCCACCGCTACAACCCGGTCGTCGTCGCGCAGCAGGTCGCGACGCTCGAGCTCCTGGCTCCCGGCCGAGCCTTCCTCGGCGTCGGCTCGAGCGAGGCGATGAACGAGATCCCCGCAGGGCTCGACTGGCCTGCGCCTAGCGAGCAGCTCGCTCGGACCGAGGAAGCACTCACGATCATCACGCGGCTCCTCCGCGGTGAGACGGTTGACTTCGACGGCCGCTACTTCAAGGCGAAAGGCGCGGTCCTCTACTCCTTACCGCCGCGGCGCGTGCCGGTGTATCTGTCCGCGTTCCACGAGGGGGCGGCAGAGCTTGCGGGAAGGCTCGCTGACGGCGTGTGGACGCTCGGCGACCCGCGTCAGGCGCCGAAGATCATCGCGGCCTATCGCACAGCATGCGAGCAGTCGCGGCGCGAGCCGGGCGAGATCATCATCCAGAACGTCGTCTCCTTCGCCGAGTCGGACGAGGCCGCTCTCGAACAGGCGCGTGAGTGGAAAGGCACGCTCGTCGACGAGCACTACACGGATGCGGTGGCGGACCCGGCATCCATCTACCGGCGCGGAGAGGCGGAAGTGAGCGACGAGGCCTTTTCGAAGCAGATCATCCCTTCGGCCGACTCGGACGAGCATGTGAAGCGGATCGAGGCCGTTCAGAAGCTCGGCGCGACGACGATGGTGCTGATGAATGTGTCCGGAGCAGACCCACATCGCGCGTTGAAGGTGTACGGCGAAGCCGTCCTGCCGAGGCTGCGCGACTCCTAGATCCCCGGGGCGATAGGCTGCTCACGTGGTTGCGCACCGCGTCGAGCTTCAGGGCAACACCGCCGACCGCATCGAGGCATTGCTCTCCGCGCGGCTCTTTCTCGAGCCGCAGTACGTCGACGGACGGATCTACTTCATCTCCAGCCTGTCGGGGCTTCTCAGCCTCTACGCGATGGATGAGGAGGGCAGTGTTCCGGAGCCGCTGCTGCCGCCCCAGATCGCGCTGCAGAATCCGGAGCTGATCGGCGGGTACTCGTTCGCCGTGCTGCCCGAGCTGCGGCAGATCGTCGTCATGATCGACGCCGACGGCGACGAGAACTACCGACCGTTTGTGATCCCGCTCGAGGGCGGCTTTCCAGAGCCTCTCGCAGGCGAGCGGTTCGACGGCTTCCGCTCGCACCTGGCGGAGGTCGACGAAGAGGGCTCGATCCTGTATTTCGCCGCCGAGTCGCGCGACGAGGCACAGATCTACGGCCTGCGCTGCGACGTGCGAACCGGCGAGGTCGAGGAACTCGGCCATAGCCCGTACGGGGCGTTCCCGTCCGCCTTCACGAGCGACCATGGCCGTGTCGTGCTCGCCGATCAGTATCTCGTCGGCGACGTCGTTCTCTACGAGCCGGATGGGAACGGCGGGAAACGCGCCCTGTACGGCACGCCGCTCGAGGAGCGCGAAGAAGGCGCGGAATACCCGCCCACGGGGTTCGGCTCGATGCATGTGACCGCCGCAGACACCGGGATCCTGCTGATCACCACCCTGTTCGACGACAGCGGGGGCGTCGCGTTTCTCCCGCTCGAGGGCGGCGAGCCCGAGCAGGTGGCCGTGGACGGGATCGTCCACGAGGGCGAAGGGGAGCTCGAGCGTCTCCAGCATCTCGACGGAGACCGCTTCGCTCTCGTCTACAACATCGACGGCGTTTCGTGGGCGTACGACACGCAGTTCGACGAGCCCTCGCGGCGGCTCACCGTCAACCGGGTCCTCGTCGGCGAGGGCGATCTTACCGAGGGCGTCGTCCATGGCCTCGACCTCGATCGCTCGAGTGGAAGCTTTGCCGTCGCCTTCTGCACCGCCACGATGCCGACCCAGCTCTTCGTGCTCGCCCCGGATACGCCGCCGGCCGCGCGCACACGCGAGCGGGCGCTCGGTCTGCCTCCGGAGCTGCTCGCCCCGGGTGAGGACGCCTCGTTCACATCGCACGACGGCCTGCGCGTCTCGGCGCGCCTCTACCTGCCGTCGCAGGAGCTGGGGCATGAGGGGCCGAGGCCGCTCGTCTACTACATCCACGGCGGCCCGCAGGGACAGGAGCGGCCGAACTTCGCCTGGTTCTCGATGCCGCTGATCCAGATCCTCACGCTCGAGGGCTTTGCCGTCTTCGTCCCGAATGTGCGCGGCTCCACCGGCTACGGCCTCGAGTACACGAAGCGCGTCGACCGGGACTGGGGTGGACAGGACCGCCTCGACCATGTGCACGCGATGACAGAGGTCCTGCCGAACGACGAACGAGTCGACGTGGAACGGGCCGGTGTGATGGGTCGTTCGTATGGCGGCTACATGACGTTGACGCTCGCGTCCCGTCATCCTGAGCTGTGGCGTGCGGCCATCGACATGTTCGGGCCGTACGACCTGCACACGTTCATGGAACGCATCCCCGAGACCTGGAAGCCGTACTTCAACCTCATCCTCGGTCATCCCGAGACGGACAGAGACTTCCTGGTCGAGCGCTCGCCGAAGACGCACATCCAGAACATCGCCTGCCCGCTGCTCGTGATCCAGGGCCGCAACGACCCGCGCGTGGTCGAAGGTGAGTCACACGATCTCGTCGAGGGCCTGCGGGCTGCGGGCAAGGACGTGGACTACCTGGTCTTCGATGACGAGGGCCACGACGTCCTGAAGCTGCCGAACCGAGTTCGCTGCTACGACGCGATCACGTCGTTCTTCTCCGAGCGTCTGACAGCGCACTGAGCTCCGCCGGGGTGTTGACGTTCGCGAGCTCCGACTCGGGAAGCTCGATGACGGCCGCCTCGACGTCTCGCAGCGAGTAGTCCCCGCGCGACAGCTTCTCCTCGAGCCGCGGCAGCAGCGAGCGGGGATACGCGCCGGGAAGCGGTCCGCTCGGAGGCGCGGCCGGCGCAGCACGACCAAGCGTGCGTAGGGCCTCGGCCGAGACGAGCGGACAATCGACCGGCAAGAAGACGCATACCTCGTTCGCAGCTGCGCGCAGACCTGCGACGACGCCCGCAATGGGCGCTCGCACCTCAGAGCCGTCGTCAAGGACGGGAAACGGAAGCGGCAGTGCATCCGCGTCCTTGCCGACGGCGATGCGCTCGTCGCATGCATCGCCGAGCACCTGCCACGCGCGCTCCGCGAGAGTCTTGCCATCGAAGAGCGCCAGCGCTTTTGGAGACCCGAAGCGGCTGCTGGCTCCGCCCACCAGCAGCACGCCGGTCAGTCCGTGATGCGCCACGGCTCCGTGTAGACATTGACGCGCCGGTCTCGGACGAAGCCGCACAGTGTCAGCCCGCGGTCGCTTGCGAGCTCGACCGCGAGCGTCGAGGGCGCGCCGACGGCGACGAGCACGGGACAGCCCGCAACCGCAGCTTTCTGCACGAGCTCGAACGACAGCCGACCGCTGACGCAGAGGACGTGCTCCGAGAGTGGCAGCAGCGAGCGGCCGAACGCCCAGCCGATCACCTTGTCCATCGCGTTGTGCCGACCGACGTCCTCGCGCGCGCACAGAAGCTCACCGCCCGCGGTGAAGAGGCCGGTCGCATGCAGGCCGCCGGTTGCGGCGAAGGCCGCTTGTGCCTCGCGCAGCCGAATGGGAAGCTCGGACGCGACCGTCGCGGCGATGTGTGTGCTGCTCTCGACTCGCGCCGCGTCGACGGCGACGGCTTCCAGCGCGCCTTTGCCGCAGACTCCGCAGGACGACGAGGTGTAGAAGTTCCGCTTCACCGACGCCTGCGCATGCTCGTCGGCGACGACATCGACGGTGTTGGCGGCCAGGTCGGGCGGCAACGATGCCGAGCGCGGAGCGAGCCCTTCCGAGAGGCAGAAGCCGAGCGCAAGCTCCTCGTCGTGTCCCGGCGTGCGCATCGTGACCGCGACCGCCTCGCCGTTTATGCGGATCTCGAGCGGCTGCTCGACCGCCACGGCGTCGTGCTCCGTGCGGCCACCCGGCAGTCGCATGACCTCGACCTGGGCTGCAGAGTACGGCGGGGCCTTGCTCACGCCGGATAGCGTGCCAGCGATGGACGCCTGGCTGCAGTCCGCCCGGAATGGCATCGCCGCCGCGGCCGGCATTCCGGCCGACGAGCTCGAGCTCTCGGCGGGCGACGTCCGCACGCTTCTCGACCTCGCCCGGGTCGCCGCGCACGACAGCGGCGACCGGACGAACGCACCGTTGCTCTGTTACCTCCTCGGCCTGGCTGCGGGACGGAGCAAGGCGGGTCTCGAAGCGCTCTCCGACGCCGTCACGCGCTAGCCGGGCGCGACCGCCTTCGCGTACGTGCCGAGCAGGCGCGTGAACGTTGCGTGCTCACTCATGGCTTCCAGGGCATCGACCATCGCCGGCAGTTCGGCCCGTGCCTCGACGTCGGCGTAGAACACGTACTCCCACGGGCGGCCGGGTCGCGGGCGCGACTCGAGCTTCGTCAGGTTCAGATGACGCTCGGCGAAGGCGCCCAGACAGCGGTAGAGGGAGCCCGACACGTGCCCGACGCCGAACACGAGTGACGACTTGTCAGGTGCGGCGAGCGGCGCGGGGTCGCGCGAGAGAGCCCCGAAGCGCGTGGAGTTGTCGGGATAGGTCTGAATGCGATCGGCGAGAGCGACGAGCCCGTAGACCTCGCCGGCTCGGCGCGACGCGATCGCTGCGACACCCTCGAGCTTGCCTTCGGCGATCCGCTTGGCCGCTCCGGCCGTGTTGTACTCCGCGCGAACGTCGACCTCGAGCGCGCTGAGGAACTCCTCGCACTGCGCGATCGCCTGAGGATGGGAGATCACCTCGCGGACGTCGTCGATGACGGAGCCGGGCAGTGCGAGCAGTGAATGGTCCACCCGGACGATCGTCTCGCCGACGAGGTGCAGCCCGTGACGAAGGAAGAGGTCGTAGGTCTCGTTGATGCTGCCGGCCTGCGAGTTGTCCATCGGCACGAGACCCCACTGCGCTCGGCCGACCTCGACGGACTCGAACACCGTACGGATCGACGGGAGCGGTTGACGGTCGGCGTCCGGGAAGAGCGCGATCGCGCCTTCCTCGGAATACGCGCCGATCTCTCCCTGGTAGGCGACGACGGCCATGACGGCAGATTAGGGGCGTACACTCGCCGCGGTGAAGCTCGCGTGCCTCTGCGTCGCCGTTTGCGCCCTCGCCGCCGCCGGCTGCGGTACGACCACGAAAACGGTCACACGCACGGTGACGGCCGCGGGCACAGGCAAGACCGGAGCCGGGCCGCCTGGGCAGGTCGCCGAGTTCGGGTACGTCAAGTCGCTGGTGCGAAGCGGGGGCAGGTATCGCATGCATTTTGATCCCGCGCTCATGTTGAGCGGCGAGACAGCGAACGTGGCCGCTGCCCAGGACGGCGTCATTCAGCCGGGCGAACCCGTCCCGAACGACAACTACGTCGTCAACGAGGGCAAGCGGCTGTTCATGTACTTCGTCGCGCCGAATGCTCGCATCACTGTGCTCAAGAGCGGAGTGCAGGGAACGCGCGTGACTGTCGAGGAGCTCGCCCGGCTCGTCTCACATCACAACCCGCCGTTCAAGCTGTTCGAGCCGCTCACGACCGGTTTCTGGATTGTCGTGAACATCGACACCGTCCGCGCGCTCGACCAGCAATACCGTCCCTGAAGCCGGCTTAGGCTCCGTTCAGGCGGGAACGACCGAGGGATGTCGCTCACCATCCAGCCGCCGGTCGCACCGATGCTCGCACGGCTCGAGCGCGAGTTGCCGCACGACGGCTACCTCTTCGAGCCGAAGTGGGACGGCTTTCGATGCGTCGTCTTCCGTGACGGCGACGACGTCGACTTGCGGAGCCGCAATCAGAAGCCGCTCGGGCGGTATTTCCCCGAGCTCGTGCGGGCGGTTCGTCAGCTGCCGGCGCAACAGCTCGTTCTCGACGGGGAGATCGTCGCGGCCGATTTCGAGACGCTGCTGCGCCGTCTGCATCCCGCCGCGTCGCGTGTCGAGCAGCTCAGCGTCGAGATGCCGGCGTCATTCGTCGCCTTCGATCTGCTTGCTCAGGGTGACGAGGACATGCGTCGCCGGCCGTTCCTGGAACGGCGTCGAGCGCTCGAGCAGCTCTTCGCGGAGGTGAAGCCCCCGCTCGTTCTCACCGACCTGACCGACGACGCGCGTCAGGCGCGTTCGTGGCTCGAGGGGCGAAAAGGTATCGACGGCGTCGTCGCCAAGCATCGCGACCTCCCTTACGAATCCGGAGCGCGGACGATGGTGAAGGTCAAGCGTGAACGGACCGCCGACTGCGTCGTCGCAGGCTTTCGGTGGCTACGCGACCGTCCACTGCCGCGCACGCTGTTGCTCGGCCTCTACGACGAGGGAGGCGCACTGCAGCACGTCGGCGTCGTGTCATCGATCGCAGCATCGAGGAGGCAGGCGCTGCTGGAGCACATCGCCCCCTTCGTCGTCGACCTGCAAGGGCATCCGTGGGAACACGGGTTTCTGGTCGGCGGAGGCCCGACCGGAAAGCTGCCCGGGGCTGCCTCGCGCTGGACCCCGGACATGACCCGAGACTGGGTTCCGCTCGCCCCCGAGCTCGTCTGCGAGGTCGCCTTCGACCAGATCGACGCTCACCGGATGCGGCACCCTGCGCGTTTCCGTCGGTGGCGACCCGATCTCGATCCGCGCGATTGCACGCTCGTGCAGCTCGGGTGAGCACGGTCGAAGTCGACGGTCGGCGCCTGCGGCTCACCAATCTCGACAAGGTCTTGTGGCCGGAGGCGGGCAGGACGAAAGCCTGGCTGATCGAGTACTACACACGCGTCGCGCCGGTGCTCCTTCACCACCTGGTCGATCGCCCGCTGACGCTGCGTCGCTTCCCCGACGGCGTCAACGGCGTCAGCTGGCATCAAAACGAGTGCCGCGGCGAGCCCGAGTGGCTCCGTGTCCTGGAGACACCGGGCAAGGCGGGTCGTGTACTGCGCTTCTGCATGGTCGAGGATCTCGCCGCGCTGATCTGGGTGGCGAACCAGGGAGCGCTGGAGCTGCACCCGTTTCAGTGGCGCGCGGAGACGCCGCGGCGGCCCGCGACGCTCGTCTTCGACCTCGATCCAGGCCCTCCGGCGGGTCTTGCCGAGTGTGCGCGCGTTGCTCTGCTGCTGCGTGACTTCCTGGGCGAGCTCGGGCTGACCGCCTTTCCGAAGACCTCGGGGTCCCTCGGTTTACACCTGCACGTCCCGCTCGGCGTGCCACACGACGGCGAACAGGTCAAGGGTTTTGCGCGGGCCGTCGCCGCGGCGCTCGCGCAGGCGCATCCAAACGCTGTCATTGCCGAAGCTCACAAGTCGCGACGCGCGGGAAAGATCTTCCTCGACTGGTTGCAGAACGATCCGACCCGACAGACAGTCGCGCCTTACTCGCTGCGGGGGCTGTCCTATCCGACGGTCGCGACGCCCGTGACGTGGGACGAGGTGGAAGGCGGCGACGCCCTGACGTTCCTCGGCGAGGACGTGCTCGCGCGACTCGAGCAGCATGGCGACCTCTTCGCCGACGTCCTCACGCTCGAACAAGCGCTGCCGGCGCTCTAGCGCGATCAGGCGGTCGCGGTCTCGCCGGTGAGGCGTTCCGCCTGTTCGGTCGCCTTCCGCTCCTCCACGTAGCGCTCGGCGTCGCCGAGCGCGGTGAAGAAGCGAAAGAAGGCCGCGATGCAGATCGTCATGATCCCGATCGCGCCGTACACGGCGGCCACATTCCCCGTCGCGCTCACGACCCAGCCGCCGATCAGCGCGCCCGCGGGGATGGCCGACCACGCGAGCACACCGGCGATGGAGAGAACACGCGAGAGAAGGTTGTTCGGGACGATCGCCTGGCGCAGGCTGCCCGTGTTGATGTTGAACAGGATGCCGAGACCGCTCGCGGCAGCCCAGAGAGGCAGCGCGGCCCAGAACCAGTGCATGCCCGCGAAGATGATCGTGCAGCCGCCCATCAGCATCAGCGACGTCATCGCCAGCGTCGTGAAGCTGAAGCGCTTGCGCAGTCGTCCGGCAAGGAGGCCGGTCACGACGACACCGGCGCTACCGGCGGCGAAGAGGATTCCGATCTGGAACTTGCTCGCATCGAGGCGCTCGGTCGCGAAGAGAACGAGCTGCGCGAACGTCGTTGCGCCGACGAAGTTGATCAGCGCCATCATCACGGAGATGTTGCGCAGGACCGGATGGGACCAGACGTAACCCAGGCCTTCGCGCACGTCCTGGAGGATGGTCGTCGCCTCTTTCGGCTCTTCGCTCGCGGTATTGAAGCTGCGGGTGATCAGCGCGAGCGTCACCGCCGAGATCGCGAATGAGGCGGCGTCCACGGACATCACCCAGACGAGCGGCATGAAGGAGATCAACGTACCTGCGAGCAGCGGTCCCGCGACCTGCGCCGCGGAGTAGGTCGCCTGGATGCGCCCGTTGGCCGTCACGAGGTCATCCGTCGAGACGAGGCTCGGGATCGCTGCGAACTCCCCGGCGCTGAAGGCGATGAAGACGGTCGACTGGATGAAGGTCACCGCATAGATCCACCACACCGTGAGATGCCCGAACTGCGCCACGAGCGGGATCGACACGATCACGAGAGCATTGATGGAGTCGAGCACGATCATCGCGCGCTTCCGATCGACGCGGTCCATCCACGCTCCGATCGGCAGGCCGAAGAGCAGGTACGGCAAGAAGGTCGCCGCGACCGCGATGCCGAGGTTGACCGCGGAGTGGGACAGCTGGAACACGAGCAGCGGCACCGCCCACTGCGTGAACGAGCTGCCGAGGTTCGAGATCGTCTGGCCGGCCCAGAACTTGAAGAAATCAGGGCTCATGCGACCTCGCGCAAGAGCTCGAGGAGCTGCTTCTGCTGGTCGGCGGAGAGAGCGTCGAGCGACGGGTTCTGCGACATGCAGCCGAGCAGCCGGCGGCGCATCCGGACACCGTCGGCCGTGAGGCGGACAAGGCGCACGCGCTTGTCATGGTTCGCCGGGCGGCTCGTCATCAGCCCGCGCTCGGTCAGCTGATCCACGACCGCCGACAGGTTCGACGGGTCGACTCCGCACCGGCGCGCGGCTTCCTTGAGCGAGGGCGTGTCGCCGGCCTCGAGCCGCCACACCAGCTTCGCCTGGGCGTACGTCAGCTCGAGCGACTCCAGGCATGTGCCCTGGTGGTCGAGCGTCTGGGCGAACAGCTCCATGAGCCGCGAGACAAGCTCCTCGTTCATTACCGGTACCATACCCGCTTCTTCGGATGCCGCAAGACATGTCCCGGGACTGTCCCGGGACGTGTCATATTCCGCGGCCACGATGCTCGACCACATCACGATCCGCGTTACCGACCGCGCCGCCTCGGAGCTCTTCTACGACACGGTGCTGCGGACGCTCAGCAGCCGACCGAACGTGCGGCACGATCCGTACACGATCTGGAACGGAGACTTCTCGCTCGTGCAGGCCGACGACGAGACCGCGGTCACACGCCGTCTGCACATCGGCTTCAGCGCGCCCTCCCGCGAGCAGGTGGATGCGTTCTGGCAGGCCGGTGTCGACGCGGGCTTCCGAGACGACGGCCGGCCGGGCCCGCGCCCGCAGTACGGTCCGACCTACTACGGCGGGTTCCTGCTCGACCCCGACGGCAACAGCGCCGAGGCTGTCCATCACGACACGACGAACCTGCCCGGCCGGATCGACCATCTCTGGATTCGCGTGGCGGACGTCGCCGCCGCGAGAGCGTTCTACGAGGCGGTCGCGCCTTTCGGCGGCTTTCGCTTCAACCGCGAACTGCCGGACCGCGTGCAGTTCGTGGGCGCCACAGGCTCCGTGTCATTCGTCGCCGGAGAGGCTCGGGCCGAGAACGTGCATCTCGCGTTCGAAGCGCCGGACGACGGCACGGTCGACGCCTTCCACCGCGCGCTGACCGGCGCCGGCTACCGCGACAACGGGCCCCCGGGACCGCGTCCTCAGTACCACGCGGGCTACTACGGCGCGTTCGTGCTCGATCCTGACGGCAACAACGTGGAGGTCGTGCACCACAACCAATAGCTCGGCTTGGCCCCGCTACCATGGCACGTCCTATGAGGGGTCGTAGGACATTTGCGGCGGCAGTCGCGGTCGTGCTGCTCGGCCTGGGCGGGCCGGCGGGCGCGGCCACGCGCGACGACACGGATGTGCTGCAAGCAAAACTCGACGCAGGCGGCCGCGTCTTTCTGCCGAAGCTTCCTGGCGGACAGTGCTACGCGAGCCGTGGTCTCTGGGTGTCGCGCGACGACACCGCGATCACCTCCGACGGGGCGTGCATCGTCGCGCTCGGGGCCGGGCCTGCGCGGTTGGATCCACCGGGAGCCAAGAACCCGCACTTCGCGACGGCCGTCTTCCTCGTGACGCATTCCAACAACCGTGCGCCGCTTCCGGCACGCATCAGCATCAGCGGCCTACGCATCATCGTCCCGAAGGCGAAGCGCATGCGCGGCATCGTCCTCGAAGGCCACGAAGTGACGTTGAGCCATCTCATCATCGAGGGAGCTCCTCGAAACGATGTGTTGATCGGCGGCGGCATCGTCGGCTCAGGGGTCCCCACGGAGCGCATCAGGCTCACCGACAGCACGCTCAGTGGTGCGCAGCAGGATGCGGTGGCGGCCTTCGGCACGATTGACCTGCGCATCGAAGGGAACACCGTGCGGCGGGCAAAGGGCAGCGGCATCCACATCGCCACTGCAGACCGCGGCCAGCCCGTGCTCGACACGCACGTGGTGCGGAATCTCGTCGCAGACAACGGCGGGCCGGGTGTCTACCTCGACCTCGATCCGGCGAACGGCGCGCCGTTGCTTGCGTCGGGCATCGAGGTGACAGGGAACCAGGTGCTGCGAAATGCGCGTAGCGCGTCACGGAAACTGCGCGGGGGTATCGTCCTCGCCGGTAAGGGCGACGTCTCGCTCGATGGCAATGTCCTTCGCGGGAACCGGGGGCGCGGCCTGCTGAAGCGCGGCCCTCGCGCATTGAGGCAAGGCTCGGTGCAACACTCGATCGCGCCCCCGAGTTCCGGCGACGACACCGCCTGGCTCCAGTCCCACCTCGACCGCGGCCGGGGGACGATCTTTCTCCCGAAGCTTCCCGGGGGGCAGTGCTATGCGACGCGCGGCTTGTGGGTCTCACACGACGACACGACGATCGACTCCGACGGGGCGTGCATCGTCTCGCTCGGTCTCGGCGATGTCCGTTTGCACTCAAACGACGGTGATCCGATCGCGGCAAGCGCTGTGTTCTACGTCAACCGTTCCGGGCCGAAGACGCCCGCCCCCGTGAATGTGACGATCAGAAACCTGCGCATCGTCGTTCCGGCGGGGCAATCCATGTACGGAGTCGCGATCTTCGGGCACCGTGTGACCCTCAGCCATCTCGACATCGGCGGCGCGCCCAAAGACGATGTCACCATCAGCGGCCGGGCGAACGGCAACTCCTTCGCGGGGGACATCGCGATCCTCGACTCGGTGCTGAGTGGAGCCGGACGCAACGCCATCTCCGCGACGAGCGTGATCGGGCTGCGCATCGAGCGAAACACCATCCAGGGTGTCCGCGACGCGCCGCCGGGTCAGCCCGCGGCGGGTATCGACCTCGAGCCCGACGCCCGCGAGAATCCGGCGCTCCAGGTGCACATCGTCGGCAACACGATCCAGGACAACGCCGGCCCTGGGATCCTGCTGGAGCTCGAGCCCAATGAGGGCCCGGCCGTCGTCGCCACGGAGATCGAGATTCGCGGGAACACGATCGTGCGCAACGCACGCAAGCCGTCTCCCCCCAAGCGAGCGGGCATCGTGCTCGCGGGCGGCCAGGACGGGGGAGCGGGGACGCTCGTCCTGCGCGACAACGTCATTCGCGCCAACGGCGGGCCCGGCATCATGCTGGCGCATTTTCGCCTCGTCCTGGACTCGGGCGGGAACGACGTCTCCGGGAACGACGCCTAGATTCAGCTACGCCGGGACGGGTACGTCCCCGGCATGAGCGACATTCACGAACAACTGACGAAGTACCTGACGGACGCGCATTCGATCGAGGAGCAGGCCCTGGCGCAGATGCGCACCGCGCCGAAGCTCGCCGGCGATCCACAGCTGGCGCAGGCGTACGAGCGCCATCTGGTCGAGACCGAGGGGCACGAGCAGACGACTCGGCGGCTGCTGGAGGAGCGGGAGGCAAAGCCTTCCCGCCTGAAGGACGCCGTGATGGCGCTCGGCGGGAAAGGCTTTCTGCTCTTCGCACGCCTCCAGCCCGACACGCCGGGCAAGCTCCATGCCCACGCACTCTCCTACGAAGGGCTCGAGGTTTCTTCGTACGAGCTCCTGCGACGCGTGGCCGAGCGCGCGGAGGAGGAGGACGTCGCCAACGCCGCGCGGCAGATCGCGGCCGAAGAGCACGAGATGATGGAGCGACTGGAGAGCACGTTCGACCTCGCCGTCGACGCATCTCTGCGTGCCCTTCAGCCGGAGGATCTACGCGAGCAGCTGCGCAAGTATCTGGCCGACGCGCACGCGATCGAAGAGCAGGCGATCCAGCTCCTCGAGCGTGGCCCGAAGCTCGCCGGCGACCCCACGCTCGCGAACATCTACTCGGAGCATCTCGAGGAGACGCGTGACCACGCGGAGCTCGTGCAGGAACGCTTGCACGCGCTCGGCGGTGACTCGTCGTCACTGAAAGATGCGGCGCTCCGCCTGGGCGCGCTCAACTGGGGCGCGTTCTTCCAGGGCCACCCCGACACCCCAGGCAAGCTCGCCGCCTTCGCGCATGCGTTCGAGTACCTCGAGGTCGGCGGCTACGAGCAGCTTCGGCGGGTTGCCGAGCGGGCAGCCGACGGGGAGACGGTCGAGACCGTCGACAGGATCCTCGGGCAGGAGCGGGCCGCAGCCGGCCGGATCGCCGGCGCGTTCGAGGAAGCCGTCACGGCCTCACTCGAAAGTGTTGGGGTCGCAGCGGGCTAGTAGCCCGAGCTGAACTTCTTCTCGGCCGCCGCCTTCTTCTCGTTGCGGCGTTCCTTCAGCGACTTCTGCGCCTGCTTCTTCGCGCCCTTCTTCGGCTTCGATGCGCCTTTCATGACGTCAAGCCTACCGCGCGAGGCGGCTGGCCAGAGAGCGCGGGTCAGGCGCGCAGCGCACTCGAGCGGTTGACGAAGACGTTGTCGAGCGCGGACTGCAGGCCCGTCGCGACTGCGCCCATCAGGACCGCGCTCTCGCCGAGGCTCGAAAGCTCGACGCGCGGGGGGTAGGGGAGCCACTCGCGCAGCAGCGCGCGGACCGGTTCGAGCAGTAGGTCGCCGTTCATGCCGATGCCCCCGCCGAGCACGACGAGGGCGGGGTCCGCAACGGCGGCGACGGGAGCGATGTGGGCCGCGATCCGGCGGGCCGTGCGATCGACGATGCGACGCGCGACCTCGTCGCCTCGACGGGCGGCGATGAAGACGTCACGGGCGTCGTAGGGCGGGGAGGACACCATCCCGCCGCCGTCCCAGCCGAGCTCGTCCGCGAGCGCGGCAACGCCGTCGGCCGACGGGTCGACAGAGTCCGCGATGCCGATCAGCGCCCAGTCGATCTCGCCCGCGGCGCCGTGGTTGCCGCGGTGCACCTCGCCGTCCAGCACCAGCCCGAGGCCGGTCCCAGTGCCGATCGACAGAAACGCAAAATCGTCCACCCCGCGCGCCACACCGGCCCATCGCTCCCCGACGGCCGCGAGGTTGATGTCGTTGTCGACGCTGACGGGAATGCCCAGGCGGTCCTGGATCTCGGCGCCGAAGGAGCGTCCTTCGAGCCCGGCGATCCACGGCGTCGTCAGGCGAAGCGTGCCGGTCGCGGCTTCGACCACGCCGGGGACACCGAGCACGACACCGTCGAGCCTGTCGACCGGCAACGCGGCGCCGTCGATGAGGGCCGCATGCAACTCCGTGATCGCTCTGATCGCGCCGTCCGCATCCGACCCGCGCAGCTCGACGTCCTGGCGGGCGCGAATGCGGCCGGCGAGATCGACGACCGCACCACGGAGGAAGCGTGAGCCGAGGTCGAGCCCGAGGACGAAGGCTGCGTCGGGCACCGGCTCGAAGAAGAGCGCCCCGTAGCTGGGACCCCCCGGGCCCTGCAAGGCCTCTCGGACGAGGCCGGCGTCTTCGAGCGACCGCAAGGCCAGGGAGACCGTAGGCTTCGAGATGCCGACACGGCGCGAGATCTCGGCGCGGGAGATCGGCGCCCCGGCGCGGATTGCCTCGAGGACGGTGCGCTCGTTCAGGTGCTTGAGCAGCGGGGGTGTGGCACGCACGACATCCATCTAGTCAGGAAGACTAACGCGATTGAGCCACTTTTCGAGGCTGCTTGACTCGTCTCGGCGACCGTCGTAGAGTCCTCGTTCGGAAACTTTACGAGATCCGGCAGTGCTGGAGAATCGATCCGGAGTCGCCGAGACTCACGGAGAAGGAGGGCACGGATGAGACGGGGAGTGATCGCCGCGGTCCTGGTAGTCGCAGTCCTCGCGGCCGTCGTCGGAGCCACCGCCAGAAGCTCGGCCCATGCGGGCACGAAGGCCGACACGATCACGGTGTGGGTCGGGTGGAGCGCCCGCGAGCTGCAGGGCTTCAAGAAGATCGCCGCGGAGTACGACAAGCAGCATCCGGAGGTGAACGTCAAGGTCGTCGGCGGCATCAACGACGACAAGATCACTGCGTCGATTCGCAGCGGCAACGTTCCCGACGTCGTCAGCTCCTTCACGTCGGCGAACGTCGGCAGCTACTGCAAGTCAGGCGCGTGGCTCGACCTGAAGCCGTTCCTGTCGAAGGATCATCTCGACGTGAACGTCTTCCCGAAGACGTCGCAGTACTACACGCAGTTCAACGGGAAGCGCTGCGCGCTGCCCTTCCTCGCGGACGTCTACGGCTTCTACTACAACAAGAAGATGTTCAAGGCGGCCGGCCTCAAGGGCCCGCCGAAGACGATGTCGCAGCTGACGGCATACGCCAAGAAGCTGACGAAGCGCGGCTCGAACGGCACGTTCAAGGTACTCGGGTACAACCCGTTCCTCGGCTTCTACGCGGGGAATGCGCCGGACCTGAGCTCCTATGCGCCGCTGTTCGGCGCCAAGTACGTCGACGGCAGCGGCAAGTCGGTGCTGTCGAAGGACCCCGCGTGGGGACGGCTGCTCCGCTGGCAGAAGAACCTCGTCGACTACTACGGCTACAAGAACCTGCAGAAGTTCAACGCGGGCGCCGCGGACGAGTTCTCGGCCTCACACGCCTTCGAGATCGGCAAGCTCGCGATGATGATCGACGGGGAGTGGCGGGTCGCGTTCATCAAGGCCGAGCATCCCGGGCTCGACTACGCAACCGCGCCGGCACCCGTCGACGACTCCAAGCCGAACCTCTACGGCGCCGGATACGTGAACGGGACGATCATCGGCATCCCCAAGGGCGTCAAGCACAAGGATCAGGCCTGGGCGCTGCTGAAGTACCTCACCTTCAACGCTCATCCGCTCGCGCAGTTCTCGAACGCGATCCGGAATGTTCCGACCACAAAGCAATCTTTGAATTCGAAGGAGATCAAGCCGGACGCACACTTCAAGACGTTCCTGAACATCTTCTCGAACGCGAACTCGAAGACGACTCCGATCACCGCGGCCGGGAACGCGTACGGCACGTTGATCCAGGCGTTCGCGGTCAAGTGGCAGGCCGGGCACGCCGGTGACCTGTCGAAGGGTCTGCAGAAGCTCGACAAGCAGATCAACGCACAACTGAAGCAGGCACAAGCCGGCGGAGTGCCGTGACAGAAGCTGCAGCAACTGCTGCAGCTCCGTTCACCGCGGAGAGAAAACGGGCGAGGCGGCGCGCGGCGTGGCGCCGCCGCCGCCTCGTCCTGCTGCTGATGTCGCCGTGGCTGGTCGGTTTCTCCGTTTTCTTCGGCTACCCGCTCGTGATGAGCGTGTACCTGTCGTTCACGCACTACGACCTGCTGTCGTCGCCGAAGTGGATCGGCCTCGCGAACTACAAGTACCTCTTCAGGGACGATCCGCAGGTCGGCCAGGCAGTGAAGAACACGATCTGGATCATCGTCGTGATGGTGCCGCTGCAGGTGCTGTTCGCCTTCGGCGTCGCGATGATGCTCGCGCGGGCGAAGCGCGGCGGCGGGTTCTTCCGGACCGTCTTCTACCTGCCCGCGCTCGCGCCCCCCGTCGCGGCGACGCTCGCGTTCGTCTACATCCTCAATCCAGCCACCGGCCCGGTGAACATCATCCTCTCCCACCTGGGGATCGAGGGCCCGCTCTGGTTCCAGTCGCCGGGCTGGTCGAAGCCCTCGCTCGTTCTGCTCGGCCTCTGGGGCGTCGGGAACGTGATGATCATCTTCCTGGCGGCAGTTCTCGACGTGCCGCAGCACCTGTACGAGTCGGCCGAGCTCGACGGTGCTGGTCCGCTGCAGCGGATGCGCTGGGTGACGCTGCCCACGATCAGCCCGGTGATCCTGTTCTCCGTCGTCATCGGCGTGATCGCCGGCATGCAGTACTTCACCCAGGCGTACGTCGCCTCAAATGTGGCGTCCGGACAGGCATCACAGGCCGGCGACCAGACGGTGAACAACCTCGGCTATCCCGAGGGCTCGACGCTCTTCTATCCGGTGTTCCTCTACCAACACGGTTTCCGCGAGTTCAACATGGGCTACGCGTCCGCGCTCTCCGTGCTGCTGCTCGTCGTCGCGTTCAGCGTGACGCTCTTCATCATCGTCAACTCCCGACGGTGGGTGCACTACGCGGGTGCGGTCAAGTGACCGTCGCCGCGGCGCAGCCCCTCGTCCGGCGCCGGCCTCCCGCCGCGGTGCGCCGCAAGCGTTTCCTGCTCGCGGTCGCGAATCACAGCCTGCTGATCGTCGCGGCGGCCATGTTCCTGGCCCCGTTCATCTTCATCGTGCTGACATCGCTGATGACGAACACCCAAGCGCTCTCGTCGCACCTCTGGCCGAGCCCGTTCCGCTGGGAGAACTTCGTCGACGTCTTCAGGCAGGCGCCGATCTGGCGGTGGGCGCTCAACACGATGATCTACTCCGTGCTCGCGACGCTCGGAGTGCTCGTCTCGAGCATTCCGGTGGCGTACGCGCTCTCGCGCATCCGCTGGCGCGGCCGCAACTTCGCGTTCGGCCTCGTGCTGATCGCGCTGATGCTGCCGCCCGTCGTCTCCGTTGTCCCGCTCTACGTCATGTGGGCGAAGCTGCACCTCGTCGGCGGGCTCGCGCCGCTGATCATCCCCAACTGGTTCGGCGACGCGTTCTCGATCTTTCTCCTGCGCCAGTTCATGCTCACCATCCCGGAGGAGTACCTCGACGCAGCGCGGGTCGACGGCTGCGGCGAGCTGCGCATCCTCGCCACGGTCGTGCTGAGGCTCGCGAAGCCGGCGATCGCCGCGGTCGCGCTCTTCTCGTTCCTCTACACGTTCAACGACTTCTTCCTGCCGCTGCTCTACACCCGTGAGAACCCGGACTGGTGGCCGCTCCAGATCGGCCTGTCCGAGTTCCGCTCGCTCCACCAGGTGCAATGGAACCTGACGATGGCCGCGACGCTGCTCGTGATGGCGCCGGTGATCGTCGTCTTCTTCCTCGCGCAGAAGGCCTTCGTCGAAGGCGTGACCTTGACCGGGGTCAAAGGATGAAAATTGCCGTCATCGGCGGCGGCTCGACCTACACGCCCGAGCTCGTGTCGGGCCTGTCGCGCGAGCGCGACCGGATCGACGTGCGCGAGCTCGTCCTGCACGACATCGATGCGGAGCGGCGCGAGGTGGTCGGCGGCCTCGCCGCACGGATGCTCGCGCGCCAGGGCTACGAGGGAACGCTCGACGTCACCGACGACCTCGACCGTGCCCTCGACGCCGCGGATTTCGTGCTCATCCAGATCCGGGTCGGCGGGCAGGAGGCGCGGCTCTCCGACGAGACCGTCCCGCTCGCGTGCGGCTGCATCGGACAGGAGACCACCGGCGCCGGCGGCCTCGGCAAGGCGTTGCGCACCGTTCCGGTCGTGCTCGGCATCGCCAACCGTGTGCGTGAGCTGGCAGCGGACGACGCCTGGATCGTGGACTTCACGAATCCCGTCGGCATCGTCACGCGCTCACTGCTCGACGCGGGACATCGTGCGGTCGGCCTCTGCAACGTCGCGATCACGACGCAGCGCAAGCTTGCCCAGCTGCTCGACGTCGAGCCGGAGCGGGTGCAAGTCGACCAGGTGGGGCTCAACCATCTGTCGTGGGTCCGCTACGTGCGTCTCGACGGCGAAGACGTGCTCCCCGAGCTGCTCTCGACGCACGGCGACGAGCTCGCTCAGGACGTCGGTCTTCGCCGCGGCCTGCTCGAAGAGCTCGGCGTGCTGCC
>Ga0136846_1231827_pt1 | contig 35797 bp, 33 predicted proteins | sample HopSoiMetagenom2_FD_96841 | JGI IMG/M metagenome (GOLD analysis project Ga0136846, IMG submission 96841) | Grasslands soil microbial communities from Hopland, California, USA - 2 Assembly 2016 (version 4) | ecosystem: Environmental > Terrestrial > Soil > Grasslands | place: USA: Hopland...
GCACGCAGGACGAGGCGTTGCGATCCAAGTTCGTCGGCACGCCCGAGAAGGTGATCAACCTGATGACCTTCATCGCCGAGGAGGTGCGCGAGATCCTGGCCAAGCTGGGCGTGCGCTCGCTGCAGGACGTGGTCGGCCGCACCGACCTGCTCATGCAGGTGAGCCGCGGCGGCGAGCACCTGGACGACCTCGACCTCAACCCCCTGCTGGTGAAGGCCGACCCGGGCGCGGGCAAGCCCTTCTGCACCATCGAGGGCCGCAACGAGGTGCCCGACACCCTGGACGCCCAGATCGTCCGCGACGCCGCCCCCATGCTGGAGCGGGGCGAGAAGATGCAGCTGACCTACACCGTGCAGAACACGGCGCGGGCCATCGGCACCCGGACCTCCTCGCACATGGTGCGCACCTTCGGGCTCGACGGCCTGCCGCCGGGCCACCTGACGGTGCAGCTGAAGGGCTCCGCCGGCCAGAGCCTGGGCGCCTTCGCGGTCCAGGGCCTGCGCCTGGAGGTGACCGGCGAGGCCAACGACTATGTGGGCAAGGGCCTCTCCGGCGCGACCATCGTGATCAAGCCGACCCCGACCCTGGCCAACCCCTCCCGCAACGCCATCCTCGGCAACACCGTGCTCTATGGCGCGACCTCCGGGCGGCTGTTCGCGGCGGGGCTGGCCGGCGAGCGGTTCGCCGTGCGCAACTCCGGCGCGACGGCGGTGATCGAGGGCTGCGGGGCCAACGGCTGCGAGTACATGACTGGCGGCCTGGTCGCGATCCTGGGGCCCGTGGGCTTCAACTTTGCGGCCGGCATGACCGGCGGCATGGCCTTCGTCCACGACACCAACGGGCGCTTCAAGGCGGTGCTGAACACCGAGAGCGTGGTGGTCAACCGCGTGGTCAGCGCCCACTGGCAGGGTGTGCTGCGGCGGCTCTTGGAAGAGCACCACCGCGAGACCAACTCGGCCCTGGCCGACGACCTGCTGCGCAACTGGGACCTGGCCCTGGAGCACTTCTGGCAGGTGACGCCCAAGGAGATGGTCGGCCGCCTGGACCATGTGCTCGAGGCCGAAGAACGCGTCCACGAGCGGGCGTAGAGTAAGTCCCTCCCCTCCCCGGCCCTCCCTTAATGGGGAGGGACAGATCGCGCAGCGATCAGGGTGGGGCGGCCCCGACTGGGCGCGGCGTGCGAGGTCGGGCGCCAGGCCTTCAGGCGCGGGGTCCGGTCGCGGCCGCCCCACCCTGGCGACTGCATCGCCTGTCCCTCCCCATTAAGGGAGGGACCCCGTCATGGGACCGACTCGGGCTCCGGGCCGATGTAGCGGGCGCGGGGGCGGATCAGGCTGTCGGTCTGGCCCTGCTCGATGGCGTGGGCGATCCAGCCGGCGCAGCGGGCCACGGCGAAGAGGGCGAAGGGCGCATCCTTCGGCAGCTTCAGCGCCTCGCAGCCGGCCATCAGCGTGAAGTCCACATTCGGCGGCTGGCCGGTGATCGCCTCCACCAGCTCCGCCAGGCGCGCAAGCTCCGGCGGCGGCGTGAAATGCGCCAGCAGGGCCGCGGCCCGCGGGTCGCCGTCCGGATAGAGCGGGTGGCCGAAGCCGGGCAGCGCCCGGTCGTCGGTGAGCCGGCTGGCGATGGCCTCGCGCGGGCCCAGCTGCGCCGCCTCCGCCGCGAACTTGCGCACCGCCGCCGTGGCCCCGCCGTGCCGCGGGCCCGAGAGCGTCGAGAGTCCCGCCAGGGCTGAGGCCGCCAGCGAAGCCCCGGTGGAGGCCGCCACCCGCGCCGCGAAGGCCGAGGCGTTGAGCTCGTGGTCGGCCACCAGCACCAGGATGCGGCGGATCACGTCCGCGCCTGGCCCGCCGGGACCAAGCCCCCACGCCAGGGCCAGGCGGTTGTGGATCGCCCCGCCACCCACCGCGCCGGCCACCGCATCGGTCAGCACGTCCAGCAGGGTCGCCGCCTCGACCGCCAGCGCCAGCGGCGCGCGCCCCCGGGCCGGCGGATCCGCCGCCGCCCGTCCGGCCAGGGCCAGGAAGGCGCGGGCGGTCATGTCCGGGCTCTCGGGCGGGTTCGGCCGCTCCGTACGCTTCAGGGCCGCGCCGTGACCGCCGCGCAGCAGCCGCGCCACCGACTCCAGGGTCTCGGTCTCGGCCAAGCGGATGGCGTCGCGGCCGCGGTAGTAGAGCCGGCCCGCGCTGACCGTGGTGATCTCCGAGGCCAGCACCGGCTCGCCCCAGCTGATCGCGCCGGCGGCGACGTCCGAGATCTTCCGGCTGCGCTGCTTGCGCTCGGCCAGGGCCGCGATGTCGGCGGCGCGATAGAGGCTGCGGCGCAGATCGTGCGGATCGGCCCGCACCTGCACCCGTCCGCGGCTCACATAGGCATAGAGCGTCTGGGAGCGGACCCCCAGGCGGGCGCGGGCGTCTTCGGCGGCGATCCAGTCGGTCTGCGACATATATTGATTACATTGATCAAGATTGACCAATCCACATTGCCGGCGTTTTCGTCATCCCGCAAGAGACATGGAGACGAGCGAAATGACCGCGCAACTAATCGATGGTTCGGACGGCCTGGAAGGCGTGGTGGCCGCCCAGACGGTGCTGAGCGAGGTGGACGGCGCCGCGGGCCGCCTGATCATCCGCGGCCATTCGCTGGACGAGCTGGCCGGCCGCACCCGCTACGAGGACATCGTGGCCCTGTTGTTCACCGGCTTCTTCGAGGACCTGCCGGCCGACGTGCCGGCCGCGCTGGGCCGGGCGCGGGTCGAGGTGTTCCAGGAGGTCTCGGCCCTGGACACGGGCCTCTTGGACCGCACGCCGATCGAGGCGATGCGTGCGCTCACCGCCCGGCTGGCCGACGGCGACGACGCCGAGGTCGCCTTCCGCCTGCTGGCCGCGCCGGCGGTGTTCACCGCGGCGGTGGTGCGGGCCCAGGCCGGCGAGGCGCCGGTGGCCCCCGACCCGGCCATGGGCCACGCGGCCGACATCCTGCGTATGCTGCGGGGCCGGCCCGCCTCCAAGGCCGAAGCCGACGCCCTGGACACCTATTTGGTGACCGTCGCCGACCACGGCCTCAACGCCTCGACCTTCGCCGCCCGGGTGGTGGCCTCCACGCGCGCCGGCCTGGGCTCGGCGGTGCTGGCCGGGATCAGCGCCCTCAAAGGGCCGCTGCACGGCGGCGCGCCGGGGCCGGTGATCGAGATGCTGGACGAGATCGGAACGCCGTCGAACGCCCGCGCCTGGATCGAGGCGGCCCTAGACCGCGGCGACCGGCTGATGGGCTTCGGCCACCGGGTCTACAAGGTGCGCGACCCGCGCGCCGACGCGCTCAAGGCCGCCGTCCGCTGGCTGGACGCGCGCCAGGGGCGGCTGGAGTTCGCCGAGGCGGTGGAGGCCGCGGCCCTGGCCATCCTGCGCGAGCGCAAGCCGAACCGTTCGCTGCAGACCAATGTGGAGTTCTACACCGCCCTGCTGCTGGAGGCCCTCGCCTTCCCGCCCAGCGCCTTCACCTGCGTCTTCGCCATGGGCCGGGTCGCCGGCTGGCTGGCCCATTCCCGCGAGCAGCTGGCCGGCGGCCGCCTGATCCGGCCGGCGAGCGTCTACGTCGGCCCCACGCCGAAGAAGGCGGCTTAGAGAGATCATCCCTCCTCTTCAGGGGAGGGTCGACTCGCCCGCGGCGAGCGGGGTGGGGGATTCTGGCCCTCGCTCGGCGTCCAGATCGTGGTCCCCCCACCCTGGCTGCTTCGCAGCCTGTCCCTCCCCTGAAGAGGAGGGATGGGGCGGCGTTGCGAGTCGTTTGCGCTGGGGCGTGAAGCCGCTCGTCGCTATCTACGCCCCATGACCTCCGCCCAGATGCCGGCTGACCAGACTGCCGCCCTCACCCGGCGCGTCACCCTGCTGTCGGTGGCGACGGCGGTGACTCTGGTGGCCATCAAGCTGGCGGCCTGGCTGGCGTCGGGCTCGACGGCGCTGCTCGCCTCGCTGGCGGATTCGGCGCTGGACCTGGTGGCGTCGCTGGTGACCTTCTGGGCCGTTCGCTACGCCGTGGCGCCGCCCGACGCCGAGCACCGGTTCGGGCACGGCAAGGCCGAGGCCTTCGCGAGCCTGGTGCAGGCGGGCCTGGTCTTCGCCTCCGCCGCCCTGATCGGGCGCGAGGCGGTGGGCGACTTCCTGACGCCGCATCCGTTGCGCCAGGAGGGCTGGGCCGTGGCGGTGATGGCGGTCTCCACCGGCCTCACCGCCCTCCTGATCACCGCCCAGACCCGCGTGCTGCGCCAGACCAGCTCCGTGGCCGTGTCCGGCGACCGCGCGCACTACGCCTCCGACCTCGCCTCCAACGTGATCGCCCTGGTGGGGATCGCGGTTTCGGCCTGGCTGGGGGTCAACGGCTTCGACGCCGCCGCGGCCCTGGCGGTGGCGGCCCTGCTGCTCTGGGGCGCCATCGGCGTCTTCCGCGAGGCGTCCAGCCAGCTGCTGGACCACGAGCTGCCGCCGGAGCAGCGCGCCGAGATCGTGCGCCTGGCCAGCGACGACGGCCGCCTCTCCGGAGTGCACCAGCTGCGCACCCGCGCCTCCGGCCCCTATGTCCACATGCAGATGCACATGGACCTGGACCCAGAGATGTCGCTGGAGGCGGCGCACCAGGTGGTGGTCGCCGCCGAGAAGCGGATCCTCGAGCAGTTCCCCGCCGCCGACATCATCATCCACGCCGACCCGCGCGGCCGCGCCGAACCCCACGGCGGCGCCTTCGCCGAGGCGCCCCACGACCAGCGCGAGGGGGTGTAGTAAACGGCCTCTTAAGACGCGGGGCGTCTGTTGGGCCCCTTCCGATTCGTCCAGAGACCTCGCCCAGCCTGCTGCCCCGATGAGCGTCGAACGCACTCTCCACCATTTCCCGCTCGACCCCACCTCGCGCCAGGTGCGCCTGGCGCTGGGCGAGAAGCGGCTGGCCTTCACCGATGTCCAGGTGCGCTATTGGGAACGCCCGCGCGAGCTCACCAAGCTCAACCCATCGGGCATGATCCCGGTGCTGGTGGAGCGCGAGGAAGGCAAGGCGCCGCTGGTGCTGTGCGAGGGCCGCGCGATCCTGGGCCACCTGGAGGACGCCCATCCCGATCCGGCGCTGATGGCCGACGACCCGGTGGAGCGGGCCGAGGCGCGGCGCCTGCTCACCTGGCTGGACCGCAAGTTCGAGTTCGAGGCCTCCGGCTACATCCTGCACGAGAAGATCGAGAAGCGCCTGCTCAGCCTGGGGCCGCCGGACCTTGGCAACCTGCGCCTGGGCCGCGACGGCCTGAAGCGGCACCTCTTCGTGTTCGACGAGCTGCTGCAGGGCCGCGAGTGGCTGGCGGGCAAGCGCCTGTCGCTGGCCGACTTCGCCGCCGCCGCGCACCTCTCGGTGATCGACTATTTCGGCGACATGCCGTGGCGGGAGTTCCCGGCGCTCAAGACCTGGTACATGAAGCTGAAATCCCGGCCGGCGTTCCGGCCGCTGCTGACGGACCGCTGGCCGGGCTTGGCGCCGGCCGGGCACTATGACGACCTCGACTTCTGACCCGCGCGACCTGATCCGCGCCGAGGCCCTCCGGCTCGGCTTCGACCTCTGCCGCTTCACCGATATCGACGAGGCCTGGCCCGCCGCCGGGCGATTGGCGCAATTCGTGGAGGCCGGCCGCCACGGCGAGATGGGCTGGATGGCGGAGACCGCGGAACGCCGCCGCCACCCGCGGGCCATGTGGGAGGGCGCACGCTCCGCCATCGTCCTGGGCGTCAACTACGGGCCCGAACACGATCCGCTGGCGGTGCTGCAGCAGCCCGAGCGCGGCGCGATCAGCGTCTACGCCCAGGGCGACGACTACCACGAGGTGATCAAGGGCCGGCTGAAGCAGCTGGGCGGCTGGCTGCAGGCCCGGTTTGGCGGCGAGCTGAAGGTGTTCGTGGACACCGCGCCGCTCCTGGAAAAGCCCCTGGCCGAGCGCGCCGGCGTCGGCTGGCAGGGCCGGCACACCAACCTGGTCAGCCGCGAATTCGGGTCGTGGCTCTTCCTGGGCTCGATCCTGACCAGCCTGGACCTGGCGGCCGACGCGCCGGAGCCCATGGCCTGCGGGACCTGCCGCGCCTGCCTCGACGTCTGCCCGACCAAGGCCTTCCCCGCCCCGTTCCAGCTGGATGCCCGGCGCTGCATCTCCTACCTGACCATCGAGCTGAAGGGGCAGATCCCGCGGGAATTCCGCGCGGCCTTGGGCAACCGCATCTACGGCTGCGACGACTGCCTGGCGGTCTGCCCGTGGAACAAGTTCGCCCAGGCCGCCCGCGAGCAGAAGCTGCACGCCCGCGAAGCCCTGCAGGCGCCGGCCCTGGCGGACCTCTCGCGCCTGGACGACGCGGCGTTCCGCGAGCTCTTCCGCAAGAGCCCGGTCAAGCGCATCGGCCGCGACCGCTTCGTGCGCAACGTGCTTTACGCCATCGGCAACTCGGGCCAGCCGCAGCTGGTGGCCGAGGCTGAGCGCCTGCTGGACGACGCCTCGCCATTGGTGCGCGGGGCGGCGGTCTGGGCGCTGTCGCAGCTGCTGCCGGGGGCGGAGTTCGCGGCCCTGCGCTCAGCGCGCGCGGCGTCCGAGACCGAGCCGCAGGTCGCCGATGAATGGGCCGGCGCCTTACCTGAGGGGTAATCGACCCCGCTACGCGAGCCGGGCAGCCTGACTCCAGTTCCAGTCCGGAGGCTTTGCATGTCCGCCTACGCCGTCGCCAACCTGACCAACGTCCGCCTCGGCCCGCCCGTGGTCGAGTACCTGCGCCGTATCGACGCCACCCTCGCCCCGTTCGGGGGCCGGTTCGTCATCCACGGCGGCGAGCCGCAGCGCCTGGAGGGTGACTGGACCGGCACGCTGATCGTCATCGGCTTTCCCGACATGACCGCGGCGCGGGCCTGGTACGCCTCGCCGGCCTACCAGGCGATCCTGCCGCTGCGAACGCAGAATTCGGACGGCGTCGCGTTCCTGATCGAAGGCTCGCCCGGCGACCACCTCGCCACCGACGTCCTGCCGCCGGCCCTGCTCGCGATGGCGTAGGGCTCCTAGCCCAGCGGCAGCAGCGCCTGGGCCTCCAGGAAGGTCTTCAGGTTGCCGCCGGTGAACAGCACGCCGCGGACGCCGGCGCGCAGCGCAGCCTCCAGGTCGGAAGGCTTGTCGCCCACCAGCAGCGAGGCGCCGCGGTCGATGGGCCAGTCCTGCATCGCCTGCAGGAGCATGCCGGGGTTGGGCTTGCGCAGCGGTGGGTCGGGGTGGCGATAGGCTTCCAGCGGCGCCTCGGGGTGCTGTGGCGCATGGTAGACGGCGTCGATCCGCGCGCCCGCGGCGCTTAGCTCGGCCTGCATCTTGGCGTGCAGGGCGTGCATGTCGGCCTCGGTGTAGTAGCCGCGCCCCACGCCCGACTGATTGGTCACCAGGATCACCAGCCAGCCGGCGCGGTTGAAGGCCGCCACCACCTCCTTGGCGCCGGGGATCCAGCGGAAGTCCTCCCAGCGGTGCACGAAGCCCTGGTCCTCGTTCAGCACCCCGTCGCGATCCAGGAACAGGGCGGGCTTCAGGGCGGGGCGGGTGGATGGGGCGGGCACGGCGGGACTATAGGGGCTGGCGGGTGACGGTCCGATTTCAAAATGCCTGAAGGCGCCCTAACGGTTCTTCAAGCCGGACGCATTGCTCCGCGAGGTGACCCGCCCTTGGCCGCCGTCCTGACCCTCGACGACCTGACGGTGCGGTTCGCAACGCCGGACGGTCCGGTGGACGCCGTGCGCGGCGTCTCGCTCAGCGTGGCGCGCGGCGAGACCCTGGGCGTGGTCGGCGAGAGCGGCTCGGGCAAGAGCCAGACCTTCCTGGCGGTCATGGGCCTGGTCGCCGCCAACGGCCACGTGGGCGGCTCGGCCCGGCTGCATGGCCAGGAGCTGCTGGGCCTGCCGCCCGCGGCGCTGAACCGGGTCCGCGGCTCCAAGCTGACCATGATCTTCCAGGACCCGCTGACCGCGCTCACCCCGCACCTGCGGATCGGCGAGCAGATCGCAGAGCCGCTGCGCCAGCACCTGGGCCTCTCCCACGCCGAGGCGATGCGCCAGGCCCACGCGTGGCTGGACCGGGTACGCATCCCCGACGCGGCGCGGCGCCTGCGCCAATATCCGCACGAGCTGTCGGGCGGCATGCGCCAGCGGGTGATGATCGCCGCCGCCCTGGCCCCCGGGCCGGAGGTGCTGATCGCCGACGAGCCCACCACCGCCCTGGACGTCACGGTCCAGGCCGAGATCCTGGACCTGATCGCCGAGCTGCAGCGGGAGACGGGGACCGCCCTGGTGCTGATCACCCACGACATGGGGGTGGTGGCGCGCCTCGCCGACCGGGTGTGCGTGATGCGGACGGGCGGCTTCGTCGAGGCTGGGGGCGCGGCCGAGGTGTTCCACGCGCCGCGCACCGCCTACACCCGCGCCCTGCTGGCCGCCGTGCCGCGGCTGGACCGGGAGGATCGCGGCGGGCGACCGCAGATCGTCCCGGTCGCGGCGGACGCGCCGGTGGTGCTCGAGGCTCGCGACATCCGGGTCCGTTTCCCACTCGACCGGCCGCTGTTCCGTCGCCCGCAGATGCTGGCGGCGGTGGACGGCGTCTCCTTCTCGGTGCGCGCCGGCGAGACCCTGGGCGTGGTGGGCGAGAGCGGCTCGGGCAAGTCGACCCTGGCGCGGGCGGTGCTGCGCCTGCTGCCGGCCGACGCCGGAGTCATCACCCTCCTCGGGCGCGACATCGGCGCGGCCGAGGGCCAGCGGCTGCAGGCGGCGCGCAAGGACCTGCAGATCGTCTTCCAGGACCCCCTGGCCAGCCTCGACCCGCGGATGACCGTGGGGACCTCGATCGCCGAGCCGCTGGGCGTCTTTCGGGCCGACCTGGACCGCGCCGGTCGCGAGGCCGAGGTCCGCGCGATGATGGCGCGGGTCGAGCTGGATCCGGGGCTCATCAACCGCTACCCGCACGAGCTTTCCGGCGGCCAGAACCAGCGCGTCGGCATTGCCCGCGCCATGATCCTGAAACCGCGCCTGGTGGTCTGCGACGAGGCGGTGACCGCCCTGGACGTCTCGATCCGCGCCCAGATCGTCGACCTGTTGATCGGGCTGCAGAAGGACACGGGCCTGGCCATGGTGTTTATCACCCACGACCTGGCGGTGGTGCGCGAGCTCAGCCACCGGGTGCTGGTGCTCTACCGCGGGCAGGCGGTGGAGCTGGCCGACCGCGACCGCATCTGGCGCGACCCCCAGCACGCCTACACCCGCGCCCTGATCGCCGCCGTCCCGGTCCCGGACCCGGCGGTCGAGCGGAGGCGGGTCAGGGGGGCCGGTTAGGAAGCTTCAGTCGGAGATGATGAATTCGCGAGGTTGCGGTCCGCGCCACCTGCCTTCTCCCCTTGCGGGAGAAGGTGGCAGGCGAAGCCTGACGGATGAGGGGCCTTGCATTACCGGCTTGCAGGCGGCGCCCTGACCGCCGCGAGAATGTCGTCCGCCACCTCCCAGTCACGGCCATTGATCCGATCGTTGGGAAACCTCAGCACACGAAAACCCTGGCTCGCCAGCCATTGGTCCCGCTCCGCGTCATGATCCGGATCGTGGAAGGGACCATCCGCCTCGACGATCAGCCGGTGTTCCAGGCAAGCGAAGTCGACCACATAGCGTCCAAGCGGGACTTGGCGACGGAACTTCAGTCCTTCCAGACGACGGTTTCGCAACAGCTTCCAAAGGCTTCGTTCCGTTTCGGAGCTCCGCCTCCGGAAAGCCCGGGCTTGGCGGACAGTCGCCTTCCTTTCCCACCCGGGATCCAACGGTTCGCCCCCTCATCCGACCGGCTCCGCCGGCCACCTTCTCCCGCGAGGGGAGAAGGAATCGTTCTATGTTTGTTCTTATCTTGGCGCAAGTTGCACCCGGCCACCTCGGCCGCTAGGTTGCGCGACTTTTTCGGCCCCCGGCCCCTGACAGCGCGAACCTCATGACCCTTGCCTTCGACGACATCCTGGACGCCCAGAAGCGGCTGCAGGGTCATATCGAGCGCACGCCGTGCCGCTATTCGCGCACCCTGTCGGAGATCACCGGCGCCGAGGTGTGGGTGAAGTTCGAGAACCTGCAGTTCACCGCCGCCTACAAGGAGCGCGGGGCGCTCAACAAGCTCTTGCAGCTGGGCGAGAACGTGCGCTCGCGCGGGGTGATCGCCGCCTCGGCCGGCAACCATAGCCAGGGCCTGGCCTACCATGCCGCCCGCCTGGGCATCCCGGTGACCATCGTCATGCCCAAGGCCACGCCCTTCATGAAGGTGCAGCAGACCAGGGCCCATGGCGCCGAGGTCGTCATCGAGGGCGACGGCTACGACGAGGCCGCGGCCAAGGCGCGCGAGCTGTGCGCCGACCGCGAGCTGACCTTCGTCCACCCGTTCGACGACCTGGACGTGATGGCCGGCCAGGGCACGGTGGCGCTGGAGATGCTGGAGGACGCGCCGGACCTGGAGGTGCTGCCGATCCCGATCGGCGGTGGCGGCCTGATCGCCGGCATGGCCACCGCGGCCAAGCACCTGAAGAAGGACATCCGCATCGTCGGCGTCGAGCCGGCCATGTTCCCCTCGTTCACCGCCAAGATGCGCGGCGTCCGCACGGCCCAGAACGGCGGCGGGTCCACCATCGCCGAGGGCATCGCGGTCAAGGAGGTGGGCGAGCACACCTACGCCGTCGCCCGGCCGCTGATCGACGAGGTGGTGCTGGTGGAGGAGCCGTTCTTCGAGCGCGGCATCGCCCTCTACTGCAATGTGGAGAAGACCGTGGCGGAGGGCGCCGGCGCGGCCTCGCTGGCCGCCCTGCTGGCCTATCCGGAGAAGTTCCGCGGCAAGAAGTGCGGCCTGGTGATCACCGGCGGCAATATCGACACGCGGCTGCTGGCCTCGGTGCTGACCCGCGAGCTGGTGCGCGAGAGCCGGATCGTCTCGCTGCGGATCATCGGCGACGACCGCCCCGGCCTGCTCGCCAACGTGTCGGCGATCATCGGCCAGATGGGCGCCAATATCATCGAGGTGGCGCACAACCGCCTGGCCCTGGACGTGCCCGCCAAGGGCGCGGAGTTCGACGTGATGATCGAGACCCGCGACGCCCAGCACACCCAGGAAGTCATGGATGCGCTGCGCGAACGCGGCTACCCGCCGCGGGTTGTCTGAGGGTGTTCCGATGAAGCGCGTGATGATCCTGGCCGTCGCCGTCCTGGCCCTGGCCGCCTGCCATCCCAAGGCCGCCGAGCACGCGGGCCCGCCCGGCGCGCCGCCCGCGCCGTCGGCCGAGAGCAAGGCCTTCATCGCCAAGGTCGCCAAGGAGCCGGGCGTGAAGGTGCTGCCTTCGGGCCTGGCCTACAAGATCGTCCATTCGGGCCCGGCCACGGGCCTGCGGCCGCAGCTGATGGACGAGGTGAAAGTCAACTACGAGGGCAAGCTGGCCAACGGCCACGTCTTCGATTCGTCCTACGAGCGCGGCCAGCCCGCCGCCATGCCGCTGAAGGGCCTGATCCCCGGCTGGCAGGAGGCGCTGCAGCTGATGCGGCCGGGCGACGAGTGGATCCTCTATGTGCCCTCCAACCTGGGCTACGGCGACGAGGGCGCGGGCGGCGAGATCCCGCCGGGCGCGCCGCTGGAGTTCCGCATCGAGCTGATCGACGTGCTGCCCGGTCCGGGGCATATCCAGCAAGGCTAGCGCCGAAACAGGGCCCGCACCCGCGGGCGCGTCAGCCACCAGACGAACAGACCCGTCACCGTCACGCCCAGCACGCCTTCGATCCAGGAGCCGGAGAGGCCCCGGATCGCATCGGCCAGCCCGTTGACGGCCAGGCCGAAGACCGCGCCGCGCCAGGCCCACAGGCGACGCCGTAAGACACCGAGCGCCAGCAAGCCCGCCGCTGCGCTGAGCGCAGCGAAGCCCGCGCCGACCCACGGGCCCATGGCGCGCAGCTGGGCGTACTCGGCCGGCTTGATCCGCCACGCCGCATCCAACGGGCCGCCGGGGCGCAGTAGGGTCACCGCCGCCAACCCGGCCATCGCCGTGGCGAAGAGCAGGAAGGCGGCCAGCAGCGCCGGCGTCACCGGCCGCGGATCCGCCGCTCGGATATCCGCCATCACCACCTCCTGCCGCCCACCTTGCGCCGCTTTCCTTTGAGGCGCGACAGCGACAGGTCTAAGCATCGCCGATGACCACCGACCTCTATCCCGCCGCCCGCGACCTGCTGGGCCAGCTGGTCAGCTTCGACACCACCTCGCGCGATTCCAACCTGGCGCTGATCCAGTGGGTCGAGGGTTACCTGGCCCATCTCGGCATCCCCAGCCGGCGCGTGCCCAACGCCGACGGGACCAAGTCCAACCTGATGGCCACCATCGGCCCGGCCGCGGCCGGCGGGGTCGTGCTCTCGGGCCATACCGACGTGGTGCCGGTGGATGGCCAGCCCTGGCGCACGGATCCGTTCTCGGTGGTCGAGCGCGACGGCCGCCTCTACGGCCGCGGGACCTGCGACATGAAGGGGTTCCTGGCCCTGGCGCTGGCCGCGGCGCCCGAGCTGGCCAGGGCGACGCTGTCGAAGCCGGTGCACCTGGCCTTCTCCTACGACGAGGAGATCGGCTGCCTGGGCGCGCCGGCGATGATCGAGGAGATCCGCGCCAGCCTGCCCGCCCCGGCCTATGTGGTGGTCGGCGAGCCCACCAACATGGAGGCGGTGAACGGCCACAAGGGCATCGCCACCTTCCACGTCACCGTCACCGGCCGCGAGGCGCATTCCAGCCAGCCGCACCTGGGCGTCTCGGCGGTGATGGAGGCGACGCGGCTGATGGCCTCGCTGAACGCCTTGGCGGCACGGCTGGAGGCGCAGGCCGACCCGGCCAGCCCCTTCACCCCGAAGTGGCCGACCCTGACCATCGGCATGGTCCACGGCGGAACCGCCCACAACATCATCGCCCGGGAATGCACGTTCGTCTTCGACCTGCGCTGCCCGCCGCCCCTGACGCCGGAGACGGTGATCGCGCCGTTCCTGGCCGAGGCCGAGGCGCTGGACCGGGCGCTCAAGTCCCGCGCGCCGGAGGCTGGCGTCGTGGTCGAACTACACACCAATGTGCCGCCCTTCGCGCCCGAGCCCGGCGGCGCGGCCGAGGCCTTCGCCCGCCGCCTCGCCGGCGACAACGGCCCGCCGCGGGTCGTCGCCTATGCGGCCGAGGCCGGCCAGTTCCAGGGCGCCGGCTTCTCCACCGTGATCTGCGGCCCCGGCTCCATCGACCAGGCCCACCAGCCGGACGAATATGTCGAGGTCTCCCAGATGCAGCGCGGCGCCCAGTTCATGCGCCGCCTGATCGAGTGGGCGAGCGAGGGATAGGGATAGGGACCCAGCGCCTCCTCCACCCCTTCGGGGTCCCCCTCCCCCGTTGCACGGGGGAGGAACATAGCTCCAGTTCCTCCCCCGCGTGCGGGGGAGGGGGACCGCGAAGCGGTGGAGGGGGCGCTGAATCCCCTCCGACGACCTAAAGCTCCCTAAGCGGCCGGATCACCGGCCTGCGCCCCGACAGATCCCGCGGGTTCCAGGTCATCGCCGCCGCAAGCTGGCCCAGGGACGCCCTGCGCAGCTTCTGTACCTTGGCCCGGCTGCGGAACATCTTCGGCGCTCCGGCGAAGGCCGCCCGGACCGCGCGGGCGATCAGGCGGATGTGTGGGCGGTTCTCGCGGCGCAGGTAGATCAGCACCAGGGCCATCAGGTGCAGCGGCGTCATCAGCACGAGCAGCGGCCACGGCGTATTCTTGAACAGCACCCAGAAGCGGTTGCGCGTGCCGTGGAAGACCGCGAACTCGCTCTTGCGCCCGCCGGTCGACGCCGAGCCCACATGGTGGATGGTGGCCGTCGGCACGAGCAAGGTCGGCTCGCCCGCCAGCTGCAGCCGGTAGCCCAGGTCCACATCCTCGCCGTAGCAGAAGAAGTCCTCGTCGAAGCCGCCGAGGTCGAGGAACAGCTGGCGGTCGATCATCATGGCCGCGCCGCAGGGGCTGAACACCTCGCCCTCCCGCGCCTGGCCCCGGTCCGGGCTGAGGTAGCCGCCGCGGTAGGGGATGCCGAACACGCTCATCACGTCGCCCAGCCCGTCCAGCAGACCGGGCTCCTCGGCTACCATCTGGCGCGAGGTGAAGGACCGCACCCTCGGATGACGCGCGGCGGCGGCGGCGAGCTGCGCCAGCCAGTCGGGCTCGGGATAGGCGTCGGGGTTGAGCAGCACGTACCAGCGGCCGCGGGCCAGCCGGACGCCCTGGTTGCCGGCGCCGGTGAAGCCCAGGTTCTCCGCATTGCGCACCAGCCGCACGTCCGGGAACTCGGCGGCGATCGCCGAATCACCCGGATCGGGCGAGGCGTTGTCGATAACGAGGGTCTCGAAATCCCGGAAGGTCTGGGCCTGCAGGCGGTTGAGACAGGCCCGCAACGTCGGCCCGGAGTTGTAGGCGATCACGCAAACGCTCAGCGCGGGCCCTTCGGCCTTGTCATCCCTGCTGCGCTGCGGCATGCGACGGCTATACCCGATCGACCTGGATCCTAAATGACGACGATCACGCCGCTCGCCATTCCCGATGTGCTGCTTATCACGCCCAAGCGGCATGGCGATGCGCGCGGTTGGTTCTCCGAGACCTGGAGCACGCGGGCCCTCGAGGGCACCGCCGCCGACACCAGCTTCGTGCAGGACAACCAGGCCTTCAGCGCCCAGATGGGCACTCTGCGCGGCCTGCACTTCCAGAAGGGCGCCGACGCCCAGGGCAAGCTGATCCGGGCCCTGAAGGGCGCGATCTACGACGTCGCCGTGGACCTGCGCACCGGCTCGGAGACCTTCGGCCAGTGGGTCAGCGCCGAGCTGACCGCCGATGGCGGCGAGCAGCTGTGGGTGCCGCGCGGCTTCGCCCACGGCTACGTCACCCTGACCACCGATTGCGAGATCTTCTACAAGGTCGACGGCCCCTATGCGCCCGCCAGCGAGGGCGGGATCATCTGGAACGACCCGGACCTGGCCATCCCCTGGCCGATCAAGGGCCAGCCGGTGCTCTCCGGCAAAGACCACACCCTGCCCCGCCTGAAGGATTTGGGCGAGGTCGGGTTCTAGGCTGGGACGCCAAGATAGCGCCCCCTCCACCACTTCGTGGTCCCCCTCCCCCGCAGGCGGGGGAGGAACTTGCTGCATTGAACTCCCCAGTTCCTCCCCCGCTTCAGCGGGGGAGGGGGACCCCGAAGGGGTGGAGGGGGCGCTGGCGGGAGCCCTCCGCCAAACCCTACCGCCCCTCCATCTGCTGCAGCAGGCGCTCGAGGACCTCCAGCTCATCGGCCTCACCGGGCGGCTTGTCCCAGCGGATGCGGTTGATGCGGGGGAAGCGCATGGCGACGCCGCTCTTGTGGCGGGTGGAGCGCTGCAGGCCCTCGAAGGCCACCTCGAACACAAGGCCGGCATGCGGCTCGGCCCGCACCGAGCGCACCGGCCCGAACCGCTCGATGGTGTTGTCGCGCACGAACTTGTCGATCTGCTTCAGCTCCTCGTCGGTGAAGCCGAAATAGGCCTTGCCCACCGGGGTCAGCGCGCGCTGGCCCAGGGCGTCCTCAGTCCACACCCCGAAGGTGTAGTCGGAGTAGAAGCTCGAGCGCTTGCCGTGGCCGCGCTGGGCGTACATCAGCACCGCGTCCACCAGGTGCGGGTCGCGCTTCCACTTGAACCACGGCCCCTTCGGGCGACCGGCCTCGTAGGCGGAGTCTTTGCGCTTCAGCATCACGCCCTCCGCGATCTGCGGATCGCCGGGCGGCGGGTCGGCCCGCAGCTGGGTCAGCTCGGCCCAGCTCTCGAAGGGCTGCAGGGGCGAGAGGTCGATGCGCGGGCTGGCCTGGCGGGCCACGAAGGCCTCCAGCCGGGCGCGGCGGGCGGTGAAGGGCAGGGTGCGGGTGTCCTCGGGCCCGTCCTGCAGGATGTCATAGGCGCGGATGGCGGCGGGGTAGGCGGCCATCAGCTTGGCGTCCACGGCCTTGCGGTTCAGCCGCTGCTGCAGGTCGGCGAAGCTCGCCACCCGGCCGCCGCGGATCACCAGCAGCTCGCCGTCGATCACCCCCTCGTCGTCCAGGGCGTCCAGGATGTCGGGGAAGGTGCGCGAGATGTCGTCCCCGGTGCGGGTGTAGAGCCGCCGCACGCCGCCCTCGTGCGCGGCCTGGACGCGGATGCCGTCCCACTTCCACTCGGCGCAATAGTCGGCGGGGTCCAGCTTGCCGAAGTCCACCGCCTCGTCGATCGCCTGGGCCAGCATCACCGGCCGGAAGCGGGCCGGGTTCTCCGAGGACGGCTTTTCCGACCGCCCCTCCAGCCAGGCGAACAGGTCCTCGTAGGGCGGGCGCAGGGCGTGCCACAGCTCCTCCACCTCGCCGACCGCCACGCCGCCCAGGTCGGCCGCAGCCTGCTTGGCCAGCCGCGCCGACAGGCCCACCCGCAGGCCCCCGGTGACCAGCTTCAGGAGCGCCCAGCGCTCGCGCGGCTGCGGCAGGGCGTCGAGCCAGGCCTCGATCCGGCCCTGCGCCTCCGCCCGCGTGGCGCTCTTCAGCCCCTCGATCACCTCGGCGAGGTCCGGCTCGCGGTTGGCGCCGGGCCGGGCGGGCCAGACCAGCGACACCGCCTCGGCCAGGTCGCCCACATAGTCGTAGCTCCACCAGAAGAGCTGGGGGTCCATCCGGCTCTCGACGGCCTTGCGGATGAAGGCCGGCTTGGCCGCCGCGAAGGTCAGCTCCCCGGTCAAGGCGGCCAGCGCCCAGCCCCGGTCGGGATCCGGCGTCTCGCGCAGATAGTCGCGCACCAGGGTCAGCTTGGCGTTGCGCGACGCCGTCAGCGACAGGCGATCCAGGAGCTCGGCGAAGGCGCGCATTCAGTCGTCGCTGGCCTCCGCCTCCGCCAAGGCCCTCAAGAGTTGGTCCCGCGTCACGGAGAGGTTGGCGAAAACCTCTCCAGTATCGAAATTGCGGTCGAGGAAATGGAAGTGATCGCCGCTTCGAACGGCGTCGATCTGCCAAGCCTGGTCAAGATCAGACCATTGGCCGCCGTCCGGGGCTGTTTTGAGCCAATCGAGAAATTCCCGCGCGTCCGCCTTGTGGTCCCACCACGGAAACCTGATCTCGACCCCCACGCCCGGGCTGTGAAGCCTGAAAGCGCGACCTGGCCCCCTCGAAAACGCCGGACGTAGGTCGTCGATCTGCGTGGAGGCCCGCCACCAGTCGCTCGTCATTTCAGTCATCCCCCTCGTCCTCATAGCCCACCAGCGCCAAGGCCCGGGCGGGGATGTCGTGCAGCGACGCCCAGCGCGCCAGGGCTTCTTCGCGGCCGTGGGTGATCCAGAGTTCGCCGGGGCGCAGCTCGTCGACCGTGGCGGTGAGCTCGTCCCAGTCGGCATGGTCGGAGATCACCAGCGGCAGCTCCACGGCGCGCTGGCGGGCGCGGGCGCGGATCTGCATCCAGCCGGAGGCGAAGGCGGCCACCGGGTCGGGGAAGCGCCGGCTCCAACGGTCCTGCAGGGTCGAGGGCGGGGCGACGATGATCTGGCCGGCGAAATCGGCCTTCTTCGTCGTGGTGGCCGGCGCCAGGGGGCCAAGATCGATGCCGTGCTTCTCGTAGAGCGCGTTCAGCCGCTCCAGCGCGCCGTGGACATAGATGGGCCGGTCCCAGCCCGCCTCGCGCAGGAGGCGGATGATCCGCTGGGCCTTGCCCAGGGCGTAGGCGCCGACCAGGTGGCTGCGCTCGGGGAACTGCGCGACCGAGCGCAAGAGGCGCGCCACCTCCTCGCGGTCGTCCGGATGGCGAAACACCGGCAGGCCGAAGGTCGCCTCCGAGATGAACACGTCGCACGGGACCGGCTCGAACGGCGGGCAGGTCGGGTCGCGCCGGCGCTTGTAGTCGCCGCTGACCACCATGGTCAGGCCCTTCCAGCGCACCACCGCCTGGGCCGAGCCCAGCACGTGGCCGGCGGGGACCAGGGTGACCTCCACCGCGTCGCGAGGCACGGCCTCGCCATAGGCCGCAGCCTGCGCCGCCTGCGCGAAGCCCAGGCCGTAGCGCTCACCCATGATGTCCAGGGTCTCGCGGGTGGCCAGCACGGCGCCGTGGCCGGCCCGGGCGTGGTCGGCGTGGCCATGGGTGATCACCGCGCGCGCCACCGGCCGCACCGGGTCGATGTAGAAGTCGCCCGGGGCGCAGTAGAGGCCTTCGGGCTTGGGACAGAGCAGGTCCTGCGGACGGATCATCGAGCATGAATGTAGGCGCGGCCGTTCGGCTCCGCATTGACTTCCGCCGGGGCCGGCCCCTACCCGATGGATCATGGCCGACACCTACGAGACCGCGCCGCTCGACCAGCGCATGACCACCTTCGTGCCGCACGCCGCCGCCCTCGGCATGACCCTGGTCAGCTGCGAGAAGGGCGTGGGCGTGATGCAGACCCCCTGGCGCGAGGAGCTGGTGGGCGATCCCGAGACCGGAGTGATCGCCAGCGGCGTGGTGACCGCCCTGCTGGACCACACCTGCGGCCTGGCCGTGAACTCGGCGGCGGAGGCCCCGATGCCCATCGCCACCCTGGACCTGCGGATCGACTACCTGCGCGCGGCCGCGCCGCGGGCAGGGATCACCGCCGAGGCCCGCTGCGTCAAGCTCACGCGCACCGTCGGCTTCGTGCGCGCCGAGGCCTGGGACACCGACCGCAACGACCTGGTGGCCATCGCCCAGGGCTCGTTCATGCTGAGCCCGAGGGGATAGGCCATGGCGGAAGACGCGGCGACCCCGACCATCGAGGGCCTGCAGGCCTTCATGCAGCGCGTGCCCTATGTGCGCTTCCTCGGCATGGGCGTGGAGCTGGCGGGCGATGAGATGACGGCCGTGCTGCCGTTCGCCCAGCACCTGGTGGGCAACCCGATGATCCCGGCCCTGCACGGCGGCGTCATCGGCGCGTTCATGGAGATGACCGCCCTGGCGCAGCTGTCGCTCGCCCAGGGCGGCGCCCGGACGCCCAAGACCATCGACGTCACCATCGAGTACCTGCGCCCGGCCCGCCCCAGCGCGACCTACGCCCGCGCCATCCTGCGCAAGGTCGGCCGCCGCGTCGCCAACGTCCAGGTCGAGGCCTGGCAGGAAAGCCGCGCCCAGCCGGTGGCCGGCCTGACCGGGCACTTTCTGCTGCGGGGGTGAAGGTTGTTCCTCTCCCACTTTGTGGGAGAGGAACAGCGGGGCGGTCACCCGGCCGGATGCGCCGCCTTTTCCTTCTGGATCTCCGCCAGGGCCGCCTGGGCCTTGGCTTCGGCGGCGGCGTCCTTGTGGTTGCGGGCCTCCACCAGCTGGCCGGTGGCCTCCATCTCGCGGACCGGAAGCAGGTGGGAATCGTCGGCCCGCTTGAACGGCAAGGTCTGGATCTGCACCAGGATGGCGTGCTGGCGCTTCGCCTCGGGCGTGTCGCCGACGCCGTAGGAGAACATGAAGTCGGCGATCTTCTTCTTCAGCGCCGGGTCCAGGTCCTTGCGCCAGAGGATCGGGTCCTCCGGGATCCGCGGCGAGGTCCAGACCACCTGCACGTTCTCCAGCGTCCGCTTGGCGATGTCGGTATGCAGCAGGCTCAGCCGGTCCATGGAGGCGGTGTTGTTGGTCGCCGCGTCCAGCAGACCACCGGCCACCGAGAACAGGTTGGTCTCGTGGTTGGCCGATTTCACCGTCCTGAAGCAGGTGGCCGGGTCGATGTTGTGCGGCGCGAAGAGGTAGGTCATCGGCGCCAGGGTGCCGGAGGTCGACTTCGGATCGCCCATGCCGAAGTTCAGGGTCCGGTCGCACGTCAGGATGCGATCCAGGGTTAGGCCCGAGCCCTTCTTGACGATGATCACGGCGTTGTAGCCGTCGACGCCGCTGGGGTTCACCGAGCGCGCGAAGACCTCGGCGCCCGACCGCCGCACCGCCTCCAGGCCCGACTGGTTGGTGAACCAGCCGAGGTCGGTCTGCTTGAAGCGCATGGCCTCGATCAGGGCGGTGTAGTTCGAGGCGTAGAACGCCTTCACCGGCAGGCCCACCGCCTTGGACATGTCGGCCAGGAAGGGCGCCCAGTCCTTCTGCGCGCTGGACTGGCTCTCGGCTGACAGGATCGAGAAGACCAGCTCGGTCTTGGGCGGCGGGGCCGGCTTGCTGCAGCCGGCCAGAGCCGCGGCGGCCATCAGGCCCAGGATGATGCGACGGTCCATGTCCCCTCCCCGGCGCGGCGATTCGGCGGCCGCGCATCTCGAAACGCCGCGAGCTTAGCGGCTCGGGGGTCCGACGTAAGCGGCGTCTGTGACGGTTGCGCGATGGGGCCCGGCCCTGTACCCCGCCCGCCATGTCGCAAGGCCCCACCCTCCAAGGACTGTCCCACGCCGCCCGCGAGGCCAAGAGCTGGCCGTTCGAGCAGGCGCGGCTGCTGCTGGAGCGCATCACCCGCGTGCGCCTCTCGGACGCCGAGCGCGATCTGGCCGCCACCCTGTTCCAGCAGGGCAAGTTCGGTGAGGCCGTCGCCGCCCTGCCGGCCCTGGCGCGGCCGGTGGTCTTCGAGACCGGCTACGGGCCCTCCGGCCTGCCGCACCTGGGCACCTTCGGCGAGGTTGCGCGCACCACCATGGTGCGCATGGCCTTCCGCGCCCTCACCGACGACGCCATCCCCACGCGCCTGATCGCCTTCAGCGACGACATGGACGGCATGCGCAAGGTTCCGCCCAACGTGCCCAACGGCGAGCTGTTGGCGCAGGACATCGACAAGCCGCTGACCGTGGTGCGCGACCCCTACGGCACGCACGACAGCTTCGGGGCGCACAACAACGCCCGGCTGCGCGCCTTCCTGGACAGCTTCGGCTTCGACTACGAATTCGCCTCGTCCACCGACTGCTATCGCAGCGGCCGGTTCGACCCGACCCTGCTGACCGCCCTGGCGCGGTTCGACGAGATCCAGAAGATCATGCTGCCCTCGCTCGGCGAGGAGCGGCGGGCCACCTATTCGCCGTTCATCCCGATCAGCCCCAAGACTGGGCGGGTGCTCTATGTGCCGACGCTGGAGCGGCATGTGGACCGCGGCACCATCGTCTTCGCCGACGAGGACGGGACTCTGACCGAGCTGCCGGTGACCGGCGGCCATGTGAAGCTGCAGTGGCGTCCGGACTGGGGCCTGCGCTGGACCGCGCTCGGCGTCGACTACGAGATGTCCGGCAAGGACCTCATCGACAGCGTCCGGCTCTCCAACCAGGTCTGCAAGGTGCTGGGCGGCACGCCACCGGCCGGGTTCAACTACGAGCTCTTCATGGACGAGAACAACCAGAAGATCTCGAAGACCAAGGGCAATGGCCTGACCATGGAGGAGTGGCTGCGCTACGGCACGCCCGAGAGCCTGACCTACTACATGTACCAGTCGCCGAAGTCGGCAAAGCGGCTCTATTTCGACGTGATCCCCAAGGCCACGGACGAGTATCTGCAGCAGCTGGACGCCCTGAACAAGAAGCGCGCCGAGGGGGACAACGCCGTCCAGCTCGACAATCCCGGCTGGCACGTCCACCGCGGGACGCCGCCGGACAAGGGCTCGCCGGTCAGCTTCTCCCTGCTCTTGAACCTGGTCTCGGCGGCCGACGCCTCCACCAAGGACCTGCTCTGGGCCTTCATCGCCCGCTACCTGCCCGGCGCGACGCCGCAGAGCGAGCCGCTGCTCGACCGGCTCGCCGGCTATGCGATCAACTACTACGAGGACTTCGTGAAGCCCGCGAAGCGCTTCCGCGCGCCGACCGACCAGGAGCGGGCGGCCATGGAGGCCCTGGTGGGCAAGCTGAAGGCCCTGCCGGCCGGCGCCAGCGCCGAGGCGATCCAGGATGAGGTGTTCGAAGTCGGCAAGGCGGCCGGTTTCGAGCCCCTGCGGGCCTGGTTCTCGGCGCTGTACGAGGTGTTGCTGGGCCAGAGCCAGGGCCCCCGCTTCGGCAGCTTCGTCGCGATCTTCGGCGTCGACCGCACCCTCCAGCTGATCGAGCGCGCCCTGGCCGGGGAGCTGGTGGCGGCGTAGGGCGGGACAATCCAGCGCCCCCTCCACCGCTTCGCGGTCCCCCTCCCCCGTTGGCACGGGGGAGGAACTAGCTATGTCGGCCTCTCCAGTTCCTCCCCCGCCCGCGGGGGAGGGGGACCCCGAAGGGGTGGAGGGGGCGTCGGGGCGGCCCTCAGCTCTCGTCGTCGCCGATCGGCATGCCGGGCGGCGCTTCGGGCCGGCGCTTGGGCTGGGCGAGCACACGGGCCAGTTCGACCTTGTCGGTCAGCAGGGCCGCCAGGCTGAGGCGGTGCGCGCGCTCGGCCGGATCGGCGCCGGGCTGGGCCTTCAGCTTCGCCGCCAGGTCCGCCAGGCGCTGGTCGATCAGCTCGCGCGCCTCGGCCGGGACATCCGGCCGGCGGGCCGCGGCCGCAAGCTCAAGCGCGGTGCGGGTCTGCACCCGGCGGGCGATCTCGGCGAGCCGGCCCGGCGCCGGGCTGAAGGCCTGGGCGACCAGTTGGCCCACCACCTCGTCCACGCCGGGCTGCCCCGGGTCTCGCCGATGCTGGTCCACCAGGCGCGCCAGGCGCGGCGGCGACAGCAGCGCATCCAGCACCAGGCTCGCGCCCACGTCCGCGGCGGCGAGGCTGTCGAACACCGGCCCGCCCGCGCCCTCGAATACCTCAATCTCGTACTGGCGGTCGGTGTCGCCCGACTGGCCCGACGAGAGCAGCGGGATCAGGGCCTCGGGCGTATCGAGCTCGGCCGGCGCCATGGCCGCCAGCAGGCCGGCGAGCGCGGCGCGCTGCTGGTCGGCCGGGACGACCTTCGCGGTCATGGCCGCATCGCCCTTGACCGCATAGCTGAAGTCGACGCCGCCCAGCACCTTGGCCGCCGCCTCCAACTGGTAGCGGTGGAGCAGATAGATCGGCACGAACTTGCGCTTCAGCGCCTGGGCCGCCTCGCCGGGGCGCAGAGCCTGCGGGCCGAAGCGGTCCAGCGCCACGCGCCGCACCTGCATCAGCCGGGCGAGCTCGGTGACCGGATCGGCGCCGTCGTCCCAGATCGCCGCATGCGGCTGGCCGGTCGAGACCGCGCGCGCGTCCTGGTCGGTCACATAGCGCAGGCTCGCCTGCGCCTTCGCCGCCTTGGCCGTGGGATCGCCGTCGCCGTAGAGCCAGTCCACCAGGAAGCGGTCCCAGGCGCCCACGCCCACGCCATAGGCGTCGCTGAGGTCGACCTGGCCGCCGGTCAGCTTCACCCGCGGCGGGGGGTAGTCCATCACCGAGGCGCGGTCCTGGGACGAGGCGGCGAAGTTGTGGGCAAAGCCCAGCGAGTGGCCCACCTCGTGCGCCGCCAGCTGGCGCAGGCGGGCGAGGGACACCTGGATCGGATCGTTCGGGCCGCCCTGGCCGTCCTGGCCCGCGCCCACCAAGCCCTCGAAGATCAGCATGTCCTGACGGACCCGCAGGGCGCCCAGCAGCACCGAGCCCTTGACGATCTCGCCGGTGCGCGGATCGACGATGGACTGGCCGTAGGACCAGCCGCGGGTGGCGCGGTCCACCCAGTTGATGACGTTGTAGCGGACGTCCAGCGGGTCGGCGCCCTCGGGCAGGATCTCCACCCGGTAGGCGTCCTTGTAGCCGGCCGCCTCGAACGCGGCGGCCCACCAGGACGCGCCTTCGCGCAGGGCCGAGCGGATCGGCTCGGGCGCGGCGCGGTCCACATAGAAGACGATGGGTTGCTTTACCGGCGAGACCGCCGCGGCCGGGTCGGTCTTCTCCAGCCGGAAGCGGTGGGCCAGCCGCTGGACCACGTCCTTGTCCAGCGGCGCGGCGTAGTCGAGCACGATGTTGTCGAAGGCGCCGGAGCGCGGGTCGAACGGGCGCGGCTGGTACCCGGGCTCCGGCAGCTTCACCAGGCTGTGGCGCACCACCAGGGTCACCACGCGCGGTTCGGGCGCGATGTTGCGGACCTCCGGGCCGGGCGTGTCGGAGGCGTAGGTCTGGATCGCCTCGAACTCGACGTTCTGCGGGAACACCTTCACCGCGCCGACGTCCACCAGGGAAAGGTCGGCCACCGGCTTGTAGCCCGGCTCGCCCCCCTGTTTCAGGGCGTCGGCCACGCCCAGCACGTCGCGGGTCAGGAAGCCCGCGAGGTCGACCAGCAGCCGCCCGTCCGGCGTGGTCCCCGCGATCTGGCCGGTCCAGACCACCGAGGTGGCGAAGGCGTCGCGAGCGGCGGCCTGTTCGGCGGCGGGCGCGCCGGCGGCGCGGAACCGCGGGTTCTCGAACTCGGCCAGGACCTTGGGCCCCACGCGGCGGAAGACGAGCACCTGGGTGTCGCCCAGCTTGGCGCGGTCCAGGCCCACGGGCGCCGAGCCGAGGCCGGTCTTCAGCGCCGAGACATAGAGGTAGCGCCCGGCGACCCCGTCCGGCCCAGGCGCGGGCAGGGCCACCAGGATCCGGCCCTTGGCGGCGTCGGCATAGACCGGGACCAGCCCCTCCTGGCGCGCCAGCCCGGCCAGCACGTCCGGCGGCGCGGCGTCCTTCGCCGCCCACGCAGGCACGGGTCCCGCCAGCACCGCCCACATCACTGCGCAGCCTGCGCTGGCCCACAAACGCGTCTTCACTGGCAACCCCCGATCGAGCGAAGGCGCACCCTAGTCACCGGATCGGGTCGTATCCAGTCGCGCCTGCGGACGGGGACAATGACGGGACAATGTGGAGGTAACCGGTCACCTTACCAATGATCACTTAGGCGTGATCACCTAGCCCGCCTGACGCTGCGGCTATCCCTTGACGTAAACGGAAGCGAGGCGTTTACGCTGTCAATCAACGAAAAGACCCAAGGGAGGATGACCATGCCCACGGACCTGCGGCGCCCGGCCCGGACCTATACGATCCGCCAGCTGTGCCTGGAGTTCAAATGCACCCCACGCGCCCTGCGCTTCTATGAGGATAAGGGGCTGCTCAATCCCGCCCGCGACGGGATGAACCGCGTCTATTCCTACAAGGACCGCGGCCGGCTGGTGCTGATCCTGCGCGGCAAGCGGGTGGGCCTGTCGCTGGCCGAGATCGGCGAGATCCTCGACCTCTACGACGCCGACGAGAGCGGCGCTCAGCAGGCGGCGCGGTCGCTGCGCAAGTTCCGCGAGCGGATCGTCGCCCTGGAGCAGCAGAAGCGCGACATCGACGAGGCCATCCGCGAGCTGCAGCGCGGCATCGAGGCCATGGAGAAGCGCCTGACCGAGACCCGGCCCGACCTCCTGCCCCGCGCCGCCGACTACGACCAGGTGCTGCGCCGCCAGCTGGACGGGGCGGAGGCGTAAGACCGCCCCTGCGCAAGCGGGGGAAGCTGGGCTAAACCTCACGGCATCTGCCTTTCCGGAGCCCCCATGACCTACCAGGCCCCCGTCCGGGACTACGCCTTCCTGTTGCGCGACGTGCTGCAGCTGGAGCGCTACGCCAACCTGTCCGCCTTCGCCGACGCCTCCATGGACACCGTGGACGCGATCCTGGAGGAGGCGGGCAAGTTCACCTCCGAGGTGCTGGCGCCGCTGAACCCCGTCGGCGACAAGCAGGGCTGCGCCTGGAGCCCCGACTTCTCGGTCAAGACGCCGGACGGGTTCAAGGACGCCTACGCCCAGCTGGTGGCCGGGGGCTGGCCCGCCCTGGGCTCGGACCCGGCGTTCGGGGGCCAGGGGCTGCCGCACGTGGTCAATGTGGCGTTCTCGGAGATGAGCTCCTCGGCCAACATGGCCTTCTCCATGTACCCGGGCCTGACCCACGGGGCCTATTCGGCGATCCTGGAGGGCGGCAGCGACGAGCAGAAGGCGCTCTACCTGCCCAAGCTAGCCTCGTTCCAGTGGGCCGGCACCATGAACCTGACCGAGCCGCACTGCGGCACCGACCTCGGCCTCCTGCGCACCAAGGCGGTCCCGCAGGGCGACGGGACCTACCGGATCACGGGGCAGAAGATCTGGATTTCCGGCGGCGAGCAGGACCTGACCGAGAACATCGTCCACCTGGTGCTGGCGCGGATCGAGGGCGCGCCCATGGGCACCCGCGGCATCAGCCTCTTCATCGTGCCGAAGTTCATTCCCGACGCGGACGGCAATCCGGGGGCGCGCAATTCGGTCAAGTGCCTGGGCCTGGAAGAGAAGATGGGCATCCACGGCAACGCCACCTGCGTGATCAGCCACGAGGAGGCCACCGGCTGGCTGATCGGCGAGGAGAACCGCGGCCTCAACCTGATGTTCGTGATGATGAACGAGGCGCGGCTGGGCGTGGGCCTGCAGGGCATCGCCCAGGCCGAGGCCGCCTACCAGGCCGCCGCCGCCTTCGCCAAGGACCGGCTGCAGGGCCGCTCGCTCACCGGCCCGAAGAATCCGGACGGCCCCGCCGACCCGATCATCGTCCACCCGGACGTGCGGCGCATGCTGATGGACGCCAGGGCGATCGTCGAAGGCGGCCGCGCCTTCATGGCCTGGACCGCCCTGCACGGCGACCTCAGCCACGCCAGCCCCGACGAGGCCGTGCGCCAGAAGGGCCGCGACTACATGGGGCTGATGACCCCGGTGGTGAAGGCGTTCCTGACCGACCGCGGCTTCCAGGTGTGCTCCGACGCCATGCAGGTGCACGGCGGGTCGGGCTTCACCGAGCACTTCGCGGCCAGCCAGTACCTGCGCGACGTGCGCATCGCCCTGATCTACGAGGGGACCAACGGGGTGCAGGCCCTGGACCTGGTGGGCCGCAAGCTGGCCGCCGACGGCGGGCGCGCGGTGATGAGCTTCTTCGCCGAGCTGGACGCCTTCGTGGAGGGCGAGACCGACGCGGCCATGAAACCCTTCACCGATCCCCTGGCCAAGGCCAAGGGCGAGCTGCAGGAGGCGACCCTGTGGCTGATGCAGAACGGCCTGGCCAACCCCGACAACGCAGGCGCGGCCTCCACCGACTACCTGCACCTCTTCGGGCTGACGGCTCTGGCCTATATGTGGGCGCTGCAGGCCAAGGCGGCCTTGGCGCGGATCGCGGCGGGGGACAGCGATCCCTTCTATGACCGCAAGGTCACGGTCGGCCGCTATTACGTCGAACGCGTGCTGCCCGAGACCGCCAGCCGGCTTGCCAAGCTGAAGGCCGGCGCCGATCTGATGATGAAGCTGCCCGCCGAGGCGTTCTGACCGGGAGAGACCCGTGGCCGAGTACCGCGCGACCATCGAATGGAGCCTGGAGCCGGGGGGCGACTTCCTGAAGGGCCGCTACAGCCGCGGCCATACGGTGAGCTTCGCCGAGCATGTGGTGCCCGCCACCGCCTCGGCCCACGTGGTCGGCAAGTGGGCCGCGCCCGGCGCAGTCGACCCCGAGGAGATGTTCGTCGCCTCGCTGTCGAACTGCCACATGCTGACCTTCCTGCACATGGCGCGGCTGGCCGGCTTCGTGGTCACCCACTACCGCGACGCGGCGGTGGGCGTGATGGAGAAGACGCCTGAGGGCCGGATGGCGGTCACCCGCGTCACCCTGCATCCGGAGATCACCTACGAAGGCCGCCGGCCCACATCTGGCGAGCGCGACCACCTGCACCACCAGGCCCACGAGGAGTGCTTCATCGCCAATTCGGTGAAGACTGAGGTGACCGTCGAGGAGCGGGAGCCGGTGGCGTAGATCGCGTCATTTGAGGGTTTGCGGAGCCTGGTCCAGCTTCGCGCATTATCATTTCATCGCTGACCGGCAACCGGGCGTCGGCGCCTGAGAGACAGTGTGTGCTCCCGCCTCACCAGGGAGCGCTCATGCCTCGCTTTTTCTTCGACGTTCACGACGGCTCTTCCAGCATTGACGACGATGGCACCGAGCTGCCGGACGAGGCCGCGGCCCGCCGCGCCGCGGCTGAGCTCGCGGGTCGCATGCTCGCCGACGAGGCAGACAAGTTCTGGGACGGCGACAAGTGGTGCGTGGACGTCCGCGACGAGCGGGGCGGGAAGCTCTTCGGCCTCACATTCATGGCGACGGGCCCTTAACGCCGGCCAGCCAGCCCCCAGGCTGCGGCGCGATCCACCTTCAGCGACCAAGCTTCACTTTTGCCAAGCTTCGCTTTTGCCAAGCTTCACTTTTGTCTGCATCCCGACAGAGCCTGGTGCGTTACAGTCCCCGGGACGTAACCGGAGCCATTCGAACGCCATGCGCAAGACCCTGACCTATGCGGGCCTCGCCGCCTTGATCGCCCTGCCGCTTGTGGCTGGTCCGACGGACGCCAGCGCTTCGTGCCAGAGCCGCAAGACGACCGGCACGATCCTGGGCGGCGTCGGCGGCGCCCTGATCGGCAACTCCATCTCCCACGGCGGGGGCGGGGCGGTGATCGGCGGCCTCGGCGGCGCGGTTGTCGGCCACCAGATCGGCAAGAGCGGCTGCCGCCACGTGGCCTACTACCGGACGAGCCACACGCGCTATTCGCACAACGACCGCTACGGCCATCCGACCCGCAAGGTCTATTACGACCAGTACGGCAACCCGGTCGGCTCCGAGCCGGCGTACGCGCGCCGATGAGCGGCAAGCCCCTCGCTGCGGCGCTGATGGCGGCCGCGGCGCTGGGCGCCTGCGCCAAGACGGCGTCGGCGCCCGCCTCCAACGGCAGCATCTGCGCCAACTTCAAGCTGGCCAACGCCGGCGTCGCGCCCGGCGCGCCCGAGGGCGCGGCCACGGTGGACGAGTGCGTCCGCCGCTGGGCCTACAGCCTTGCCACCTCCCGCGATCCGGCGGAATCGGTCGCCGAGGCCGCGACGGTGGCCTGCAGCACGGCCCTGGTCCGCTGGAACCAGGCCGCGGTGGCCCAGCCCGACGGCGCCGACGAGTCCGCCAGCCTGATCACTGGCCAGCCCACCAATCCGCTGGCCGAGCACAACGCCTTCGCCCACAGCCGCGCCCTGCTCTACGTGGTCCAGGCCCGCGCGGGGAACTGCCCCGCCCCGCCGGCGAAGGACGGCCGGCCCGAGGGCGTGGTCGGTTAGAGGTCGAGCAGCGCGCGCAGCCGGGTTTCCAGGGCCGCCGGGTCCTTGAGCTCGCACTCCCACAGCGTCTCGACCCGCCAGCCGGCCGCGCTGAGGGCTTCGCGGGTGCGGGCGTCGCGGGCGGCGTTGCGGCCGACCTTGGCCACCCAGTAGTCGCGGTTCTGCTTCGGCACCCGCGCGCCGCGGGCGCAGTCGTGGCCGTGCCAGAAGCAGCCGTGGACGAACAGGGCCAGGCGCCGGCCCGGCAGCACGATGTCGGGCTTTCCCGGCAGGTCGGCGCGATGCAGCCGGTAGCGGGCGCCCAGCCGGGTCAGGGCCTTGCGCACCACCAGCTCGGGCGTGGTGTTTCGCGCCTTCACCCGCCGCATGACGGCGGAGCGCTTCTCCGGCCCGTAGACGTCGGTGCCGGAGCCGCCGCCGCTCACAGCCCGTCGAACAGCGCCGTGGAGATGTAGCGCTCGGCGAAGCTGGGGATGATGGCCACGACCAGCTTGCCGGCCATGTCGTCGCGGCTGGCGATCTCGAAGGCCGCGGTCAGGGCCGCGCCGGAGGAGATGCCCACCGGGATGCCCTCCTCCCGCGCCACGCGCCGGGCCATGGCGAAGCTGTCGTCGTTGGAGACCTGCACCACGTCGTCGATCACGCCCCGGTCCAGGATCGAGGGCACGAAGCCCGCCCCGATGCCCTGGATCTTGTGCGGGCCGGGCTGGCCGCCTGACAGGACGGGCGAGTTCTCAGGCTCCACGGCCACCATGCGCACCGATGGCTTGCGGGCCTTCAGCACCTGGCCGACGCCGGTGATGGTGCCGCCGGTGCCGACGCCGGAGATCACCGCGTCGACCCGGCCCTCGGTGTCGTTCCAGATCTCCTCGGCGGTGGAGACCCGGTGGATCAGCGGGTTGGCGACATTGTCGAACTGCTGCGGCATCACCGCGCCGGGCGTCGCCTCGACGATCTCCTTGGCGCGGGCGACGGCGCCGGCCATGCCGCGTTCGGCCGGGGTCAGCTCCAGGTTGGCGCCCAGCAGGAGCAGCATCTTGCGCCGCTCCATGGACATGCTCTCGGGCATCACCAGGGTCAGCTTGTAGCCCTTGGCGGCGGCCACGAAGGCCAGGGCTATGCCGGTGTTGCCCGACGTGGGCTCGACGATCAGGCCGCCCGGCTGCAGCACGCCCTTGGCCTCGAGGTACTCCACCATGGCCACGCCGATCCGGTCCTTGACCGAGGCGATCGGGTTGAAGAACTCCAGCTTGGCCACGACCTCGGCCTTGGGCTTCAGGGCGGCGCTGAGGTGCGGCAGGCGCACCAGCGGCGTATCGCCCACCAGGTCGAGGATGGAATCGAAGATCCTGCCCCGGCCCGAGCGGCGGTAGCGCGCGGCGTCATAGGCCTTGTCGGGGGTCGCATCCATGTTGGTCTCTCGGCTTCTCAATCTGCCCTTGTGCCAGGGAACCTAGGCGTTCTGGCGGACGCTCGCCAGCGGCAGAACGCGGGCTCGCCGAATCCGGCTGACAGGGCGGGGGTGTCTGCGGCTAGTCTCAGTTGCATGGCCGGTAGTCAGGACTTCGCCGCGGACCCGCGCAACGCGGACCTCAGGATCTATCTGAATGGGGCGCTCGTTCCCCGGGACGCGGCCAAGGTCTCGGTGTTCGACGCCGGGTTCGTGCTCGGCGACGGGGTCTGGGAGGGCTTGCGGCTGCACAAGGGCCGCCTGCTGTTCCTGGAGACCCACCTGGAGCGGCTGTGGGCGGGTCTGGCGGACATCGCCCTGGACCTGCCGCTCGGCAAGGCCGAGCTGGCCGCCGAGATCCAGCGCACGCTCGACGCCAACGGCATGACCCACGGCGCGCACCTGCGGGTGATGATCACCCGCGGCGAGAAGGCGGCGGTCAACCAGGATCCGCGCAACTGGCTGGGCAAGCCGACGATCGTGATCACGGCCGAATACAAGTCGCCGTCGCCGCAGCTCGCCACCCGCGGGCTGGCCCTGGCCACATCGCGGATCCGCTGCACGCCGGCGGAGATGTTCGACATGCGGCTGAACTCCCACAGCCGCCTGGCGCTGATCCGCGCCCTGCTGGATGCCATCGAGGCGGGGGGCGACGAAGCGCTGATGCTGGACCCCAACGGGTTCGTCTCCAGTTGCAATGCGACCAACTTCTTCTGGGTGAAGGACGGCCGCGTGATGACCTCTACCGGCGACTACTGCTTCAACGGCGTGACGCGCGCCAATGTGATCGAGCTCTGCCGGCGACATGGGATACCGATCACCCTGGGCGACTTCGAGCTGGCCGACGTGCATGCCGCCGACGAGGCCTTCGTCACCGGCACCTTCGGCGGGCTCACCCCGGTGCGCGCCATCGACGGGCATGAGCTGGCGGCGCCCCTTCCGGGACCGGTGACGCGCCGGCTGCGCGAGGCCTATGAGGCCTTGAAGGACGAGGACGCCGCGGCCAACGGCGGCGGGGCCCTGGAGGCCGCCCCATGACCGTCCGTGTCGCCATGTGGTCGGGGCCGCGCAACATCTCCACGGCCATGATGCGCAGCTTCGAGAACCGGCCGGACTGCGCCGTGGTCGACGAGCCCTTCTATGCCGCCTACCTCGCTCACACCGAGCTGGACCATCCCCTGGCCAACGAGGTGCTGGCGTCCCAGCCATGGGACTGGCGCGAGGTGGTGGCGGGGCTGGATGCGATCGCGGCGCCGCTCGTCTACGAGAAGCAGATGGCGCACCACATGCTGCCCGAGTTCGGCCTCGACTGGACAGCGCGGCGGCGCAACGCCTTCCTGATCCGCGACCCGGCGGAGGTCTTGGCCTCCTACACCGCCAAGCGCGGCGCGGTGACCCTGGACGACATCGGCGCCGTCCAGCAGCGCGAGCTGTTCGAGCGTGAGGCCGACCGGCTGGGCCGCGCGCCGCCGGTGGTGCGCGGCGCCGACGTGCTGGCCGATCCGCCCGGCCTGCTGCGGGCCCTGTGCGCCGCGCTCGGCATCCCGTTCCGCGACGAGATGCTGGCTTGGCCCGCGGGACGCCGCACCAGCGACGGGGTCTGGGCCCCGGCCTGGTACGACGCCGTCGAGCGCTCCACCGGCTTCGAGGCGCCGGAGCGGCGGCCCTATCCGCCGCTGCCGGACGCCCTGCAGCGCATCGCCGACGCCGCGCGCCCGCACTATGAGGCGCTGGCGCGGTATGCCCTCGCCCCAGTCCCGGCGTTGGACCGCTAGTTCCGGAACCGCACGCCGACGTAGGCGGCCAACCCCGGCTCGCGGTAGCCCAGCACCTCCTCGAAGCGCTTGTCGGTGAGGTTCTCCACCCGGGCGGTCAGGCTCAGGCGGTCGTTGACCGCATAGGCGCCGGCGACGTCCGCGGTGACGAAGCCCGGGCGCACGGCGCGGCTGAAGCCATCGCGGGCGGTGTCGGACTGGCTGGATTCGCCGCGCACCGTCACCGCGCCTTCCCACGGGCCCTGCGCCCAGAACAGCGCCGCCGAGCCGGAGTGGTCCGGGACGCGCAGCAGACTGCGGGTGGTGGAGCGGTCGATGGCGTCCAGATAGGCATAGCCAAGCTTCAGCCGCAGGGCGTCGGTGAGCCGCGCGTCGAGCGACGCCTCCACGCCCGCGGAACTGGTCTTGGCGATGTTGATGTAGCGGGAGGCGACATAGCTGATCTGGTCGCGGACGAGCAGGCGGTAGGCGGTGACCGAAGCCTCGACCCGGTCGTTCGCCCAGCGCAGGCGCAGGTCGTAGCCCTCCGACCGCTCGGGTTTCAGCGGCACGGCCGGGGCGAAGCAGAAGTCGCACACCGCCTCGCTGATGGTGGGGGTCTTGAAGCCCGTACCGGCCGAGGCGACGGCGCTGAAGCCGGCGCCCAGGTCGACCGCCGCCGAGGCGCGGGCGGTGGCCTTGGACTTGTAGGCCTTGGGATCGTCGTAGCGGGCGCTGCCGGTGAGGGTCAGGCGCTGCAGCTTCACGTGGGCGACGCCGAAGACCGCGGTGTCGGAGAGGTCGAGGCTCTTGCCCGACGACAGGTCCGCCGAGGTCCGCTGGTGCTCGGCGCCCACCTCGAACAGCTCCCCGCGGGTCGCCGTCCAGCGATAGACCTGCCGGTCGGCGTCGAAGCTGGAGGGAAAGGACGAGCGGTTGTCGCGGTGGATGTCGTAGGCGTTGACGCTGAGCTCGTGCGTCAGGCCCAGGGCCTCGATCGTGGCCCGGCCGAAGCCCTGCCAGGCGCGGCTCTTCGAGCTGTCCGGCGTGTCGCCCAGCGCAAAGGTGGGCGGGGCGAACCCGTCCAGGTCCACCGTGGAGCGGGTGTAGCGCAGGCGCCCGTCCAGCTTCACCGCGTCGGACAGCGTCACGCGGCCGTTGGCGTTGGCCGTCCAGGTCCGGAAGCCGTCGCGCTCGGTCCCGGTGTCGGCCTTGGAGATCCCGTCGGTGCGGAAGCCGGCGACATTGGCGCTGAAACCGTAGCGGTCGGTCTTCACGCCCGCGCCCGCGAAGCCGCGGAAGCTGGTGAAGGAGCCCCCCTCGGCCTCGGCGCGCACGCCGTCCAGCTCGCGCGTCGTGAAGCTGACGACGCCGCCGATGGCGTCGGAGCCCCAGAGCGAGCTCTGCGGGCCGTTCAGCACCTCGATCCGCTCCAGGTCGGTGGTCTGCAGCGAGGAGGCGTCATAGGCGCCGTTGGGGTCGGAGGGATCGTCCACCGGGACGCCGTCCACCAGAACCAGGGTCTTGTCCGGCGAGGCGCCGCGGATGCGGATCGCCGCCGCGCCGCCGAACGCGCCGGTGCGGGCGATGCCCACGCCCGGCACGGTGGAGAGCAGGTCCGTGGCGAAGGTCAGGTTCCGCGCCTCGATCTCGGCGCGGTCGATGACGTGGACGCCAGTGATGGCCGCCGCCTCGGTGGGCAGGCGGGTGGCGGTGACGATCAGCTCGTCCACCGAGGTCTCGGCCCGGGCGGGCAGGGCGGTGAGCGCGGTGAGCGCGGCGGTCGTGAAAAGCAGGGTACGCATGGGTCGTTCAGCCTCCGTCTTCGGAGTCGCTGCGACGGGAGAGCGGATGAGGCTCTGCCGGTCCTTGGCCTGGTCCCGGGCCACGGACGAGCGACGTGAGAAGACGGCAGGTCTCCTGGCTCACGGGTCATCACGCCGGCGCCCTCGCCTTCCCGGTCGCCCGACATGGGTCCCCAGTGACGCCCCCGGCCCAGGTGTGGGATGGGGGAATGGACGCGGCCCTCGCCGCTCACAGTTGCGGGCACAGCCGGGGAGTCACACCCCGGTTCCCTCTTGGCCCCCGTCGCCGGGGGACCGCCTTCTGCGCGGCGTATTGCTCCGCTCCGGCGGCGAGGGCAAGCTCCGCGCCCATGCGCACCCTCGTGATCCTTTCCGCCGCGGCAGCCCTGGCCGCCGCCTTTCCCGCCCTTGCCGAGCCCACGGCGCCGCCCCTGGGCGGGGAACAGCCCCTCCTCCGCGAGGCGGCCGCCAGCGTCTCGCCCGAGCGCCAGCGAGCCACCATCGAGAAGCTGGTGGGCTTCGGCACCCGCCACGCCGGGTCGGACACCAAGTCGGACAAGCGCGGCATCGGCGCGGCCCGTCGTTGGATTGCTTCAGAATTCAATTCAATATCGAAGGATTGTGGCGGCCGGCTGCAGATCGAGACGCCGTCGCAGGTGATGACCGCCGAGCGCCTGGCCGGTCCCACCGAAATCATGGACGTCCTGGCCATCCTGCCGGGGACCAGCGATCCCGGCCGGGTGGTGGTGATCAGCGGCCACTACGACAGCCGCAACTCCGACGCGAAGGACGCGGTGCGCGACGCGCCGGGGGCCAACGACGACGGCTCGGGCACGGCGGCCGTGATCGAGGCCGCGCGGGCGCTCTGTAAGCACCAGTTCCGCGCCACGGTGGTGTTCGCGGCCCTGGCCGGCGAGGAGGAGGGCCTGCTTGGCGGCAAGGTGCTGGCCGACTATGCGGTGCAGAAGGGCTGGCGGGTGGAGGCCGACCTCAACAACGATATCGTCGGCAACACCGAGGGCATCGGCGGGGTGCGCGACAACACCCACGTCCGCGTCTTCTCCGAGGGCACCCGCACCACCGAGACGCCCGCCCAGGCCGACAAGCGGCGCTACAACGGCGGCGAGGTGGACAGCCCCTCGCGCAACCTCGCCCGCTACATGGACCGGCTGGCCGACCAGTACCTGACCAACCTGGACGTGGTGATGGTCTACCGCACCGACCGCTTCGCGCGCGGCGGGGACCAGGTAGAGATGCTGAAGGCCGGCTTCCCGGCGGTGCGGGTCACCGAGGCCACCGAGAACTACACGCGCCAGCACCAGGACGTGCGGGTGGAGAACGGCGTCCGCTACGGCGACGTGCCGGAGGGCGTGGACTTCGCCTACCTGGCCCAGGTGACCCGGCTGAACGCGGTGACCCTGGCGGCCCTGGCCAGCGCGCCCGCCCCGCCGACGGGCGTGGAGATCTCCGGCGCCGTCAGCCCCGACACCACCGTGAAGTGGGCCCCGGCCCCGGACGCGGCCCAGTACCGGGTCTGGTGGCGCTCCACCACCGAGCCGCAGTGGCGCTTCTCGCGGCTGGTGGGCGTGAGCGGCCAGGCCAAGCTCGCCGGCGTCAACATCGACGACTGGTTCTTCGGCGTCAGCGCCCTCGGCGCCGACGGTTTCGAGAGCCCGGTCGTCTTCCCCGGCCCGGCCGGCACATTCGAGCGCGGC
>Ga0136846_1229007_pt1 | contig 35791 bp, 34 predicted proteins | sample HopSoiMetagenom2_FD_96841 | JGI IMG/M metagenome (GOLD analysis project Ga0136846, IMG submission 96841) | Grasslands soil microbial communities from Hopland, California, USA - 2 Assembly 2016 (version 4) | ecosystem: Environmental > Terrestrial > Soil > Grasslands | place: USA: Hopland...
CGGTTCAGCGCGCCCACCGGCGGGCTGATGCTCATGTCGTTGTCGTTGAGCACGACCAGCAGCTTGCAGTGGTCGTGCACGCCCGCGTTGTTCAGGGCCTCGAAGGCCATGCCGGCGCTCATGGCGCCGTCGCCGATGATGGCCACCGCATGGCGGTCTTCACCCTTTTGCTGGGCGGCCAGCGCCATGCCCAGCGCGGCGGAAATCGATGTGGACGAGTGGGCCGTGCCGAAGGTGTCGTACTCGCTTTCGTCGCGTCGCGGAAAGCCCGACAGCCCGCCGAACTGGCGCAGGCTGCCCATGCGCTCGCGCCGGCCCGTGAGAATTTTGTGGGGATAGGTCTGGTGGCCCACGTCCCACACCAAACGGTCGTCGGGCGTATTGAAGACATAGTGCAAGGCCACCGTGAGTTCCACGGTGCCGAGGTTGGAGCTGAGATGCCCGCCGGTTTTGGAGACGCTGTCGAGCACATAGGCACGCAGTTCGTCGGCCAGGGGTTTCAATTCCGCACGGGGCAGCCGGCGCAGGTCGGCGGGGCTGTGGATGGTTTCAAGCAGTGAGTACATCGTGTGTGTCGTTGTTATGAGAGGCCTGTCCTCTCTCCCTGGAATCTGCGTACGGGCCGCGTTCAATGATGACGGTTGACGAGCATGTCGGCCAGCGCACGCAGGGCGTCGGTGTGAGCCAGCCCGCTGGCATCCAGGCTGGCCAGCGCCTTGGCCAGCAATTGCTGCGCATAGGCTTTGGAAGCCTGAAGCCCCATCAGTGAAACAAAGGTGGGCTTGTCTTGCGCGGCGTCCTTGCCGGCGGTCTTGCCCAGCGTGGCCGAGTCAGCCGTCACGTCCAGGATGTCATCGACCACCTGGAAGGCCAGGCCGACCGCCGCGCCATAGTCGCGCAGGGCGTTTTGCGCTGCCGGCGTCACAGCGCCGCAGGCCGCGCCCATCATGACGCTGCCTTCCAGCAAGGCGCCGGTCTTCAGGCGGTGCATTTCGTGCAACTGCTGGGAATTCAGCGGCATGCCGACACTGGCGAGGTCAATCGCCTGGCCGCCCGCCATGCCCTGAAAGCCGGCGGCCTGGGCCAGCATGCGGCACAGGCGCGCCTGCGTGGCCGCGTCGACGGAGTCATCTTCGGGCGTGAGGAATTCAAAGGCCAAAGCCTGCAATGCATCGCCGGCCAGCAGCGCCTGGGCCTGGCCGAACTTGACGTGCACCGTGGGTTTGCCGCGGCGAAGCACATCGTTGTCCATGCAGGGCATGTCGTCGTGCACCAGTGAGTAAGCGTGAATCAGCTCCACCGCGCAGGCCGCCCGCAAGGCTGCCTGGGCATTGCCGTCAACGGCTTCGCAGGCCGCCATGACCAGCAACGGGCGCAGCCGCTTGCCGCCGTCCAGCACGGCATAGCGCATGGCGTCGCCCAGGCCGGCGGGTGCGGGCGCGTCGGTGGGGCAAGCCACCCAGCGGGACAATGCCTGCTCAACGTTGGCAAGTTGCGTGGAGCTCCAGTCGCTCAGCGTGAACAGGGGCAGTTTTTCAGGGGCGTTCAATCGGAGGTCTCTTGTTGTTGGTGAAGGTCAGAAAAGGCAAGGCGCAAAACGGCTGCGCTTACTCTTGCACCCAGGGCTTCAGTTCGGTTCCTTCGAGCACCTTGATCTGGGTTTCCACGGCTTCGAGCTTGTCACGGCAAAACTTCAGCAGCTGCGCGCCGCGCTGGTAACCGGTCAGCAGCTGGTCCAGCGGCAACTGGCCGGACTCCAGGCTGTCTACCAGCCCTTCGAGCTCCTGCAGGGCGGCCTCGTAGGTGGCGGGCAATGCCGGGGCAGCAGCGGCGGAGGCGGAAGAGCTTGATTTGGCCATGTTTTTTAGGGTGAAGGCCTGATTTTAGGCCGTTAGGGGCTTTTTGCTGACCCAGTGTCCCTTAGGTTGCAAATGCAATATTCACATTATCCGGTGGCTGCGTCTGCAGCCCCCCGGATTTACCCCGCACGGGTACAATTGATAACAGTTCTCGATAACAGTGCGGCAACAATGCAGTGACGGCACAGTAAAGGCGTTGGCACTGCGGATACCGGCCTTGTTTTCATCTGTGGGCTGTCGCTCAGCCCGCTTCCCTCGCTTGTCAACTGCCTCCAAAGCCCTGCGCGGCGGCATGTTCACCGAAATTTGCATGTCTGATCTCAGCCTTCGCCACCTTCAGGCCACCAGCCAGCTCCCCATTTCCAGCTATTTCGATGCGGGCCTGTACCAGCGGGAGCAGCAAAAGCTGTTCGCGCGCGGCCCGCGCTACCTCGGCCATGAGCTGGCCGTGCCCAACCTGGGCGACTACTACGCCCTGCCGCATGAAGGCGAAGGCCGGGCGCTGGTGCGCAACGCCTCGGGCATCGAGCTGATCTCCAATGTCTGCCGGCACCGGCAGTCGACCATGCTGCAGGGCCGCGGCAACACCGGCAGCAACATCGTCTGCCCGCTGCACCGCTGGACCTACAACACCTCGGGCGAGCTCATAGGCGCGCCGCACTTCGAGATCGACCCCTGCCTGAACCTGAACCGCTACAAGACCACGACCTGGAACGGGCTGGTCTTTGAGGACAACGGCCGCGACGTGGCCGCCGAGATGGCGCAGCTCGGCACTTATGCCGACCTCGACTTTTCGGGCTACCAGCTGGACAAGGTGCACCTGCACGAATGCAACTACAACTGGAAAACCTTTATTGAGGTCTACCTGGAGGACTACCACGTCGGCCCCTTTCACCCCGGGCTGGGCGGCTTTGTCACGACCGACGACCTGCGCTGGCAGCTCGAGCCCCAGTACTCGGTGCAGACCGTGGGCGTGTCCGACAAACTGGGCAAGCCCGGCACCGACACCTACAAGAAATGGCACGACGTGGTGCTGCAGTACCGCAAGGGCGTGCCGCCCAAGTACGGCGCGATCTGGCTCACCTACTACCCGCATGTGATGGTCGAGTGGTACCCGCATGTGCTGGTGGTCAGCACGCTGCACCCGCAGGGGCCCGACAAGACGCTGAACGTGGTTGAATTTTTCTACCCCGAAGAAATCTGCGCCTTCGAGCGTGAGTTCATCGAGGCACAGCAAGCCGCCTACATGGAAACCTGTGTGGAAGACGATGAGATCGCCCTGCGCATGGACGCCGGCCGCAAGGCCCTGATGCTGCGCGGCGACAACGAGTTCGGGCCCTACCAAAGCCCCATGGAAGACGGCATGCAGCACTTTCACGAGTGGTACCGCCGCGAAATGGGCGCCAGCAAAACCACGCAGATGATCTGATTGGCTGCACGCAGCACGCTATGTATTTGATAGCTGCAAGCCAAGGCCCCTTTTGGGCTAGAGCCACTTTTTCCTTATAAAACCCCTCACGCCATGCAAGCTGTCTGGATGATTCTTTCCTCGTTCCTTTTTGCAACGATGGGGGTCTGCGTCAAATACGCGTCCGAGCATTTCAACAGCGCCGAGCTGGTGTTCTACCGCGGCGTGCTCGGCATCCTGTTCATGGCGGCTTACGCCCGCGCCCAGGGCATCACCTTGCGCACCCGCTACCCCGCCATGCACGCCTGGCGCAGTGTGATCGGCGTGATGTCGCTGTCGGCCTGGTTTTATGCGATTGCCCATCTGCCGCTGGCCACCGCGATGACGCTCAACTACATGAGCAGCGTGTGGATCGCCGCCTTTCTGGTCGGCGGCGCACTGATGCTGGGAAAAGCCGGCCAGAAAGGGCCCAGCCAGGGGCCGCTGGTGTTGGCGATCCTGGCCAGCTTTATCGGCGTCGTGATGCTGCTGCGTCCCGCCATCGACCAGAACCAGACCTTTGCCGGCCTGGTGGGCCTGATGTCGGGCCTGGGCGCTGCCTTTGCCTACATGCAGGTGATGGCGATCTCGCGCATGGGCGAGCCCGAGACCCGCACCGTGTTTTATTTTGCCGTGGGCACCGCAGTGGCCGGCTCCCTGGGCATGCTGGTGATGGGCGTCACGCCCTGGAACTGGCAGCACGCGCTGTGGCTGCCACCCATAGGCATCCTGGCATCGCTCGGCCAGCTGAGCATGACCAAGGCCTATTCCATGTCGGAGAACCACGGCGGCACGCTGATGGTCGCCAACCTGCAGTACTCGGGTATTGTGTTTGCCGCCATCTACAGCCTGATCCTGTTTGGCGACAATATCCCTCTGATCGGCTGGGCCGGCATGGCGCTCATCATCGTGAGCGCCATTGCCGCAACTGTGCTGCGTGCACGGGCTGCGCCCAACGCGCCGGCAGAGGAACATTAAGGAATCCCCATGAGCTACACCACGCTGATTTCCGTCGAGCAACTCCAGGCCCTGGTCGCATCGGCCAAGCCCTTGCGCATCTTCGACTGCACCTTCGACCTGATGAAGCCCGCTGCCGGGCATGAGCAGTACCTGGCGTCGCACATCCCGGGCGCGGTGTATGCCAACCTGGATACGGACCTGAGCGCCAAACACGGCGTGCCCGGCACGCACGGCGTCATCACCGCCAGCGGCGCCGACGCACCCGCGTCAGGCGGGCGGCACCCGCTGCCCAATCGCGAAAAATTTGCGACCTGGCTTTCAAGCGTAGGCTTTGCCAACAACATGCAGGCCGTGGTGTACGACCGCAACGGCGCCAACTACTGCGGGCGCCTGTGGTGGATGCTCAAGTGGGCCGGCCATGAAAACGTGGCCGTGCTCGACGGCGGGCTGCAGGCCTGGCAGGCGGCAGGCGGTGCGGTCAACAGTGGCGAAGAGCCCGCGCACTTCCAGGCAAACTTTCTCCTGGCACCGGCAAAAGCCACGCTGGTGTCGGTTCAAACAGTGGCCGAACAGCTCGGCCGGCCCGCGCAGACTTTGGTAGACGCACGCGCCACGCCACGTTTCAAGGGCGAGGTTGAACCTCTCGACCCCGTGGCAGGCCACATCCCCGGCGCGCTGAACCGCCCCTTCGGCCAGAACATCGGGCCCGACGGCAAATTCAAATCCGCGGCTCAACTCAAAGCCGAGTTTGAAACCCTGCTGGCCGGCCGCGACCCGGCCACCGTGGTGCACCACTGCGGCAGCGGCGTCAGCGCCCTGCCCAACCTAATCGCCATGGAAGTCGCCGGCCTCGGGCGGACCGGGCTGTATGCCGGCAGCTGGAGCGACTGGTGCAGCGACCCGCAGCGGCCCATGGCCAAAGGCTGATCCGGCGCCTCGCCGGCCCCGCCAACGCACCACAATTCGCCCAACAAAAAGCTCCATCAGGCAGCGGCCTCATGGAGCTTTTTTTGCGCCTTTGAGCCCGCCGGGCTCAGCGCTGTGAACCGCGAGCCAGTTACGGTTTGGGGGCCGGCGTGGCAGGCGATGTTGTGCCGGTGCCGCTTTCGCCTTTGGATGAGCTGCCGGCTGCGCTGGCATCAGGTGCAGGCATCGGGCTGGTCGCACTCGACGAAGGTGTCGTCGTGGTGCTGCTACTGCTGCTGGACGTCGACGGTGTAGACGTAGACGGTGTAGATGACGTAGATGGCGTTGACGACGTAGAGGGTGAAGTGGTCGCGCCGGTGTCTTCAACTTTCTTGCCGCAGGCACCCAGTGCGAGCAGGGCGGCCAGGGCCACGGAGGTAAAGGCAGCGGATTTGAGTTTGGATGCGCGCATATCTATTTCCTTCTGTAAAACGATAAAAGTTGAATCAAAGTTAATCGACTGAGATCAGGCTGCAAGGTTGGACGCCAGCCAGATTTCAATTTAGCCGGGAGCTTGGGGTTGTCCCCATGAGACGGCTTCCCACAGGGTTGTAGGGGTTCTTCGCTATGCGCGCAGGGCGCGTCAGCGGGCGTGGCCGGTCAGCCGGATGCGCTTGTGCGGGTTGTCGCGCCGCGAGCCCGAACTCGGGCCGGCGCCCCGGCTGCTGCGTGAACCGTTGTCGGGCCTGTCGCCTACCTGGCCTTTGGACGGGCTGGGCTCGGGGCGATGGGCGCTGTAGGTGCTCAGTGTGTAGTCATTGATTTTCATAGTCGTCTCCTTGGCTTGCAGGGCAAGGCGCTTTCGCCCGAACAAGCGCCGGACGCGCCTTTCGGCACGACGCCTTGTCCCTGCGATGCATGCTGCGGTTGAGTTCACTCTAAGAGCCGTGCACACCGGCGGGTGTAGGCAATGCCTTGCGATCGTGTAGGAGTTGACCTACAAGTTGGGCCCAGGGCTGGCAAACCGTCAAGGCTGGCTGCCAAGAAAATTCAGGTAAAAAGTGGCTGCAGCCCAGGCAGCGTATCGGCAACACGCTATCAAATAGATAGCAACCTCTTCAAACCAACAACCCAACGCGACCTTGGAGCCATGCGCCGGCACTACAGGCCGGCGGGCGCCGCCGCAGGGGAACGCACGTGCTCGGGCCGCACGCCCACGCCCACCGCGTAGGCCGGCAGCGCCTGCAGCAGCGGCCAGCGGCGCATCAGTTTCAGAGGCCAGGGCAGTTCCATGGGCGTAGCGTCGCTGCCCCGGCCCGCCAGCACCGGGCTGAGCAGGCGGTTCTGAATCGCCACCTGCGCCGCCTGCGTAAGGCGGGTGGGCAGCAGCCTGCGCTTTTCCACCTGCGCCAGCAGGGGCGTGAAGTCTGCCCTGCCCAGCCGGACGTCAGCCAGCGCCCCAGCCAGAATGTTTGCCGTCGCCACCGCGTCCTGCACCGCCAGGTTGATGCCGACGCCGCCCACCGGCGACATCGCATGCGCCGCGTCGCCTATGCACAAAAGGCCCGGCTTGTACCAGCGCTCCAGCCGGTCGACCGTGACGCTCAGCAGCTTGATGTCGTCCCAGCTGGCGAGCGTGCCGATGCGGCCCGCAAAGAGTGGCACCACCTTCACCATGTCGGCCCTGAAGGCCTCGAGCCCCCGTGCGTGCACTGCCTCAATGCCGCCCTTGGGAATGACATAGGCGCATTGCCAGTAAGTGCCGCGGTCGATCATCGCCAGAAAGATGCCGGGGGTAATGCGCCCGCCTGTGGTGGACGGGTCGCCCGGCAGCTTGGGCAGGCGCATCCAGAGCACGTCGATGGGGGCGCCAAGGTCACGCACAACCAGGCCCGCCGCGCTGCGCACTGTCGAGCGCCGGCCGTCGGCGCCGATCACCAGATCGGCCATCACCTGCAGGGAGCCTTCAGGTGTCGCGACCTGCACGCCCGTCACGGTATCGCCTTCCTGGATCACGCCGGTGACTTCGGCGTTCTGGCGCAGGCGAAACCCGGGGTACATCGCGGCCTCGTCGCGCACAAAATCGAGAAACTCCCATTGCGGCATCATCGCGATGAACTTGCAGCGGGTGCCCACGCGCCTGAAGCTGGCCAGCACCACTTCGGTGTTGCCGACCACCGCGCGCAACTCACTGACTTCGTCGTGCGGACGTGCCAGGAATTTGTCGAGCAGGCCAAGTTCGTGAATCACTTCCAGGGTTGAAGGGTGCACCGTGTCGCCGCGAAAGTCGCGCAGAAAGTCGGCGTGCTTTTCCAGCACCAGCACTTCGACGCCGGCACGCGCCAGCAGCAGGCCCAGCATCATGCCGGCCGGGCCGCCACCGGCAATGCAGCAGCGAACGTTGAGAACTTCGGCCATGGTGTCTCCTGCGGGGGAAGTCCCCGACCTTAGCGAAGCCTGCCGGCGGGTGCAAGCCGGCGCAGCAGCCGCTAACGCGTGGCGTTGCCCGTGCTGTTGTTCGGAGTGCTGTTTTTACTGCCCCCCGGACGGGCGATGCTGCCGAGCTGGCTGGCCGGCAGGCCGCCATTAGTGGTGGTGCCGGAAGCGCTGGAAGCGCTGGAAGCGCTGGAAGAGGCGGCCGGCGGGCTTCCCGCCGTGCCCTGACCCGGCGCCGTGGCGGCGCCGCCTGCCGCCGGTCCGGTCGTCCCACCAGAAGAAGGAGCGCCGGAGGCATCCGCCGCCGGCACGCTCCCCTTGAAACCGCTGCTCCCGCCTGGCGGGCTGTCACCGGTTGAAGGCGCACGCGCCGCATCCACGCCAGTGGACGCGGATGGGGTCGCGCCCGAACCGGTGCTGCCGGGCGTGCTTCCCGTGTCGTCGGCCTTCTTGCCGCAGGCACCCAGCATCAGGACGAAAGCCAAGGCGGCGAACAAGTGGCCTGGCCGGTGGAAGGTGGCAAATCGAAGCATGGATTTTCTTCCTGCAATGGTGATTAGGGTTCAAGTCAAGGGAAAGAGAGGAAAGAGGAAAGGGGGAAGGAGCAGTAATTCAATTTCCCAATGGCGGCTTGGCCACGGATGCTCCGTCAGGGGCGGAGCCAAAACGCCGGCCTTGCCTGCCTACTCCATGGGCATGGGCGTGGTTTGCACCTCACCGGGCTCGGGCGGAGAGTTCAGGGGCTGGACCGGCTCTGGCGGCGGAACGTTGGGACTGGTGGCCACGGCTATCTGTCCTTCTTCCCTGTCTTCCCGGCCTCGCGTGGCAGGTTCCGGATCATCGCCTCGCCTTTTTCGTCCCGGCCGTCGGACGGAAGGTCCTCTTCGAGTGTCAGTTCGGGCTCTTCGTTGCCCGCGCGCTTGCGCGTGCCGGGCCGCGGCTGTGCGGCTTCGGCTTTATCGGGTTTTCCGGCGGGCGCCTTGGTAATCTGCCTCGGTTCGGCCGGGAGCGTGTGCGCCGGCTCGTCGGGCGAGCCCGCCCCCAGCGGCACGCCGCCCTCCGGTGACTCGGGTCGTCTGGCGTTCATCACAAGCCCCCCACCACAAGCGGTATGTCATGGATGGCCAACGCGGCGGCGGCTGCCATGCTGGCAAACACGGTAATGAAAAAGGCGATGTAGGCAGCCGCGCGCGGGCGGCGAAAACTGAGCGGCTTGCGCTCGGGCGCCTCGTGCATCAACTCGCCGCTGATGTCATACGCGGAGGGCCGGAAAGCACTGGAAACCGTGGTGGGATCTGGATGAAAGTTCATGGCGGGCCTGCCTTGCACAAGGTTTTGCACAACGAATAAAGCATGGAGATGCCTGTCTCACCTGCATCTTCCCGCCGCAGCCAGAATCTGACTGTAGGCCGCCACGCCGCGTCTGGGGCGGTGGCCGTCTGACAGGGGCCGGGACCGAGACTTCGCACTCAAAGCCAGCTTCAGGCAGCCGAGATTCGTTGATCCTGCTTCTGCAAAAATTCCCCAACCTGCTGTATCAGCGCAGCATCAGCGCCATGCTGCTGCAACAAGCCGCGACTGCGCCTGTGCACCGTCTCGCGGACATGCTGGATGATGGCCTCCGCCTGGTCCTCGGACAGTCCAAATTGCGCTGCCGCTTGCCGTGCCAGGCCAAGGCTTGACTCAGCCCTTCCGGGCAATAGGGCCAGCAGTTGATAGCCGGTATTGCCGTTCAGCTGCATCACAAGGTCGAAGGCAGGCGCCAGGCGATAACGCCCGTTGCCCGACAAAAGGACGCCGTGATTTTTCACATGGTCGTCGCTGTTTCCCGCCACCAGGTTGAACACCATGCGGCGATACAGCTCATGCAAGTCTGCCTCGGGCTGCGCCGAAATGCGCCTGAGCGCCTGGGCCAGTTCGACGTAGCTGCCGCTGGCGTTGTCTTCGTAGGCGACGTTCAGCAAGGCTGCAGCCGAAAGGTAGTGAAGACGCCGCTCGCTATCTATGCTTCCCTCCCTGTCAAATCGCCGCAGCACAAGCGCATGCCCCGTGAGCACGGGAACCAGGAAAAATTCAGGCACACGGATGCCGCAGGCTTTGGCCAGGCCCAAGGTGGCGGCTTCCAGCACGGCGACGTCATGGGCATCGCCCCGCGCAGGGAATTTGGCGATATGGCGCTTGCTGTCATGGATAAAGGTGGCTTTGGGACGCGCGCCGCCCAAGGTGCCGCCCTGCAACAGAGGCCCGAGGTCGGCGGCAGACTCAAGCCCCATCTCAAGCCGGCGGGCGGCGTTCGCCAGGTCGTCCAACCTGAACACGGTGACGTCGGGCTGCGCGGGTTCTATCGGCAAGGAGGCGCTGAACACCATGGCGCCCACCCGGTCGGCATTGGTCAACAGCAGCGCCTGTACATCCGACAGGCCGTGGCCGTACCTGGCCTCCAGCACTTTGCGGCCCCAGCTGTCCGGCAAGGCATCGCGAAATGTCAAAGGCATGGCGCCGCCATCACGCAGCCTGCGCTCCGGCAATTTGAATACGGCATCCTGCAACGGCAGGTGGCTCGGGTTGAAGGGTTCGGCGTCCGCCCTGCGCAAATACTGGCGGCCATAGGCAAACTCACCCGACATCACGGCGGCGCGCTGCACGAGCTTGAGCACACCGGCCGGCGTGACATCGGCTGCCGGTTCAAAAGCCAGGCCCACATACAGGCTGTGCTCAGAAGTCACGGTCGCTTTCGCTGATGGTGCCAGGCCTGCTTGCCGCGACGCGCTTGCGGACCTTGCGGCCCGCTGTGATAGACGCCGCAAAGTCCGCCGAGAGGGCAGCCACGCTGTGGATGGAATCCAGCTGGCCCAGCAACCACAAGGCGTGCGCCATGACACCCATGCTGGTGCCGGGTTTACCGGATTCGAGCGCGCGGCAAGTGGTTGGCGAGCAAAGCAGGCGCTCAGCCATCTCTTCAATCGTCCATTCCTGTTGCTGGCGGTAGGCGCGCAACCGTTGGCCCAGCTGAACCAGCGCTTCCAGCGCTTCGGGGGGCAGGCCCAATAAGGAATTTGACTTCTTAGCCATCAATAAAACAACTTTTAAACCTCATAAAAGCTATTATATTGATTATTTTAAATCCAGTCCAATCCAGTATGGGCGGGCGGGCCACGCCAAGACGTCAATGGTGGTGCGCCATGCCGCTGATGAGCGTGACCAGGCCTATGCCGATGGCCAGCCAGGCGATCTGCGCCACGGTTTCCCGGGCGGTGACGCGCTTTTGCAACTGCGGAATCAGGTCGGCCAAGGCCACATAGATAAAGCTGCTGGACGCCATGATCAGGAAGAACGGCAGGTAGTCATACAGCTGGTCGACCAGCGCATAACCCACCACCCCACCCAGCGAGGTGACGGCGCCGGCCAGCGATACCTTGACGAAGGCGGCGCGCCGGTTGTTGGAGGTCTGGCGCAGCACGACCAGGTCCCCCATGTGGTGGGGCACCTCATGCACCAGCACTGCCAGGGCGGCCACTACGCCCAGCCGCAAATCGGCCATGAAGGCGGATGCAATCAGGATGCCGTCGCCGAAGGCGTGCACGCTGTCACCCGCCAGCACCGCCCAGCTGCCGCTCTTGGCTTCGCCGTGGCTGTGGTCATGGCCATGATGGTCGTGTGCCGCATGGACGTGCCCGGTATGGTCGTGCTGGGCGTGCGCCGCCGCTTCAGGGCCGTGGTGCCCGCCGCCGTGGTGCTCATGGCCGTGGTGCCACAGCTCGGCCTTGTCGAGCAGGAAGAAAAACACCAGCCCCACCAGCAAGGTGGCAAACAGCTCTTTGGCGCCGGCCTGGCTTTCAAAGGCCTCAGGCAGCAAATGCATGAAAGCCGTGGCCAGCAGCGCGCCGGCGGCCAAGCTGAGCATGTGCTGGGTGTAGCGGGCCAGTACGCCAAAGCTGAGCAGCGCCGCCAGCCACACACTGCCGATGCCGGCCGCCAGCGTTCCGATCAGAATTGCTATCAAAGTCATAGCTGCTTATCCACGTATTTAAAGGGCTGGAGCCCAAAATCATTCACAAACACCCATGGAGGTTACACCACAGACGACAAAACCCCGGGCGTGGCATCCAGATGCCTGCGGCCGGGGTTGTTTTTATCTTAGCAAGCGTGTCAAGCCCCCACGGTCACTCACTGCGTGTAGCTCCCTGCCCCCCGAGGGGGCCGCCCGCCTGCGGCCTGGCAAAGCCAGTTCCGCGGCTCATGCTGGGTTTAAGAATTCTTTGGGTGCAACCAGCCTGGGTCAAGATAAAAAAAAGCCGCCGGCCCTTTCGGGCTTGGCGGCTTGCTGCCTGCTGACGGGGATCAGGCTACGCCATGACTCTTGAACCATTCCAGCGCGCGCTTGAAACCGTCGTCTGCGGCGTCTTTGCGGTAGCTCGGGCGGTAGTCGGCGTGGAACGCGTGGGGGGCTTGCGGGTAGACGACGAACTCGGACGCTGCTGCCGCCTTGTTGCCTTTGGCGCCGGCTTCGGCCAGGGCGTCTTTCATCTGGTTGACGGTGGTCAGCGGGATGCCGCCGTCTTGCCCGCCGTAGAGGCCGAGCACTGGCGCCTTCAGGCCTGCCGCCAGGTCCAGCGGATGCTTGGGCGTGAGGTCCGACGGCTGGCCGACCAGACGGCCATACCAGGCCACGGCGGCTTTGACGTTCTTGCTTTGCTCGGCATACAGCCAGGTGATGCGGCCGCCCCAGCAAAAACCGGTGATGCCTACCTTTTTGGCGTTTCCGCCGTTGGCGGCTGCCCATTTCACGGCGCCGTCCAGGTCGGCCATGACTTGCGCGTCGGGCACTTTGGAGACGACTTCGGCCATCAGCTTGGCCATCTCGTTGTACTTGCTGGGGTCGCCCTGGCGTGCGTAGAGCTCAGGCGCAATCGCCAGGTAGCCGGCCTTGGCAAAGCGCCGGGCCGTGTCAGCGATGTATTCGTGCACGCCGAAAATTTCCTGGATCACCAGCACCACAGGCAGGTTGGTTTTGCCGGCAGGGGCCGCAAAGAAAGCCGGCACCTTGAAGCCGTTGACCTCATACGTGGTTTCGCCAGTCTTCAAGCCGTCTGAGGAGGTCTTGATGGCGGTCTGCGCCATGATGGGCATGGCGGTGGCGGCATAGCCGACGCCGAGGGCCGTTTTGAGCGCGGTGCGGCGGGTGGCGCCGGCTTCGGTAGCCTGCCCGGGCAACAGGGCATCGAAGTCTTTTTTCTGGTCGTGATCAAGCATGGCGGTTTCCTCGGTTGATTGTTGGAAGAGCAAAGGCGAAAGAAAGCAAGCTGTCGGAGTCTATGCGGCTCCGCAAGTTCTTGCCACCACGGGGCGATGACACGGTGTTTTCCCTTGCCCCCTGCCCCTCCCGGCCAGCCGGTCTTAAACGATCTTGACGCTCAGCTCCGGCAAGCCGTCGATATGGCATTCAATGACGTCACCCTTGACCACAGGGCCGACGTTTTCCGGCGTGCCCGAATAAATGATGTCGCCAGGGAAAAGCTCAAACGCTTCAGACAGCTTGGAAATCTGCTCGGCCACCGACCAGATCATGTGGTTCAGGGTGGCCTGCTGCTTGACCTGGCCGTTGACCTTGAGCCAGATCGCTCCCTTGGTGTAGTGGCCGGTTTGCGCCACCTTGTGGATGGGGCCGATAGGGGCCGAGCGGTCAAAGCTTTTGCCGATTTCCCACGGCTTTTTCTGGTCGCCCATGCCGCGCTGCAAATCGCGGCGTGTCATGTCCAGGCCCAGCGCGTAGCCGTAGACCAGGTCCAGCGCCTTGTCCATCGGGATGTTGCGTCCGCCCTTGGAGAGCGCTGCCACCAGTTCGACTTCGTAGTGGTAGTTCTTGGTCAGCGTCGGATAGGGATGGTCGGCCACCTTGCCGGGCGGCACGACCTGGATGGCATCCGTCGGTTTCTGGAAAAAGAATGGCGGCTCGCGTGATGGATCCGAGCCCATCTCGATCGCATGGGCGGCGTAGTTGCGGCCGATGCAGTAAATACGGCGCACCGGAAACATCTCGGCACTGCCGGCAATCGGCACATAGGTTTCGGCCACGGTGAAAGGCGTGGCGGGCGCATTGGCCGCCGTGCCGGGCGTGGCGCAGCCAACAACGGCGCCTGCCGTCATCAAGGCGCCGGTTTGCAGAATTCCGCGTTTGCTCATGTCTGGTTTTGTCATGTGTGTCTCCTGTGATTGATGAAAGCTGAATAAAGCTGGAGCCTGTTATTGGTACGTTTTTCTCCAACCATCGAGCTTAATTCGGGCACGCCCCGCGCAGGCAGACGGAATTACGCATTTACCGGACGATTCAATGCAACGCTGCTGCGTTGCAGCTGCGGCGCGTCAGGCAGCACCCGAAATTTTCGCGCGCACAGAGTCGCGAAAGGCCTTGGGCGTCTGCCCAAAGCGCTGGCGAAAGCGCCGCGCGAAATAGGCCTCGTCGGCAAAGCCCGAGGCATGGGCAATGCTGGCAATGCGCTGGCTGCTGTGCGCCAGTTGCTCCTGCGCAAACTCCAGGCGCCGCTCGGTCACCAGGTCGGTGAAGGTCTTGCCGGTTTCTTTTTTGAGCAGGTGCGCCAGGTAGTTGGGCGAGAGAAAGGCCGCGGCCGCCGCGTCGGCTAACGTGACTTCGCCGGCGAGGTGCTCACGGATGTAGCGCACCGCGCGCTGCAGGCTGGCGCGGCGGCTGCCCTGCTGCGCCTGGCTCGCAGAAAAGCGCAGCAGGTCGGCTTCATATTTGCGGCACACCAGGCCGATGAGCTGCAGCATCAAGCCGCGAATGATCTCAACAGAGCCGAAACGGCGGCTGGCGTTTTCCAACGCCAGCTTTTCGAGCAGCACCTCGACGTCGGGCAGCTCGTCTTCCGAAAAAGAAAAGTCGGCGTGCTCCTGGAAGAGGAAGGGTGCGAGTTCGGGCGCTCGGGTCAGCGGCACGTCCTCCAGGTCCAGCGGGTCCACGTCCAGCCCCGGCCGCAAAAACTGCTGCGACATATTGATGATGACGTAGCGCGAACCTTCAGGATGCGGAATCACATGCACGCGGTAGGGCAGGATGAAACTCAAATAGCCGCGCCGGAAGGGCCGCACGGTGCCAGCCACGTTTTGTTCGGTGTCGCCCTGCAGGCTGATCTGGATCTGGAAATACTCATGCCGATGCGGGCGCACCAGCGGCGGCCGCACCAGCTGGGACCGGATGTCGAAGTCGAGGTGGTCGGCCCGCTCGGACATGCCGTAGGTCTTGATGGTGCTGATGTCGGTCATGGGCGGTATTTTCGGCGCTGGCTTTTGGGTGCGCATCGGTACAAAGCCTTCTGTGGCATTTCCGCGCCTGCTTTAAATTTCTGTCTTGACAGAAATTAACGAAAGCGTATATTCGGATCCATGGAACTCAGCACTGTCGCCCGCAAATTTGTTGTCCACTGGGGAGAAATGGGCACCGCCTGGGGCGTCAACCGCACCGTTTCGCAAATCCACGCCCTGCTCTTCTTTCACGGCCGGCCCCTGCATGCCGAAGAAATTGCCGACACGCTGGCAGTGGCGCGCTCCAATGTGAGCACCAGCATCAAGGAATTGCTGAACTGGAACCTGATACGCGCCACCCACGTCCTGGGCGACAGGCGCGACTATTACGAGACCTCGCTCGACGTGTGGGAGCTGTTTCGCACCGTGGTGCGCGAACGCAAAGAGCGCGAATACGACCCGACGGTGCGCATGCTGCGCGAGCTGGTGAAAGAGGAAGGCTTTGAGGCCGAATCCGCCGATGCGCAAGACCGCGTGCGGGAAACCCTGCGGCTGATGGAGTCACTCGGGCTGTGGGCCGACGAAATGCTGCGGCTCTCACCCACGACGCTGGAGAAAGTGCTGCGCATGGGCGCCAGTGTGCAGAAGTTTGTGCGCGGCGACAGCGACGCCAAACCCATGGATCCTTCTGAACTTTTGCCACCTACTTTTTGAGTTGAAGAACCCGGCCAGGTTTTACCTTGGCCCTTTTTTTGATTATGTATTTCTGTTTGTACTGAAATTTCTAAAGGAGAGAAATATGACAAGCATCCGCGCGAAACTCCACGGCATCCCCGACCTGGGCAACACCCGTTACGACAGCTTCAAGGCCGGCCTGGACCCCACGACCTATCCGCTGACCCTGTTCTACGAATCCGCCTGCCCGCTTTGCAACGCAGAGATGAGCAACCTCATGCTGCGCGACACCGAAGGGCACCTGCGCTTTGCCGATGTCTCGGCGCCGGACTTCACCGATGTGCCCGCCGGCGCCACGATGCAGGACCTGCTGGCGCTGATCCATGCACGCACTGCTGACGGTCGCGTGCTGAAGGGCATCGAGGTGTTCCGGCTGGCGTACGAGGCCGTTGGCCTGGGCTGGGTCAGCGCTGCGATGCGCATGCCCCTGCTGCGCCCGCTGGCCGAATGGGGCTACCCGGTGCTGGCGCGTAACCGCCACCGCATTCCCCGCGGTTTTGTGCGCCTGCTGTTTGAAGGCGCCGTGCGGCGCGCGGCCGAACGCTCGGCCCTGGCGCGCTGCGATGGTGGAAGCTGCTCACGCTGAGCCGCCATTTCACCCTGTCCCGTTTTTTCAACGAAAGGAAGTTGTCATGAGTGCCAACCTGTTTTTTGTCTCCCTGCTGATCGCGCTGGTCGGTCCGGTCATCGCCATCACTTACCTCAAGCCCATCCTCTACAAGGTGCTGCGCATGCTCTGCGACGCCGATGGCGGGGCGGAGTTCTGGATACGCTGCGCCTACCTGCTGGCGGTGTCGGGCACCCTGCTATTGATGCTGACCTTCGGCGAGTTCAATGACCGCAGCAGTGTCATCGACACCGTCAGGCGTTCGCTGTGGCTGGTGCTGGCGGGCGTATTTGTCACCGTGGCGATCATTTCACGCAATGTGTGGATGCAGGTGCGGCAATGGCTGGCGGCGAAAGAGCTGGCTGCCCACGTGCAGGGCGGCCGTGTCGCCGGGCCCGGGGCATCCGCCCTATCAACCGACTCTTCCACTGCGACCTGGCCGGCCTGAAAGCGCTGACAAACGGAGCGCAAAAATGATCACCACGACACCCGCTGCTCACCCCACTGTCACCCCGCACGTCAAAACGGCGCAAGCGCGGCTGGCCGATATCCGGTCCTACTACAACGCCGTGGCCGACGACTACCGCGCCTGGAGCCCCGGCATGAACATGCACTTCGGCTATTGGTCCCGGGGCGTCAACCCTCTGGGCCGCGAAGCCATGCTGGAACGCATGAACCTGGAAGTGCTGCACAGGCTGGCGCTGCCATCCCGCGGCGCCGTCCTGTTGGCCGACCTGGGCTGCGGCGCCGGGGCAACGGCCAGGTCCATTGTCAAAACCCGCCGGCACAGCACGGTGGATGCCGTCACGCTGGTGGCGCGGCAAATCGTGCAGGGAGCCGAGCTCAACCAGGCGGCCGCCTTGCCCAACCAGGTCCGCTTTCATCTCGCAGACTATGTGGACACCGGCTTGCGCACGGGCGCCTACGACGGTGTCTACGCGCTGGAAAGCGCCTGCCACGCGCCAGGTGCCGGCAAATGCGCGCTGGTGCGCGAAGCGGCCCGCTTGCTGCGGCCCGGCGGCACATTGGTGATTGCCGACGCTTTGCGTCGCAACAACAAACCCTTGCCCGGATTCATGGAGCGGATCTACAGGCTCTGGTGCCGCCACTGGGCGGTGAATGAGCTGGCCGAGAAAGACGCGCTGCACGCCGCGCTTGCAAGCCAGGGCTTCACCGACATCCGGTTTCAGGACATCAGCCTGCGGCTTGGGCCCAGCGCACTGCAGATACCTCTGTTTGCCACCCGCTTTGCCTTGCGTGAACTCTGGCGGGCGCGTTTTCGCCTGTCGCCGCTGCGCCGCGGCCATATAGTGGCTTCCTACGCCGCCTTCCTGCTGGGCCTGTGGCTGCCGGGGTTTGGCTACTACATGGTCACCGCGCGCAAACCAGCGGATAAGCAGACATCGCACTAAGCTGCCAACACACCCATGACCGCAGAACAAAACAAGCCAGCACCCAATCCCGCCATGCACGATGGCGCCCTCGAACCCAAAGAGGAATCGGTGCCTTCGGGCGGCTTGCCGTTTTCAGGCTGGACGCCTTTTATTGCCGGAGCGCTGAGCGGGCTGGTCCTGCGCCTGGTGTTTTCCGGAAAACCGGGGAGCGCACTGTCGGCCATGGCGGCCGGTTTTGTCTGGTTTGCGCCATTTGCCGTAGGAGCCATCACGGTCTATGTGGCCGAGCGGCACAAGCGCAGGAGCTTTTCCTATTACCTTTTTGCGCCGGCGCTCGCAACCTTTGTGTTTGTGCTCGGCAGCCTGGCCATCCTGATAGAGGGGGTCATTTGCGCCATCGTCATCCTTCCGCTGTTTACGGCCGCCGGCATGCTCGGCGGCGTGGTGATGGGCCTGGTTTGCCGCATGACCGGTTGGCCCAGGCAAGCGGTTTACAGCATTGCCGCGTTGCCTTTGCTGGTGGCGATGGCCTTTCCCCAAAACCAGGCGCAGCGCATAGGCAGTGTGGAGCGCAGCGTACTCATACAGGCAACGTCTGCTGAAGTCTGGCAGCAGATCAACAACGCACGTGACATCGAACCCGCCGAGGTGCAGCATGCCTGGGCCTACCGCATCGGTGTTCCGCTTCCAGTCAGTGGCATCACGACCGACACGGCTGAAGGCCCTATACGCAAGAGCACCTGGGGCAAAGGCGTTCATTTCGACGAAGTGATACGCCAGTGGGAACCGCAACGGCATGTGCGCTGGACCTACCGTTTCGCGGAAGATTCATTTCCTGCAGGGGCGCTGGACGACCACGTGAAAGTGGGCGGCGCCTACTTCGACCTTCGCGACACCGCCTACACCCTGACGCCCGAAGAAGGCGGCACACGCCTGCACATCCGCGTGAGCTATCGCATCAGCACGGACTTCGACGCGTATGCGAACTGGGTAGCCCAACGCCTGCTGGGCAACTTTTCAGAAGTGATCCTGGATATGTACAAGGCACGCAGCGAACATACCGGGAACGCGGCGCTGTCTTGACGGCTGCCGCGCGGGAGTGGGCACACGCCAGGATGCTTGCCCGGCCTCAGCGCGCGGCCGACGCGCCACGGCGCGCCCAGTGCGCCACCGCGAACGCCGTTCCCAGGCCCGCGGCGAACAGCGCCATGCCCCAAAAAAGCCAGGTGCCCGGTTCATCCGGGGCATGCCGTCGCACCCACACCTCGTAATAATCGCCGCGCTGCCCCGCGCTGACGGGCAACAGAAGATAGTAGGTCTTGCTGTCCTGCAGGTCATACAGGCCTTGCTGCACATAGCGGCCGCCCAGCGCATACAGGTTGAGGTCCGGGTCGGCCGGCCCGCCCTTTTTGGTGCGCCGCAGGCGCTCGCGCTTGCCCATGGCGTACGTCAGCTGCCCGGGGGTGAGTTCCATCAAGCCCGGGCCGAAGCGGGTGTCAAATTGCCAGGACCAGTTGCGGGTCACGACGGTGATGGGCCCGTCGCCGGTGCGGATGTCTAACGGAAGAACCAGCGGAATTTCGCCCGTCTTGCTCTTCTGGTGATAGGCGAACTGCTCGCCGCCGGGCAGGCTGGTCACCGGCACGGCGCGTGGGTCGCGGGGACCCGAATGGACCAGGAGTTCGCCGCCCCACAGCGGCAGGTACACCAGGTCGGCCAGCATCAGCGCCAGGCCCAGCAGGGCGGCCACCACACCGGCCTGGGCGAAACGCCTGGCCGCAGGAAAGGGCGCCACCGTCAGTGCGCCTTGTCCCAGTTCGGGCCAATACCAATCTCGGCCAGCAGCGGCACTTTGAGATCGGCCACCCCGGCCATCAGGCGCGGAATCTCGGTGCGCACCCATTCGACTTCCGCCTCGGGCACCTCGAACACCAGTTCGTCGTGCACCTGCATGATCATCTTGGTGGCGCGCTTTTCCGCATCCAGCACCTCCTGCACCTTGTTCATGCTGAGCTTGATCAGGTCGGCCGCCGTGCCCTGCATGGGCGCGTTGATGGCCTGGCGCTCCGCCGCCTTCTTGCGCGGCCCGTTGCCGCCGTTGATCTCTGACAGGTAGAGGCGCCGGCCGAAGACGGTTTCGACGAAATGATTCTCCTGGGCAAAGACCACGGTCTGGTCCATGTAATTTTTGACGCCGGGGTAGCGCTGGAAGTACTTGTCGATGTACGCGGCTGCCGCCTTGGTCTCAATGCCGAGGTTGCGCGCCAGGCCGAAGCTGCTCATGCCGTAGATCAGGCCGAAGTTGATGACCTTGGCGTAGCGGCGCTGCTCGCTGCTAACCTGGTCAACCGGCACACCGAAGACTTCGGCAGCGGTCGCGCGGTGCACGTCCAGGCCGTTGGTGAAGGCGCTGAGCAGCGCTTCGTCGCCGCTGATGTGAGCCATGATGCGCAGCTCGATCTGCGAATAGTCGGCACTGGCGATCACGCTGCCTGCGGGCGCGACAAAGGCTTCGCGCACGCGCCGGCCCTCGACGGTGCGGATCGGGATGTTCTGCAGATTGGGGTCGTTGCTGGACAACCTGCCGGTGACCGCAACCGCTTGCGCGTAGTGCGTGTGCACCCTGCCCGTCTTTGGATCGGCCAGCTGCGCCAGCTTGTCGGTATAGGTGCCTTTGAGCTTGCTGAGCGAGCGGTGCTCCAGCAGCTTGGCGGGTAGCGGGTAATCTTCGGCCAGTTTTTCGAGCACCTCTTCGTCGGTGCTGCGCGCACCGCTGGGTGTCTTCTTGATGACAGGCATGCCCAGCTTGTCGAAGAAAATCTCGCCCAATTGTTTGGGGCTGCCCAGGTTGAAGGGCTGGCCGGCGATCTCGTAGGCTTCGGTTTCCAGCTGGATGATGCGCTGGCCCAGCTCGTGGCTCTGCGCGGCCAGCGTGGGCGCATCGATCAGCACACCGTTGCGTTCGATGCGGTAAAGGGTTTCGCTGCTCTCGATCTCCAGCTCATAAATAAAGCGCAGCTTTTCGTTGGCCTGCAGCTGCGGCCAGAGCACACGGTGCACGTCCAGCGTCTGGTCAGAGTCTTCGCAGGAGTATTCGGCGGCTTTGGCGATGTCGACCTGGTTGAACTTGATCTGGTGCGCGCCCTTGCCGCACAGGTCTTCGTAGTTGATGCCGCTGCGGCCCACGTGCCGCTCGGCCAGGCTGGCCAAACCATGCGGCTTGGTCACCTCAAGCACATAGCTTTGCAGCATGGTGTCGTGCGCATAGCCCCGCACTTCAATGCCGTGGTTGGCAAACACATGGCGGTCGTATTTGACGTGCTGGCCCAGCTTGGCCTTGGCAGGGTTTTCCAGCCAGGGCTTGAGGCGCGCCAGCACCTCGTCGCGCGGCAACTGCACGGGCGCGTCGGGGTAATCGTGTGTGAGCGGGATGTAGGCGGCTTCGCCGGGCGTGACGCTGAAACTCACGCCGACGATTTCCGCCAGCATTTCGTCGAGCGAGGTGGTCTCGGTGTCCAGCGCCACCAGGTCGGCCGCCTCGATTTTGGCGAGCCAGCGGTCGAACGATTCCCAAGTCAGCACCGTGTCGTAGTTCAAGTTGCTGGTGCGTTTCTCGGGCGGGGTGTCGGTCAGGGGGGCTTCGTCAAACAGGCCCGGTGAATCCGAACGGCCGCCTGAACCGCCTGGCGGCGGAGGCTGGTGCCGGCCTTCAGGCCCGCCGATCAATTCGGGCGGTGTAGTTTCAATTTCGATCTGCTTGACCAGCCCCTTGAAGCCGTACTTTTCATAAAAGGCCTTCAACGCTTCCGTCTGCTGGGCGCCCATGGCGATGGCGTCCAGGGCCGGCAGGCCGGCAATGTATTCAACCAGGTCGCAGTCTTTCTTGATGGTCAGCAGTTCGCGGCCTTTGGGCAGCCAGTCCAGCGACTGGCGCAGGTTCTCGCCGACAACGCCCTTGATCTCGCTGGCGCGGGCGACCAGCGCGTCGAGTGAGCCGTATTCGAGCAGCCATTTGACGGCCGTCTTGGGGCCGACTTTGGGCACGCCGGGCACGTTGTCGACCGCATCGCCGACCAGGGCCTGGTAGTCCACCATCAAACGCGGCGGCACACCGAACTCTGCTTCGACACCCGCCAGATCACGCCGGCGGTCGTTCATGGTGTCGATCACCGTGATGTGTTCGTCCACCAGCTGGCTCAAATCCTTGTCGCCGCTGGAGATGATGACTTCAATGCCTTGCTGCGAGGCCATGCAGGCCAGGGTGCCGATCACGTCGTCGGCCTCGATGTCGGGCACGCACAGCACCGGCCAGCCCAGGAGCTTGACCACGTCATGGATCGGCTCGACCTGGCTGCGCAGGTCGTCAGGCATGGGGGAACGCTGGGCCTTGTATGCCGGGTAGAGCGCGTCGCGAAAGGTCGGACCCTTGGCGTCAAACACGCAGGCGGCGTAGTCGGCGCGCACGTCCTTGCGCAGCTTTTGCATCATGTTGACCATGCCGCGGATGGCGCCCGTGGCCGGGCTGGCCGGGTCGGCCGGATTGGCGCGCAGGTCGGGCATCGCGTGGAAGGCGCGGTACAGGTAGCTGGAGCCATCCACCAGCAGGAGCGTTTTTTTGTCGGTACTCATGGGGCCTGATTGTCAGGGATATCGGCCCAGCCTTGCCGGCGGCATGGGACGCGCCCTCTGCCTGCCTTAGAACCTGTTTACGGCCTAAACGGGGCCGCGTTGGGGTGCAATCGGGATGAGTGGGCCGACCGGGCGCGCCGCATGGGCGTCGCACCGCGCCTTGCATCCCATCCCGAGAAGGCGCTTGCGCGGCCCCGTTTAGACCGTGAACAGGTTCTTACACCGGGGTTTTCGCCTACACGGGCAGCCCCTTTATCACGACAGGCACAGCCTTTGTCGGGTGAGCCCTGCAAGCCTACAATGCAGGCATGAACCACGTTTTCCGCCCTCTCATTGCCGCTGCTTTTGCAGCGTTGCCGCTGGCTGCGGCCCTGGCTCAGGCGCCTGCGCAAGATGTGGCGCCCGCCACTGCCAAGGCGGAAGCGCCGGCTGCGTCGGGCCGTCCCGACCAGAAGATCCAGCGCATTCGCACCGAAGACGCCGGCAGCCGCATTGACGAGTTGCGGGTGGGCGGGGAAACCCAGCAGATCACGGTGCAACCCAAAACCGGCGGCGCGGCCTACGAGGTCAAGCCCGCGGAAGGCGCCAGGGGAGCCGCGCCGGCGGCCGGCAACAGCGACACCAATGGTTCGCGCGTCTGGAACGTGCTGAAGTTCTGAGTTTCCGTTTCCAACATTCCAAGAATTCCAGGGTTCAGTTTCAGGCATGGCCGTATACACCGAAGTCTCGTTTGACGAGGCTGCAGCGTTCTTGAACGCCCTGAATCTGGGGCAGCTGCAGACCATCAAGGGTGCCGCCGGCGGCATCGAAAACACCAACTATTTTGTCGACACCGACCAGGGCGAATACGTCCTGACGCTGTTTGAGCGCCTGACGTTCGAGCAGCTGCCGTTTTACCTGCACCTGATGCAGCACCTGGCGGCGCGCGGCATCCCGGTGCCCGACCCGGCGGGCGACCACAAGGGCAACATCCTTCACCAGCTCAAGGGCAAACCCGCCTCGGTGGTCAGCAAGTTGCGCGGCCACAGCGAACTGGCCCCTACCGCCGACCACTGCGCCAGCGTGGGCCAGGCACTGGCGCGCATGCACCTGGCCGGCCTGGACTACCCACGCCGCCAGCCCAACCTGCGCGGCCTGGACTGGTGGAACGACACGGTGCCCGTGGTGCTGCCCCATATCACGCCCGAGCAGAGCAGCCTGATTCTGGGCGAGCTGGCCTACCAGAACCACATCGCGGCCTCATCCGCCTGCCAGAGCCTTCCGCGCGGCGTCGTCCACGCAGACCTCTTTCGTGACAACGTGATGTTTGAAGACGGCAAACTCACCGGCTTTTTTGACTTCTACTTCGCCGGCTGCGACACCTTTTTGTTTGACATCGGCGTCTGCCTGAACGACTGGTGCATCGACCTGGAAACCGGCGCCAGGGACGATGCCCGTTCCACGGCCTTCATGGACGCATACCAAAGCGTGCGCCCGCTCACCGTGCAGGAACGCCAGCTGTTGCCCGCCATGCAGCGCGCCGGCGCCCTGCGGTTCTGGCTGTCGCGCCTGTGGGACTTTCATTTGCCGCGTGAGGCCGCGGTGCTCAAGGCGCACGATCCCAGCCATTTCGAACGTGTCCTGCGCGCGCGGCTAGCGCAGCCCTACGTTTTGTAAGCCCGCCTGGCAGGGGTGGATTCACCGGCCTGCTGCGGCGCCTGGCCGCTTTCAGGCACACTGCCCCCTGCAATCCCTTGCAACCCTCGCCCGGCCTCATCCCCGCCCGGCGACTCTCTCCCTGCGACCACCATGAAACTCAATATCGTTCCCGCGAGCACCGGCATCACCTGGGTCAGGCTGGGCATCAAGACCTTCCTGCAACAGCCCCTGGCCATGTCCGGCTTGTTCTTTCTGTATATGGCTGCGGGCACGCTGCTGTCTTTTCTGCCGGGGTTCGGCTTGATCCTCGCGCTGATGATCGTGCCTGCCGCCACGCTGGGGCTGATGGCCGCGACGCAGGAAGCCCTCAAGGGCAAGTTTCCCATGCCCACGGTACTGATCAGTGCGTTTCGCGCCGGCCGACAGAGGGTGCGCGCCATGCTGGTGCTGGGCGGGCTCTATGCAGCGGCCTGCCTGCTGATCACGCTGGCGGTGCCCCTGCTGGTAGGCACCCCCCCGCCACCGGCAGCCGACGCAGGCCGCGAAGCCATGCTTACGCCCCAGTTCCAGCTGACCATGCTGGTCACCATGCTGTTTTACCTGCCCATCTCGCTGCTCTTCTGGCACGCACCGGCGCTGGTCCACTGGCATGGCATTTCGCCGGTCAAAAGCCTCTTTTTCAGCCTGGTGGCCTGCCTTCGCAACGCGGGAGCCTTCCTGATGTTCGGGCTGGGCTGGTTCGCCGTGTTTCTTGGCATCGGCATTGTGACCAGCCTGGTGTCGGGGCTGATGGGCAGCACCCAATTCATGGAAGCCGCCGTCATGCCGCTCGTTTTGCTCATGGCAGCCATGTTTTCCACCTCGATTTACTTCACGTTTCGTGATAGCTTCGTGGCCACGCCACCCGACGATTCGCCGGGAAGCGCCGAGGACGCCCAAAACACCAACGACAACCCCGGAGATGCTTCATGACCCAGCACCAGCTGCAAGGCCGTAGTGAAAAAGAGATTTTGTGGTTCCAGAGGCGTGACACGCTCAAGGCCGCAGCCGCCTGGGTCGCCATGGGCGGGCTGCCTGCCGCGATGGCCCAGCAGCGCAGCAACATCGTCAACTTGCGGGGCGATGCCCTGCTCAACGGCCGCCAGTTGCAGACCGGCCAGACCATCCTCACCGGCGACCAGATCCAGACCGGCCCGGGCTCCAACCTCACGTTTGTCATCGGCAACTCGGCCTTCCAGGTGCGCGAGAACTCCATGATGACGGTGGAGCGCGGCAACTCGCTCAACACCGTCAGCCTGCTGCGCCTGCTCACGGGCGCCGTGGTCAGCGCCTGGGGCCGGGGCAGCAACCGCTCCATCGTCCTGCCCACGCTCACGGCGGGCATACGCGGCACCGGCGTTTATGCCGAAGTATTTGCAGGCAATCGCAGCTATTTTTGCAACTGCTACGGCACGGTCGACATGGAATCAAGCGGCGAGAAAACCGTGTCGCAGGCCAGCTACCACCAGTCGTTCTGGGGTGAGGTCGAGCCCAAAAACGGCCGCCGGTTGACCCCTGCCACGGCCATCAACCACACCGATGAGGAACTCGAATTCCTCGCGGGCCTGATCAACCAGCAGACCGCCTGGCAGATCGCCGGCAAAAAAGGCGTCAAAGACGGCATGGGCTACATGGACACACAGCCCGGCCAGACCCACCCGGCGCAATCATCGCAAATGCCGATCCGCTAAGCGCCCGTCAGGCAGCGCGCCGAAGGCACCCGCGAGGTGTCATGGTGCGTAACGGACCTCAAGGATCTCGTACTCCATCGCTTCCTCGTAGGTCTTGGCGTCATGCTGCGCCAAGTGCAGCAAGATCTTTGGCGCGTGGGCTTTGATAACCCGGTGCATCAACACGCCGACGACGATCATCGGCAAGCCCACCCACAGGTAGCCATACATGGAAAGCACCACGCCGATGCCCAGCAAGGGCAAGGAAATGCCGACCACAAAGAGGCGGTGTTTGACGTATTTTTGCGCCCGCTCCGGGTTCACGATGACGCGGAAGCGTCCGAGCGGCAGGCCGGTTTTGAACTCCTGGTGCGGGACGTAAATCGCCGAAGGGCTTTCAGCGCTTGCGGTGTTTTCGCCGGTTTGTGTGTTTGTCTCTGTCTCTGTCATTTTTTTCCCGCCAAGATAGGTTCACCAAAACGCCTCTAGCGGCGCTAGCGGCGCAACCGCTACACCACCGTCAATTTGGCCACACTCAAGGCCAGCCACTTCACCCCGTGGCGTGTGAAGTTGATCTGGGCACGGGCATCGTCGCCGCTGCCTTCGAGCATCATGACCTTGCCTTCGCCAAACTTGGCGTGAAAGACCTCCATGCCGCTTTTCAGCCCATGCGAAGGCGCGTTTTTCTGCGGCGGCACCGGCGGGTTGGCAAAGCGCTCGGCCGAGCCGGATTTTGAAGAAAAAACGCTGCTAGCCCAGTCTTTACGTGCACCACCTGCTCCTGAATTACTAGCACCGCCCCAGCTGCCCGAACCCATGCCCGAGGCAAAACCGGCGTTCTTCGGCGTGATCCATTTGAGCGCGGCTTCCGGCAGCTCATCAAAGAAGCGGCTCTTGAGGTTGTAGCGCGTCTGGCCGTGCAGCATGCGGGTTTGCGAATGGCTGAGGTAAAGCCGTTTGCGCGCGCGTGTGATGGCCACATACATCAGCCGGCGTTCTTCCTCCAGGCCGTCGCGGTCGCTCATCGAGTTTTCGTGCGGAAAGATGCCGTCTTCCAGGCCGGTGATAAACACGCAGTCAAACTCCAGCCCTTTGGACGAGTGCACGGTCATGAGCTGCACCGCGTCCTGCCCCGCCTGCGCCTGGTTGTCGCCGGACTCCAGCGCGGCATGCGTGAGGAAAGCCGCCAGCGGCGAGAGCGTCTCGCCGGTTTCGGTGTCGGGCGCCAGCGCCTCTGGCAAAGGCTCGTTCACCAGCGGTGCAGACGTATCCAGCCCCTGGCTGGCCGGCGACTGGGTGAGCCGCGCTCCCAGTTCATCGACCGGCAGCGCCACTGCATCGCGTCCAAAGCCTTCCTGGCTGACGAAGGATTCGGCGGCATTGACCAGTTCGGCCAGATTCTCCAGCCGGTCCTGGCCTTCTTTTTCAGTTTTGTAGTGCTCTTCCAGCCCGCTGTGCTGCAGCACCAGCTCGATGATCTCGCGCAGCGTCAGGCCCGAGGTCTGCTCGCGCAGCACATCGATTTTCGCCACAAAGGCGGCCAGGTTGGCGCCGGCCTTGCCCGCCACCGCGCTCACACCGTCATACAGCGAGCAGCCCGCAGCGCGCGAAGTGTCCTGCAGTTGTTCAATCGTGCGCGCACCGATGCCGCGCGGCGGAAAATTGACGACGCGCATAAAGCTGGTGTCGTCGTGCGGGTTCTCTAGCAGGCGCAGGTAGGCCAGCGCATGCTTGATTTCAGCACGCTCGAAAAAGCGCAGGCCACCATAGACGCGGTAAGGCACGCCGGCGTTAAAGAGCGCCGTTTCCATCACCCGGCTTTGCGCATTGCTGCGGTACAGCAGTGCGATCTCCTTGCGCTCCGTGCCATCGCGCACCAGTTGCTTGACCTCGTCGACAAACCATTGGGCTTCGGCAAAGTCGGTGGCCGACTCATACACACGCACCGGCTCACCCGGGCCGGCCTCGGTGCGCAGGTTTTTACCCAGGCGCTTGCTGTTGTGGCTGATGAGCTCGTTGGCGGAGTCAAGGATGTTGCCGAAGCTGCGGTAGTTGCGCTCCAGCTTGATCTGGTGCGTGACTTCAAACTCGCGCACGAAGTCGGCCATATTGCCCACACGCGCGCCGCGAAAGGCGTAAATGCTCTGGTCGTCGTCGCCCACCGCCACCACCGAGCCGCCCGGCATCGCATTCACGCCCTGGATGGCATCCGGGCCCTGCCCCGCCAGCATCTTGATCCAGGCGTACTGCAGCTTGTTGGTGTCCTGGAACTCGTCGATCAGGATGTGGCGAAAGCGCCGCTGGTAGTGTTCGCGCACCGGCGCGTTGTCGCGCAGCAGTTCGTAGCTGCGCAACATCAACTCGCCGAAGTCGACCACGCCTTCGCGCTGGCACTGCTCTTCATAGAGCGCATAAATCTCGACCTTCTTGCGGCCTTCTTCGTCGCGCACCTGCACGTCTTTGGCACGCAGGCCGTCTTCCTTGTTGCCGGCGATGAACCACATCAGCTGCTTGGGCGGAAAGCGTTCATCATCAACATTGAACTGCTTGCACAGGCGCTTGATGGCCGACAGCTGGTCTTGCGTGTCCAGGATCTGGAAGCTCTGCGGCAGATTGGCCAGCTTGTAGTGCGCGCGCAAAAAGCGGTTGCACAGGCCGTGAAAAGTGCCGATCCACATGCCGCGCACATTCACCGGCAGCATGGCCGACAGGCGCGCCATCATTTCCTTGGCCGCCTTGTTGGTAAAGGTGACCGCCAGGATGCCGCCCGGCGAGACCTGGCCGGTCTGCAACAGCCAGGCGATGCGCGTCGTGAGGACCCGGGTCTTGCCGGAGCCCGCCCCCGCCAGGATCAGCGCGTGGGTAGCGGGCAAAGTCACCGCTTCCAGTTGCTCCGGGTTAAGATTTTGTAAGAGAGGGGAGGTTGGCGCGACTTCTGAGAACATCCCTCATTGTAGAAAGCCCCGATGAAACCATTTGTGCACCGCTCTTCAGCCCTGGCGTTCACGTCGTTAATGCTGGCCATGGCTGCCCTGGCGCCTGCCGGCCCGGCCTGGGCACAGTCGTCCTGCTCCAGCGACGGCCAAAGCCCGCCCTTGGTGCTGCTGGAACGCTTTATCAACGCCGACTGCGACACCTGCTGGGCAGACCCGGCCACACCCAATGCCGCCGCCAACGCATTGGCCATTGATTGGGTGTTGCCCGGCAGCAAGGGCGAGGACGCGCCGCTGTCGGCCGTGGCCGCCCGCGAATCGCTGGACCGCCTGACCGCGCTGCGCCAGAGCCCACCCGCGCAAATCGTTGCCCATACATCCCTCGTCAGCGCGCTCAAAGGCGCCACCCTGCGCGTCGCGCATGGGTTGCCCCTGAGCGGCTACCTTGGCGCTTCGATTGAACTCAAGCCCGTACCGGCCGCTGCCAAGGGCCGCCAATGGACGGCGTGGCTCGCTTTGGTCGAAACCCTGCCCGCCGGCGCGGAAAATTCGCCGGTAGAGCGGAATTTGATAAGAAACGTGCTGCAGGCCAATTGGGACGCGCGCAAGCCGCTATCAAAAGGCGAGCAAAACCGCTTCTTCGACCAACGCTCCATGAGCATCGCGGAAGGCGCCAACCCCGAGCGCATGCGGGTGGTGGGCTGGGTAGAAAACGAAAAAGGCCAGGTAGTCGCCGCAGCACAGTCGCGTTGCGCGCCTGAAAAATAATTAGCGGCATTTAACCCCGTTGCGCCTTGCCCCCCGTTTAAGGGTGCATCGCCAACAACAAAGGGGTTTTTATGCCAAACGGCTTTCGCGTCTTTCACGGTTTCACCGCGCTGACCATCACCCGCTTCCTTCAGGCCGCTGCCGCGGTCTGTTTCAGCGTCCAGGCGCTGGCGCTCAGCCCCATGCCGCCGCCTATCTCCACCGGCAAATTCGCCCCGCCGCCCGATTGGCGGCCGCCGGTCATCGCACTCAACAACGCATCCGGTCAGCCCATCGAATTGCGTGCGGCGTCGGTGGAGGTCGACCTTTTCGGCGACCAGGCGCAAACCCGCGTTGAGCTGCGCCTCTTCAACCCCAATCCGCGCATGCTGGAGGGTGAGCTGCAGTTTCCCCTGCAAGAGGGCCAGGTGGTGACCGGCTTTGCGCTGGACGTGAACGGCCGCCTGCGCGACGCCGCCGCAGTGCCCAAGGCCAAGGGGCAGGAAATCTTTGAAGACATTCGCCGCCGGCGCGTGGACCCGGGGCTGCTGGAAGCCACCGCCGGCAACCAGTACAAGCTGCGCGTCTACCCGATTCCCGCGCAGGGAGAGCGCCGCGTCGTCATCACCATCAACGAAACCCTGCCGCGCCTGCCTCAACAACGCGACACCGGCGTACTGCGGGTGCCGCTCGCCTTCGCATCAGCGGTAGGGCAACTGCAGGTGCGTGTGCGCGCCCATGGTGCTGCCCGGCAAGATGTGCAGTTGATCCAGACGCCTGCGGATGCGCAGCTTAGCGCCGGTGCAGCCGGCACGGAGCTGTTCCTGCAGAAAGACCACTGGCTGGCCCCCCACGGCCCCGCCGGATGGCTGCAGCTGGCGGTGCACCGTACCGGCAAGCCGCAAATCATGGTGGGTGAATCCGGTGGCAAACCCTTTTTTGCCGCACAAATGGATTTTCGTGATGAGCTGGTCAAGCGTCCCGCGCCTTCGCACATTGCGCTGGTGTGGGATGCATCGGCCTCGGCTGCCGCGCAGGCCCGCGTACTGCCAGTGCTGGAGGCCTACTTTCGCAAGCTGGACAAAGCTGTCAAGGTGAGCCTGCTGGTCATGCGCAACAAACCCGAGCCGGTGCGCAGCTTCATGGTGGCCCCCGGCCGTTTCGGCGAGCTGGCCGATGCCCTGCGAGCCGAGCCCTTTGACGGCTCCAGCAACTTTGATAATTTGCCCATTCCCGCCGATGCAGACCTGACAGTCATGGTGACGGATGGCCTGATAACGGACGGCAAAAAGAGCATCAACTACCTGCACATCGCGCCCGTCATGGTGATCAATGGCGCGGCGGCCGCTGACACCGCACGCCTGGCGCGGCTGGCCGACCGCACAGGCGGCGCGCTGGTAGATGCCACGCTGCTCACAGCCGAGGGCGGGGCACAGGCCATGCTGATGCACGGCTGGCGCATTGAACGGCTGGCCAGTTTGTCCGCAGAGAAACTCGTAACACCGACAACCAGCGTACGCCAGGGCCGCATCTCGGTGGCGGGCGAATTGCTCGACACGCAAGCCCGCATCGACATCGCGCTGTTGCACCCGGACGGGCGCAAGCGCACCTTGACGCTGGACGTGAACGCCAAGGCATCGGCAGGCCGCTGGCCTGGCCAGCAATGGGCCCAGTGGCGCAGCGTTGAATTGGCTGAAAACGCCGGTCTGCACAGCGGTGAACTGCAGCGCATCGCGGCAGACCATGGCATCGTCGGGCCCAACAGTTCACTGATCGTGCTGGAGCTGGCCAGCGACTACGCGACCTACAAGCTCCCGGCCCCGCCCGAGCTGGCCGACGAAGTGGCGCGGATCAGCCAGCAGCTGATGGCACAGGCCACCCACACGCGGCAGGCGCATATTGAGGCCATGGTGAAACAGTTTGACCAGAAGCAACGTTGGTGGGACAAGGACTTTCCCAAAGACGCGCCTAAACGCGCTGAACCCAAGGCAGAGGTGCATGGCGGGATTGCTGCGATGGGCTCAATGGCACGGGCGCGTGAGCAGTCCGATACCCGCAAGGACCAGGCGTTTGTCCAGGGCGCTCCTATGGCCGCCCCCGCACTAGCCGCGCCCGTTGCCGCCGCTGCAGCCCCACCCGCGCCAGCCGCACGCATGGCCGACGCAGAAAACCGCCAGGCGAAAGCCGCATCCCCTGCAGCGCCCTCCCCCACCATCGCATTGCAAGCGTGGGTGCCTGACGCACCCTATATGAAACGCCTGCAAGATGCCGACAAGAACCAGCTCTACCGCGTCTACCTGGATGAGCGCACCGCCTACCTGAGCAGCAGCTCCTTTTACATGGACGCAGCCGGCGTGTTCTTTGAGCGCGGCTTGCCTGAGCTGGGCCTGCGCGTGCTTTCCAACCTGGCCGAGATGAACCTGGAGAACCGCCAATTGCTGCGCCTGTATGCCTACCGCCTGGTGCAGGCCAAGCGCAATGACCTCGCCATTCCCGTGTTTGAACGCATCAGCGAACTGGCGCCCAACGAGCCGCAATCGTGGCGCGACCTGGGCCTGGCGCTGGCTGATGACGGCCAGCCGCAACGTGCCGTCAATGCCCTGTGGGAAGTGGTGTCGCGCCCCTGGAACGGCCGCTTTGCCGGCGTCAACATGATCGCCCTGGCCGAGCTCAATGCGATTGCCGCCCAAGCCACCGCAGCCGGCAAAACCACCGACATGGCGCCGCTGGACCTGAGCCGGGTCGACACACGCCTGCGCCGCAATTTGCCGCTGGCCCTGCGCGTCGTGATGGCCTGGGACAGCGACGACACCGACATTGACATGTGGGTGACCGACCCGAACGGCGAAAAGGCCAGCTATGCGAACCGGCTGACCCGCCAAGGCGGCGCGATGAGTCCCGACGCGACCGGCGGTTATGGGCCGGAAGAGTTCTCCTTAAAAACCGCCAAAGCCGGCAGGTACACGGTAGAAGCGCAGTTCTTCGGCCACCGCCAGCAGGTGCTGTCGGGCGGCACCACGGTGATGGTGCGCGTCACCACGGGCTTCGGAACACCGCAGGCGCATGACGAATGGACGACCTTGCGGCTGGCGCAGGGACGGGAGACCGTTCGCGTGGCCGAAGTCGATGTGCGCTGACTAATCTCTGCAGCAAGATGTCCGGATGCATATAAAGGCTATACCGCTTTGCCGAAGGCGGCTTGTATGACAAGCGCCTAGAATCAATCACCGGGCCCAAGCAATTGCGCCCGGTTTTTTTGTCTTCGCCTTGCCTTGGTGCAAGTGCCTGCAAAACAAAAACCGGTCCAATCCAAGTGCCTTCTGTTCTTCAACAGTTTTTCAAAAGGCTTGGGAATCATGGAAATCTTCGACTACGACAACATCCTGCTGCTGCCACGCAAATGCCGCGTGGAAAGCCGTTCAGAATGCGACGCCAGCGCCACGCTGGGCGGGCGCAGCTTCCGCATACCGGTGGTGCCGGCCAACATGAAGACGGTGATCAATGAAGAGATCTGCGCCTGGATGGCGAAGAACGGCTACTTCTACGTGATGCACCGCTTTGACCTGGACAACGTCCAGTTCGTCAAAGACATGAAAGCGCTCGGCGCCTATGCCTCGATTTCGCTGGGTGTGAAAAAACCCGACTACGACACGGTGGACCGCCTGGCCGCCGAGGGCCTCGTTCCCGAATACATCACCATCGACATCGCGCACGGCCATGCCGACACGGTGCAAAAGATGATCGCCTACCTGAAGCAAAAGCTGCCCGCGTCTTTCATCATCGCCGGCAACGTGGGCACGCCCGAAGCGGTGATTGACCTGGAGAACTGGGGCGCCGACGCGACCAAGGTCGGCATCGGCCCGGGCAAGGTTTGCATCACCAAAATGAAAACCGGCTTCGGCACCGGCGGCTGGCAGCTGTCGGCGCTCAAGTGGTGCGCGCGTGTGGCGACCAAGCCCATCATTGCCGACGGCGGCATCCGCGAGCACGGCGACATCGCCAAGTCAGTGCGCTTTGGCGCGACCATGGTGATGATCGGCTCCATGCTGGCCGGACTGGAAGAAAGCCCGGGCCAGACCGTCGAGGTGGACGGCAAGCGCTTCAAGGAATACTACGGCAGCGCCTCTGACTTCAACAAGGGCGAGTACAAACACGTTGAAGGCAAACGCATCCTGGAGCCCGTCAAGGGCACGCTGGCCGATACCCTGCGCGAGATGGAAGAAGATATCCAGAGCTCCATCAGCTATGCCGGCGGCACCAAACTGCTGGACATCCGCAAGGTCAACTACGTCACGCTGGGCGGCGACAACGCAGGCGAACACCTGCTGATGTAATGGAATGAGCGCGGCGACCTGCGCCTATTCGTGTGCGGTCGAAAGGCCCAGCAAACCCAGCGCCAGCTGGTGCAGGCGATGGGTCGGCTCGGTCAGGGCCTCCAGCACACTGAAGTGGTTGCGGCGCAAATGCGATTCACACACCGGTACCACGCGTGCGCCCCAGGCCTGCTGGATCAGCAGGTTCTGGCGCAGGAACTCTTCGCTTTCATCTGCGCCCGCCACGCTGTAGAGCGTCCCGCGCCGGGGGGCCGGCAACAGGGCCGGGCTGGCCTTTGCGACCTGCTCGGGCGTGAGCTTGAGCGAGTCCTTGACGAAAGGCGCGTGGCGCATCGGCTCCAGGTCGTACAGGCCTGAAATCGACAACGCGTTTTTGACCAGGTCCGCCGGCAGGTCACCCGCATAGTCCTGCCACCGGCACACCAGCAGCATCGCCGCCAGGTGGCCGCCGGCAGAGTGCCCGATCACCGTGATGCGGTTCGGGTCGCCGCCGTAGCGGGCGATATGGCGCCAGGTCCAGGCCAGCGCCTTGACCATCTGCATCGTGATGTCGGGAATCGTCACGGCCGGGCACAAAGCGTAATTGGGCACCACCACGCAAGCGCCGGCTTCGGTGAACTCGGGTGCGACAAACGAGTGCTCGGACTTGTCGAGGCCGCGCCAGTAGCCGCCGTGAATGAAGACCAGCACGGGTGCACCCGCCTGGCCCGGTTTGCCGCTTGATGCGTTAAAGCCGTCGGCCGGAAACACATCCAGCATTTCGCCGGCACCGTTGCCGTAGGGAATATCAATCTGGCAGGGCTGGCGCTTGCGCACGGCTTGCGAGCTTTCTGCCCAGCGCGTGAAATACACCGGGTGGTCGGGCACCAGCGCGCGGTTGTTGTACATGCGGTCCAGCCAGGCGGGATCGGGCGAGGTCATCGGGTTCTCCTGGGAAGTCAAAAAACGGGTGCGCCGGACAGAGCCGGCCGCAATGGTTGCCATCTTGGCACAGCCGGGCGAGCCTTCCGCCCGCGGACAGCCCGATCCGGGTAAACCCGAAATGCGTCGATAACGATTCAACGTATTCTGTATACAGAGTTTCTTGCATCATCACCCATGACCCCCCAGCTCGTCAAAATCGAATCCACCCCCGACCTGGTCGACCAGGTCTACCGCAGCCTGCTTGATGCCATCAGCGACGGCTCACTCGCGCCGGGCGCGCGCATCATGCAGGAAGACCTTGCGGCGCAACTGGCGGTGTCGCGCCAGCCGGTGCTGCAGGCCCTGCGCCTCTTGAAGAAAGACGGCTTTGTGCTGGACGCGCCGGGCCGCGGCGTACTGGTTGCACCACTGGACGTGGCCTGGCTGGTGCAGATTTACCAGGTGCGCAGCGCGCTGGACGCATTGGCCGCCCGGCTGGCCGCGCAAGGCCGTAGCCGCCTTGACCCGCAACTGATCCGCCAGGGGCGCAAGGCCGCGCGTGGTCATGACGTCAAGGCCATGATGGCCGCCGACGCGCAATTTCACGCGGCCATTTACGCGGCCTCGGGCAACCCGCTGATCGCCCAGAGTGCGCAGTTGCACTGGCACCACATCCGCCGCGCCATGGGCGCCGTGCTGCAGGTGTCGACCATGCGCGAATCAATCTGGGACGAACATGAAGCGATTGCAGTCGCCATCGCCGCCGGCGACGCCGAGAAAGCCGAAGCGCTGATCCGCGAACACGGCGAAGAAGCCGGCCACAACCTGGCCAAACTGCTGTCCAGCGCGCTTGGCCAGCCTGCAGCGTCCACAGCCCCTTGAATCCTCTCGAACACCCACACAGGAGACATGCGATGAGACTGACCCCCGAGCAACTTGCGCAATTCGACCGCGACGGTTATTTGTTTTTCCCGGGCCTCTTTACGCCGGAAGAAACCCGCACCCTCAACGAGGCCGTGCCTGAGCTTTACAGCCGGCGCGAGGACTACAACGTGCGCGAAAAAGGCAAGGACGCGGTGCGCACCAACTTCGCCGCGCACATGTACAGCGAGCCCTTTGCACGGCTGGCGCGGCACCCGCGCATGATCGAGCCGGTAGAAGACCTGCTGGGCGAAAAGCTCTACATGCACCAGTTCAAGATCAACGGCAAGATGGCCTTTGAAGGCGACGTGTGGCAGTGGCACCAGGACTACGGCACCTGGCTGAACGACGACATGATGCCGACCGAGCGCGC
>Ga0136846_1215084_pt1 | contig 35729 bp, 39 predicted proteins | sample HopSoiMetagenom2_FD_96841 | JGI IMG/M metagenome (GOLD analysis project Ga0136846, IMG submission 96841) | Grasslands soil microbial communities from Hopland, California, USA - 2 Assembly 2016 (version 4) | ecosystem: Environmental > Terrestrial > Soil > Grasslands | place: USA: Hopland...
GGGTCGGTTGCTAGACTCGCTCGTCCCGCCCCCGTAGCTCAGCGGATAGAGCGTCGGCCTCCGGAGCCGGAAGCGCAGGTTCGAGTCCTGCCGGGGGCACCACGTCTACCAGCACGAACGCGGCGGCGCCCGACGACGTTGACGAGGGCGTTCAAGGCACGGATCGCCGAGGCGAACCTGCCGCGCGACCTGGAGTTCCCCGGGCTGAGCGCGACTCGCCCCCACGACCTCCGACACACCCACGTGACGTTAGGAACGACTGACGCCGCCGTACCCGTCCCGGTGACGCAGACGGGTATGGCATGTGCGGATCGAGACAACTGCGGCGTACGTCGACCCATCGAGGGAAGCTGACCCGTTGGTAGCCGCCGCGTTCGACCGACTGTTCGCGTGATCGCGGCCCGCTGCTAGTTACCGGGCTCGGCCGAGCGAGAGTCCGCAATGTCAGCCCCCGAGCGGGGCGCGCTTGATCCCATAGCTCGGTTCGATCGCCCCGCCTGGATGAAGCAGAGTGCCGCAACCCAGGCGGCGTCGAGCGCGAACAGTGCGAGAGACCCCGCGCTGACCTCGGGTAGGCACCTCTTCTGCAAGCCATCGCACTCCTGCGAGTACGCAGCCCACCCGGCGACGACGCCGACGAAGATGGTGGCCGACCCAAGGACGTACAGGACCGAAGTGGAGGCCCGCGACTTCCATCCCAGCCCCGCCAACCCAACGACGAACGCGCCGACCGACGCACCGACCGTGATGTTCCGGGGAACTAGGTCGAAGTTCGACCCGACCATGAGCCCGATGAACGCCCCGGGGACTGCGCCCAAGAGTGCAAGGCCGCCCGCCCTCGCGCCGATCGCGATGAAGGCAAGCCCGCCGATCAGGCAGCTGATCATCCAGATGTTTGCGATGGATTCCTCGCGGATGAACGCCAGGGTGCTCAGCATCCGAGCGACCTGACCATGCCGATCGCCGTGGATGCAACGCATGCGACACAGACGCAACACCGCGGCCACAACATCGACGCCGAGGAGTTGGACGCGCGTTGGACACCGTGACGCTTCCCCGCGCGTCCCACCGGTACCCCCCAGTGCCATGACCTGCGGCGATGCATCTACCTGCGGCTTGGAACGGCTTCCGGAGCCGGAAGCGCAGGTTCGAGTCCTGCCAGGGGGACCACGCGTCGGATGCCGGTTCGGAAGCCGGACGACCCCTACGATGCGCGCATGAGCGCGCCCGAAGGACGGCCCGCGGTCCACGACCACGGACCGCTCGACCTCGCCGACCTCGATCCCGACCCGATCGTGCAGGTGCGCGCGTGGCTCGTGGCGGCCGAAGCGGCTGGTGTCGTGCTCGCGAACGCGATGGCGCTCGCGACCGTCGGCTCGGACGGCGCGCCGTCGGTCCGCCACGTGCTCCTGCGCGACGTCACCGACACCGGGATCACGTTCTTCACCAATCGGACCAGCCGCAAGGCGCGCGAACTCGGGGCGAACCCCCGCGCGGCATCCACCCTCTATTGGCGCGAGCTCGACCGGCAGGTCTGCCTCCGTGGACCGGTTACCGAGGTCTCGGCTGAGGATTCGGACGCGTACTTCGCGACCCGCCCGCGCGACGCGCAGCTCGGTGCGTGGGCGAGCGAACAGAGTCGGACGCTCGAGGATCGCGCGACGCTCGAGCGACGGGTGCAGGATGCCCGCGCCCGCTTCGGCGGCGACGACGTGCCGAGGCCGGAGCACTGGGGCGGCTACCTCCTCACCCCGGACGAAGTCGAGTGCTGGCAGGGCCGTCCCTACCGGCTGCACGACCGCTTCCGCTACACGCGCGCGGACGACGCATGGCGCATCGAGCGGCTGTACCCGTAACCCCCCCGCGCGGTAGCCTCCCGCGCCATGAACGACCTCCATCAACGCATCGCGGAAGACCGGGATCGGATCGTCGATGAGCTGGGCAGGCTCGTCACCATCCCGTCCGTCGGATACGAGGGCTATGACCCCGCGCACGTCCGGGCGAGCGCAGAGGCGACGGCCGACATCCTTCGCGACGCCGGACTCGCGGACGTCCGCCTCGTCGAGCTCGACGGTGGCCATCCCGCCGTGTTCGGACAGCACGAGGGGCCGGACGGGGCCCCGACCGTCCTTCTGTACGCGCATCACGACGTCCAGCCCGCGGCCGACCCCGACGAGTGGGCGCACCCGCCGTTCGAACCGACGGAGATCGACGGTCGCCTGTTCGGCCGTGGCAGCGCCGACGACAAATGCGGCATCGCCATCCACGCGGCCGCGATCCGCTCGCTGCTCGCAGACGGCGAGCCCCCTGTCTCGATCAAGGTGCTCGTCGAGGGCGAGGAAGAATGCTCGACCGAGCATCTGCCCGCGCTCGTCCAAGGGAACGCCGACCTCCTGCGCGCCGACGTCGCGGTCGTCGCGGACAGCGGCAACATCCGGACCGGCGTCCCGACGATTACCACGAGCGTGCGCGGGGCGACGTCGCTCGAGGTCCGGGTCGACGTCTTGCCGCAGGCCGTGCATTCGGGCGCGTTCGGCGGGCCGCTGCCCGACGCCATCACCGCGCTCGCCCGCATGATCGCGTCGCTCCACACCGACGACGGCGAGGTCGCGGTCGAGGGACTCCACGCGTTCGAGTGGTCGGGCGACGGCCTCACCGAAGAGGCGTTCCGCGTCGAGTCGAACGTGTACCCGGAGGTCCAGCTGTTCGGCTCCGGCTCGATCGCCGACCGGACGCTCACCCAGCCCTCGATCAACGTGCTCGGGTTCGATGCGCCGCGCGTGAACGAGGTCGCCAACCAGATCGTTCCCACCGCGACGGCGGTGATCGGCCTGCGCATGGCCCCGGGCGACGACTACGCCAAGGCGAGGCAGCTCGTCGCAGATCACCTCCGCGCGGCGGCCCCATGGGGCGTTCGTGTCACGATCGACGAGGACGAGCCGGGCGCGGGCTACATCGTCGACACCGCGTCGCCGAGGTTCGCGTCGGTGCGCGAGGCGCTGACGGAGGCGTTCGACCACGAGGTCATCGAGATCGGCTCCGGGGGATCGATCCCGCTCGTGCCGCTGCTCGCCGAGACGTTCCCCGGCATCGAGGTCGTGATGTGGGGAGCTGCCGACGACCGATCGAACTATCACTCCCGCGACGAGAGCGTCGATCTCGGCGAGGTCGTGCGGATGGCGCAGGCAGAGGCCGGGTTCCTCGAGAAGCTCGGAAGGCGATAGCCCGAGGCACTGCTAGGTTGAACGGATGAGCGACCCGCAGGACCAAGGCAGGATGCCCGACGTGATGCAGGCGATCCCCATGCAGCCGGCCGGCGACGGCGGCGACCAGGAAGAGTCCATCACGCAGCCTGCGAAGCTCCTGCGGATCGCAAGCATGGTCCGCGAGCTCCTCGAGCAGACGCGCCAGGCCTCGCTCGACGAACCGGGACGCAAGCGCCTCGCCGACGTGTACCAGCGCGCGGTGGGTGAGCTCTCCGAGGTGCTCTCCCCGGATCTCGTCGAGGAGCTCGGCCAGCTCGCACCGCCGGTCGAAGGGTTGCCCACCGAGGCGGAGCTCCGCGTCGCACAGGCGCAGCTCGTCGGCTGGCTCGAGGGGCTGTTCCACGGGATCCAGGCGGCCATGTTCGCGCAGCAGGCGGCCGCCCAGGCGCAGTTCCAGGAGCTGCAGCGCCGCGGACTGATGGCGCAGAACCCCGCTCCGGCCGCCGGCGACGACCAGTCGCAGGACGGCCGTCGCGCCGGCCAGTACCTCTAGCCCGGCCCCGCCTCTTCGGTCGCGGCGATCCCCTGCGCCGAACCCGTCAGCCGCTGCGCGATGTAGATCGGGATTATCGACAACACGAGCACGACGAGCACCACCACGTTCACGATCGGCCGGTTGAACGGGCGCTGGATGTTGCCGTAGATCCACAGCGGCAAGGTCTCGATGGTGCCGGCCAAGTACTTCGTCACCACGATCTCGTCGAAGGACAGGCCGAACGCCAGCAACGCGCCGGCGATGATCGCGGTGCGGAGGCTCGGGAACGTCACACGACGGAACGTCGTCGGTCCGTCGCCGCCGAGATCCATCGACGCCTCGGTCAGCGACCCGGCGGTTCGTCGCAAACGGGCGATCACGTTGTTATAGACCACCACCACGCAGAAGGTCGCGTGCCCGAGGACGATCGCCGCGAGCCCGAACGTCAGCCCGATCGACGTTCGAGAGCTCTCCACCGCCGACGAGAGCGCGAGCGCGGTGACGATGCCTGGCAGGGCGATCGGCAGGACGAGGATGAACGACACCGCATCGCGTCCGAAGAACGCGAACTTGTGCACCGCGAACGACGCGAGCGATCCAAGGATGAGGGCGATCAGCGTCGCGCAGATCGCGGCGACGATCGACGTCCGCAACGCGCCCTTGAGCGTGTCGTTCTGCCAGGCCACCGAGAACCACTTCAGCGTGAACAGTTGTGGCGGCCACGAGCCCGACACGCTCTTGTTGAAGGCGTACACCACGACGATGACGAGCGGCACGTAGAGGAACGCGAGCGTCAGCCCCGCGCCGAGGCGGACGGCGACGCGCACGAACCGGCTCTCCATCCGGGCCCTCCTAGAGCGCCTCGAAGGCGTGCATCGCCCGAGCGATCAACAGATAGATCCCCATGATCGCGAGCGGGATCATCGACAGCGCCGCGGCAAGCGGCTTGTTGTTCGCGGTTCCGCCGGCGAATGAGTCGATCAGGTTCCCGAGCACCACCGTCTTGCTCACCAGCGGCGCCGCCAGGTAGTCACCGAGCGTGAGAGAGAACGAGAAGATCGACGCCGCCACGACGCCGGGCAGCACGAGCGGCCACACGACCTTGCGGAACGTCCGGCCCGACCTGGCCCCCAGATCGCTCGATGCCTCGAGGAAGGAATCGGGAACGCGCTCGAAGGCCGCGAGGATCGGCAAGATCACGTACGGGAGCCAGATGTAGCTCAGCACCAGCCAGACCGAGATGATGCTCGAGCTCAGACCGGGGTGCCACCGGAAGATCCCGAAGAACGCGTCGACGGGACCGTCCCCGCCGAGCATCGTCTTCCATGCGAACACCTTCGCGAGGTAGTTCGCCCACAGGGGCATCACGACCGCGAACAGCAGCAGGTTGCGCACGCGCGGGCTCGCCATCCGTGCCGCGTAGTACGACAGCGGGAAGGCCAGCAGGACGTCGGTGACGGTGACGGCGGCGGCGAGCATCACGGTCCGGAACGTCACGCGCCAGTAGACGGAGCCGTGGAAGATCGTCTGATAGTTCTTCAGGCTCCACGTGTGCTCGATCTGCGACGTCAGCGGGTTCAACGTCCAGAACGAGGAGATCAACAGGACGACGAGCGAGAACAGATAGATCACGATCATCCACGACAGCGTCGGGCCGAGCGTGAAGGTCAGCTGGGCGCCGCGGTGCCGGAACAGGAAGGCGGAGGCGCGCCGCGTGAACGGTCGCCGGGCACTGCTCGAGGCCACGTTCGTGGTCGCCATGGGATGGGTCCGGTGCCGGGCGGCCCGAAGGGCCGCCCGGCACCAGCGTCACGGTGCTAGCCGGTGACCTCGACCCACTTCTGCGTCCACGTGTTGTAGTCGGCGCAGTCAGAGGAGCCGTTGCCGCAATCGGGCACCGGCGTCTTCCACAGGTAGATGCTCTTCAGGTAGCTGTCGTCCCCGCAGTGATACAGCGGGTACGCGTTGGAGCCGACGTCCTGGCCGTAGCCGGCGATCAGGTTCTTCTTCAGCCCCTCACACGCGGTCGTGACCGAGGGTGTCGCGCCGAAGGTGTACGCGGTCGCCGCCTGCACCTTGTCCGACAACGTGTAGTTCATCCACGCCAGCATGCAGTTCGGATGCGGCGCGTTGGACGACATCATCCACGTGTCGGCCCACCCCGTGACGCCCTCCGAGGGCGTGACCGAGCCGACGTTCACCTTGTCGTCATAGAACAGGACGTTCTGGTTCGCCGGCCAGGCCGTGCCGGCCACCATGTCGCCGGACTCGAACGCGTCGACCTCGTCGGACCACACGTTCCAGTACTTGCTCACGAGCCCGTTCTGCTGCTTCAGCAGGTTGACGGCCGCATCGAGCTGATCGGACGTGAGCTCGTAGGGGTCGGTGATGCCGAGATCCGGCTGGTGCGCCATCAGGTACATCGCCGCGTCAGCGATGAAGATCGGGCTGTTGTAACCGGTGATCTTGCCGGCGTACGGGTTGGCCTGCCCGTTGATCTGCGGCTCGAACGTGACGTCCCAGCTCTTCGGCGGCGGCGAGACGACGTCGCTGTTGTACATGAGGATGTTCGGGCCCCACTCGTAGGGCACGCCGTAATGGACACCGTTCACCGTGTTGTGCGCCGGCGCCTGCAGCGATGTCATCACGTTGCCGTAGTCGTCGAACGAGTCGACGTTGACCGGCGCGATCAGACCCGAGGCGATCAATCGCAGCGATGCGTCGCCGGACGCAGACACGCCGTCGTACTGCGTGCCCTGTCCCTGCGACATCAGGTTGACCATCTCGTCGGAAGTGTTTGCCTCCTTCACGTTGACCTTGCACCCGGTCGCATCCTCGAACGGCCCCGTGACGTCCTTCTCGGCATACAACGGCCACGCGACCAGGTTGAGCTCGCCTTCGCCCTGCGCGCTCGGGTCGTAGGACAGCGCCGTAGCGCTGCTGCCGTCCGTGACGGACGACGACGAATCATTGCTGCACGCGGCCGCGATGAGCGCCATGACGCCCACGATCGCGACCAGGGAGATGCCCCTCCTCATCCGATCTCCTCCTCTTCCGATCCGACACCCTCGACCAGGTCGAGCGGCCGAACATAGTCCCGCTTCCATCGGAGGCCCACGCGATCACCCTTGACCTCGAGCGCCTCCATCGACTCGACATCGAGGTTCTGTTGCAAGACGACCAGCCGACCGCCTTGTTCCAGATCCACCAGGTACCGCGTGACCGCACCCAGGTATACGACATCCTCGACGCGCCCGGTTGCGGCGTACTCGTCGCCCGCCGCGGCGGCCCCCGGCGCGCCGAGAGCGATCTTCTCGGGCCGGATCGTGAACGGATCGCTCGAACCGGTCACCGCCTTCGCTGCGTCGCCTTGCAGGATGTTCGACGTGCCGACGAACCCGGCGACGAACCCCGTCGCGGGCCGCTCGTAGACCTCCGCCGGCGTCCCGAGCTGCTCGATCCGTCCGCGGTTGAACACCGCGAGGCGGTCGCTCATCGTGAGCGCCTCCTCCTGATCGTGCGTCACGTAGATGAACGTGATCCCGACCGACTGCTGGATGTGCTTCAGCTCGATCTGCATCTGATGGCGAAGCTTGAGGTCGAGCGCGCCGAGCGGTTCGTCGAGCAGCAGGACCTTCGGGCGCATCACGAGCGCACGCGCGAGCGCGACCCGCTGACGTTGTCCGCCCGAGAGCTCTGCGGGCTTCCGCTTGCCGTAGTCAGGGAGCCGAACCATCTCGAGCGCGTCGGCGGTCCGCGCACCGCGCTCGCTGCGCGCCACCTTCGCGACGACCAGCCCGTACGCGACGTTCTCCGAGACCGTCATGTGCGGGAACAACGCGTAGTCCTGGAAGACGGTGTTCACGTCGCGGTCGTAGGGCGCCAGGCCCGAGACGTCACGACCGCCGAGGAAGATCCGACCCTCGGTGGGGTTCTCGAATCCGGCGATCATCCGCAGGCAGGTCGTCTTGCCCGACCCCGAGGGACCGAGCATCGAGAAGAACTCGCCCTCGCGGACGTCGAGGTCCACCCCGTCGACGGCCACGACCGACCCGAACCGCTTGACGACGCCGTCCAGGCGCACGGCGACCTCGTCCCCCACCGTCGAGGGGGGCCGGAGGGCGGCGTCAGCCACGGTCGTCTGCGGATCGTCGGTGATGGGCGCACAGTCTGACGGCGGCCCTGCGGCCCTGCAAACAGCCGCTCACCCGGCGCCGAGCCCCGCCAGGATCCGCCCCGCGACCATGGGTCCCTCGTAGATCAACCCCGTGTAGACCTGGACCGTCGCGGCGCCGGCCTCCAGGCACGCCCGTGCGTCCGCGGCCGTGAAGATGCCGCCGCAGGCGTTGATCGGGAGGCGCCCGCCCGTCGCCTCGACGAGCGCCGCGACGATCTCGGGCGTCCGGGCGGTCAGCGGCCCGCCCGACAGGCCGCCGCGCCCCGTCGACATCCTCGCGTCGGCCACCGGGATCGTGTTGCTCGCCGTCAACCCGTCGGCGCCGGCCGCGCGGGCCGCCTCGACGATCGACAGGACGCCGGCGCGCTCCTCGTCGGTCGCGAACGGCGGGACCTTCACGAACACCGGCGTCGCCGTCCGCGGCCGCATCGCCGAAACGAGGGCGCCGACGTGGTCGGCCCGGTGCGTCCACCCCGCGTTCGGCGAGCTGGCGTTGAGCTCGATCGCATCCGCCAGCGGCGCCACGAGGTCCAGCGCGGCACAGGCGTCCGCGATCTCCTCGTCGGCGAGCGACACCCAACGCGAGGTGGTCCGCTGGCCGCGCGTGAGCGCCGCCGCGACGGCGTGCGCTCCAGGGTTGGGCAGCCCCATCGCGTTCACGATCGCGCGCTGCCCGGGATCGCGCGCGATCCGCGGACGGGGGTTCCCCGGCCGCGGCCGCAGCGTGATCGTCCCGCCGACGGCGTAGCCGAACCCGAGCGCGCCGAGCGGCGCGAGGCGCTCGCACGCCTTGTCGAACCCGCTCGCCAGCCCGACCGGGTTGGCGAGCTCGACGCCCGCGACACTGGTGGCCAGCGCCGGATCGGCCGCTGCGCGGCCGATCCGGCGCCACGGCAGCGGCAGCGCGAGCATCGCGAGCGCCACGCGGTGCGACCGCTCGGGGTCGAGCGCGAAGAAGGCCTGCCGACCGAACGCCTCGAACCAGCCTCTGCGGCCGGAGCGGTCGGTGGCGGGCATCGCGGCAGATTATGCTCACCCGCCGTGAGCGATGACCTCGTGCGCCGGATGGTCGAGGCCTCCGAGCTCCACGGCTCCTTCGTCCTGTCGTCGGGCCGGACGTCGAGCGTCTACTTCGACAAGTTCCGCTTCCTCACGCGCGCCGACCTGCTCCGCGACGTCGCCCATGCCGTCGCGGAGCTGCTCGCGCCCGGCACCGCGCTGCTCGGGGCACCGGAAGGCGCCGCGATGTTGCTCGTCGCCGCGGTGTCGCTCGAGACCGGCCTGCCGGTCACCGTCGTCCGCAAGCAACCGAAGGAGTACGGCACGCGCGCGCAGGTCGAAGGCGTGGTCGAGGCCGGCGCCGTGACAACGCTCCTGGAGGACGTCAGCACGACGGGACATCAGGTGCAGCGCGCCGCCGAGATCCTGGCCGAGGCCGGCGCCGATGTGCGCAGGATCGTGCTCGCGATCGACCGTGGGGGTGCCGACCACCTCCGCGACGCCGGGTACGACGTCGGCGCGGTCGCGGTGCTGCGGCCCAGCGACTAGGTCAGTCGCGCTCGCAGCGCCAGATCCGGAGCTGCCAGAGCCAGCGTGATCCGCGCTGCCGGAAGCTCACCAGACCGTCCTTCACCATCTGGGTGACGGCCTTGGAGCGGGCGACCAGGTCCGGAAGCGGGAACTCTCGGATGAGGATCGGCTGCATGTTGTCGCCGAAGATCTCGTGCGCCGCGTCCAGGATCGGCTGTTCGTACTGGATCGTCCCCGTCGGCAGGTACAAGCGGCCGCCGTGCGCCAGCGTGTCGCCGATCGACCGGACGAACTTCGTCGGGAGCTCCGCGCCCGTCGGTCCGCCGGATGGGACGTCGTCGAACCAACCGGACTGCCGGGCGATGTCGTCGGGGATGCCCGACACGTCCCCGATCAAGACCTTGGCCTGGATGTCGCGGACGGGCTCGAGCAGGTCGCCCTCACGGAACTCGCACACATGCTCCAGGCCGAGCCGCTTGGCGTTCTCACGCGCGGCCTCGACCGCTCGGTGCGACAGATCGACACCGATCACCTTGGCGGCGCCGAGCTTCGCGGCGACGAAGGCGAGCACCCCCGTGCCGCACCCGACATCGATCACGGTGTCGCCGGGCTGGATCTCGATCGCGTCGGCAAGCGTCCGGCTCGTGGTGGTGGGGCTGAACACCCCCGGGCCGAGCACCAGCGGGAACGGCCCCGTGCGTCCCTTCCATTCGATCTCGGTCTGCGGTGTGGCCATGCGGTCTCCGTGTCGGCAATCCGGCCCCACCTGGGCCGTAGTCGCACCAGGCTACACGGCGAGCGGCTTGAACGCCGCCTCCGGGCCGGGAACGATCGCGCCGTCCTCGACGCCACGGGCGTCCTCCTCGAGCCGTTCGGCCAGCGCGCCGGTGTCGATACCGAGCGTGCCGGTCGGGTACCGGCCCACCCTGGAGGCCGCGCGCCGGAGCAGCGTCGTGGCGCCGTGGGCGTTGCCCCGAAGCAGGTGGACGTAGCCGGCACCGAGCTGCGACAGGCCCTTGAACAGCTCTTCGTCGCCGGTGCCCTTCGACTGCTTCCACGCCGTCTCCCAGGCTTCATGCGCCCCGAAGAAATTTCGATCCACGAGGAACTTCCGCGCCGCCCGGTCGTTCTCCTCGGTGGACATCGCGTCGAAGTTCGGCAGGTGCAGACGCGTGGGGGTGTCCCACGGCAGCGGGCGGCCCAGCTCGTCCCGCGGCCGCTCGGGCTTCTGCCGGGTGTCGGATGGAACGCCGGTTTTGCCGGTCGCCTCCTCGGGCATATCCGGATGCTACGAGACGCGCGACCGTGGCGGGGCCGGCGCCGGGAGGACAGCGCATGGACACGCCGATGCCGCCGCAGCATCGCTGGACGATCGCGGCCTTCGTCCTCGCCCTCGTGACGGCCTTCGGCGCGGGCGTGTGGTCCATGACCCTTTCGCCCCTTGAGCAGCGCGCGGCCGCGTCACCCGCGGCGGCCGCAGCCCGCGTCCCCGTCGAACAGGCCAAGGCGACGTCACCGCATCAGCTGCGTCTCGGCACGACCGTCACGGGCCAGGGCTCGATCGTCGCCCACGGAGCCGGCACGACGTGGATCGTCGGCCACGGATCGCTGTCCACGATCGAGAGCGGAGACGCGACCGTCGTCGCCCGTGGGCCGTGGTCGGCCGACGCGATCGTGGCGCCGTCGAACGAGGGCTCGATGTGGCTCGCAAGCGGCAGATTCCTGTGGCCGGTCAGCGCCACAGGAAGCGTCGGCGAGCGACTCACCCCCTCCGTCGGGCCGATCTCTGCGGTGCTCGCGGCGAACGGGCGCACGTGGGTGGCCGGCTCCGACCGAGGACACGGGCTGTTGGCGTGGATCGACCCGTGGACCGGCGATCCGATCCAGAGCTATTACGTCGGTGCAGGCGGCTACCAGCTCGCCGCGACGTCGGGATACGTGTTCGTCGCGACGGGCGACCCGACGCAGCCGCCGATCGTCCGGTTGGATCCGGGGATGGGCGCCTCGGTGCCGGTCCCCGGCGCACAGGCCGGTCCGATCACGGCCGGGGACGGCCGCCTGTGGTGGGGATCGGCCGGCCGGGTGCAATGCGTGGTCGCGAGGACGCTCCGCCGATGCGGCCAGGTTCCCGTCGCGACACCGACGCTCCTCGCCGCGCACGGCGGCGCCCTGTGGATCGTCGGTGCCGACCCGCACGGGGCTCGGCTCGTGGTCTGCGATCCACGGACCGGACGCGTCGTCGCCGGGCCGGTCGCGTTGCCGGGTAGCTCCGTGGCGTCGATCGCCGCGAGCGATGCGACCGCGTGGATCGGCACCCGCGATCCCGACACGGTGGTCGAGGTCGGGCGCGCATGAGCGCTACTCGTCGAGTGACTCGATCGGCTCAGAGAGCAGCTCGAGAGCCTCGCGGAGCGCGTCGTAGCTCCGATCCCCGAGCAGCCGCCTCGTCCGTTGCTCCAACGCCTGCACGGCGCGGCGGCACTCCGCCGCGGCGCGGCGCCCGTGGGCGGTCAGGCGGACGAGCTTCGCCCGAGCGTCGGCGGGGTCGGGCACCCGGCGCACGTAGCCACGGTTCTCGAGGTCGTCGACCATCGACATCATCGCCTGCTTCGTGAGCCGGGTCTGCTCGGCGAGGTCCGTGAGACGGGATCCCGAACGCCGGTCCACCGACAGGAAGAGCGCGGCGTGGCCCGGCCGCAGGTCGGGATATCCGCGTTCGCCCAGGTCAGCGTCCAATTCCGAGGCGAGCGAGCGGCGTGCCTCGAGCAGCAGGCGGGTGATGTCGGTCACGCGGGCATCTTCGCCAACCGGTTCTGGTTGGTCAACGACATTGACCATCTACGCAGGTCGTAACGGCGGTCGGGGCGACCGTCGGTAGCCTCGAAGGGTGGAGATCCGCGAGGCGAGCGTTGCCGAGCACGCCAAGGCCGGGCGCGTGACGGCGGCCGCCTACGACGGCCTCGTCCGCGATCCGGCCTACCTCGAACGCATCGCCGACGTCGCCGGCCGTGCGCCTCGAACGGTGGTCCTGGTCGCGACCGAGGACGGTGCCATCGTGGGGAGCCTGACGCTCGAGCTCGCCCGGCGCGTGAACGCGAAGGACGACCCGCTCGAGGCGCACCGCGCCCACATCCGGATGCTCGGCGTGGCCCCCGATAACCAAGGCCGCGGGATCGGAACGGCCTTGATGCGCGAGGCCGAGACGCGGGCCCACGCCGCCGGCAAGACGGAGATCACCCGGCACACGACGGAGCCGATGCGGGCCGCTCGCGCGATGTATGCCGGACTCGGCTACGAGCGTGCGCCCGACGAAGTGCTACCCGACGGCTTCGTGCTGCTCGGCTATCGCAAGGTGCTGGGCGCCGACTCCGATTGATCGGCGAACTGCTGCTCGTACAGCTGGGCGTACAGGCCACCCACCGCTAGTAGCTCCTCGTGCCGGCCCTGCTCGACGATCCGCCCGCGGTCGAGCACGAAGATCACATCGGCCGCCAGGATGGTCGACAGCCGGTGGGCGATCGCGATCGTCGTCCGCCCTTCCATCAACGGCTCGAGCGCGGCCTGCACGAGTCGCTCCGACGTCGTGTCGAGCGAGGACGTCGCCTCGTCCAGGATCAAGATCTTCGGGTCCTTCAAGATCACGCGCGCGATCGCGAGCCGTTGCTTCTCCCCACCGGACAGCTTGTAGCCGCGCTCCCCGACGACCGTGTCGTATCCCTCGGGCAGCTGCATGATCCGGTCGTGGATGTTGGCGGCGCGCGCGGCCGCCTCGAGCTCCTCCTGCGTTGCGTTCGGTCGCCCGTACAACAGGTTCCGCCTGATCGTGTCGTGGAACAGGTACGTCTCCTGCGTCACGATCCCGATGGCGTCGGCGATCGAGTCGAGCGTCAGCTTGCGGACGTCGCGGCCGTCGATGCGCGCCGTCCCCTCCTGCACGTCGTACATGCGCGGCACCAGATAGGTGATCGTCGTCTTGCCCGCGCCGCTCGGCCCGACGAGCGCGGCGAGCTGGCCGGGCCGGATGTTCACCGTGACGTCGTCGAGGGTCCATGTTCGATCCGCCGTCGCGGCCGCATCGTCCTCGGGCAGGTCGTCGGTCGGGTCGTAGTGGAAACGCACATGGTCCAGCTCGACCGCGCCCTGGACGTCGACGAGCGGTTCGGCGTCGGGCGCGTCCACGATGTCGTGGCGCAGATCGAGGTACTCGAAGATCCGGTCGAACAGCGCGAACGACGACTGGACCTCGGTCGAGACTTGCAACATCGACCCGATCGGGAAGAACAGCCGCGATTGCAGCGTCGTGAACGCGACGATGCTCCCTGCGGTGATGTCGCTCGACGTCCCGTGCCGGTTCAAGATGACCCCCGCCACGAGATACACGAGGGCGGGCGTGATCGAGAAGAACGTGCCAACCACAGCGAAGAACGAGCGCCCGATCATCGTTTGACGGATCTGGAGTCCGGTCAACCGTTCGTTCTCCTGATTGAACCGACCGATCTCGTAGGTCTGACGGCCGAATGCCTTCGATAGCAGCACGCCGCTCACGCTGAGCGTCTCCTCGGTGACCGACGTGAGATCGGCCATCGTCTTCTGGGTGCTGGTCGCGACCTCACGACGTGCGCGGCCGACCTTGACGGTGAGCCACAGGAACAGCGGCAACAGACACAGGGACAACAGCGTCAGCGGTATCGACAGGAGCGCCATCGCAACGATCGTCGAGATGATCACGACGATGTTGGCCAGGATCGAGGAAGCGGTGTCGGTCACGACCGTCTGAACACCGCCGACGTCGTTGGATAGGCGCGATTGGATCTCGCCCGTGCGGGTCGACGTGAAGAACCGCAGCGGCATGTGCTGCAGATGGGTGTACAGCGAGTTCCGCATGTCCTGCATCACGCGCAGGCCAACGAGGTTGGCGTAGTAGGTCTGCGCGATACCGATCGCACCCGTGATGATCGGGATGATGATCATGAGCGTGACGCCCAGGGTCACGACGGACATCTGTGGGCAGGACGTGCCTCCCCGGCACACCTGCGGCGGATTGCCGAAAAGCCCGTTGTCGAAGATCCATTTGATCAACAGCGGGTTCACTACGCCGAGCGCCGAGGTCACGACGATGAAGACGCCGACGAGCGTCACCTTGCCCCGGTACGGCTGGAAGGTGCCCACGACGCGCCTGACGGTGGCCCGATCGATCGGTCGCTTGTCCACGTCCTGTGGCGTGGCGTAGAAGCGCATGTGACGACCCATGCGGTCGAAGATACGTCCCTCGTCGAGCAACGAGGCGGCGCGAGCTCACGAGGCCGCGGCGGCGAGCACCTCGTCGAGCATCTCGGGGGTGAGCTTCCCCGTGAACGTGTTCTGCTGGCTCGGGTGGAACGCGCCCAGCAGGCGGTACGGGCCGACGGTCGCCTCGGCCCTGTGCCGGAACTTCGGCCTCGGGCGCGGCGTCGGGTGCCCGAGCGCCGCGAGCGCGCGGAGGATCCCGTCCCACGCGAAGGCGCCGAGCGCCACGATCGACCGCAGCTCCGGCAACGCGGCGATCTCGCGCTCGAGGTACGGCAGGCACCGATCCCGCTCCTCCGGGGTCGGCTTGTTCGCGGGCGGCGCGCAGCGGTTCACCGCGGCAACGTATACCCCGCGCAGCTCCAAGCCGTCGTCACGCGCGACGGAGGTGGGTTGGTTGGCGAGGCCGCATCGATACATCGCCGCGTACAGGAAGTCGCCGCTGCGGTCGCCCGTGAAGATCCGGCCGGTGCGGTTGCCTCCGTGCGCGGCCGGCGCCAGCCCGACGATGGCGATGGTGGCGGCCGGATCGCCGAAACCGGGAACCGGCCGGCCCCAGTACGTCTGGTCGGCGAACCTCGCGACCTTGTCGCGCGCCGCCTCCTCGCGCCACGCCACGAGGCGTGGACACGCGCGGCAGACGACGACGTCGGCGGTGATGCGCGCGAGCTCCGATCCGGATCGAACGGTCACCCACCGAGCATAGGAAGGGGCGGGGCCGAAGGCCCCGCCCCTTCTCGGCGCGGTGCGCCGTCGATCAGCCGGGAGTGCCGATCGAGCGGTAGTTCAGGCAGTTGAAGTACACCGCGTCGTGCCCGTTCCACACCGCGAGCGGCTTCGTCTTGACGTAGATCACGTCACCGTAGTTGTTGATGAACGAGGTCTTCGCCTGTCCTGGCGCCGCGATGACGACCGGACCCGACCCACGCTGAACGGCTATTCAGCGAATGAACTAGTTCGTTCGCCTCGGCCGCGTCCGCAGCGCCCGGAAGCGTTCGGCTGCAGCCACGAAGGGGTCGAGTGGCTCGATCAGGCCCTGGACCGTCCCGAGCAGCCGCTCGAACCCGACGGGGTCGTCCTCGCGTCCGAACAGCGTCGCGGCCCGATCGGCGGCGGTCTCGAGGCCGTCGGCGCACTGTTGCCACTCCTCCTGCAGCTCCGGGCGGCGCCAGGCGGCCATGCCCGCGCGGGCGCGTTCGATCCCGGCGCGGTACTCGACGAGGGCGTCGTGCAACGGGCGTCCCGGAAGGCGCGTCCCGGGAAGGACGTCGGCGACGGCGGCCTTCGCCGGCTCGATCGCATCGACGACGGCAGAGAACGCACGGAAGGCGCCCTGCAGCTCCGGCGGCAGCTCCTTCCGACGGATCACGCCGGCAGCAGGTCCCGGCAGCCCTCGACGATCGCCCGGGGTTCGTTCGTCGCGACGGCGTCGGCGCCCGCCTCGAGCAGCGCCCGAGCGTTCGCAGCGTCGTCGACGATCCACGTTCCGAGCAGCAGGCCCGCCGTGTGGACCGCGCCGGCGAAGCCATCGCCCTGCTCGAGCACGCGGTCCGCGAACGGAAGCACCCATGCGTGGCCGTGTTCGGCGGCAAAGTGCAACGCCGCCGCCGCGTCGACGTCGACGGTGGTCAGGAGTCCCGTCGGCACGTCCGGTCGGCGTTCGCGGCTCGCTGCGATCGACTGCGGGTTGAAGCTCGAGACGATGACGTCGCCGACGAAACCGACGTCGTCGAGCGCCCGGTGCAGGAGCGCGACGGCCACCTCATCATCCGGATCGAAGTCCGGCTCGCCCGGGACGTTCTTGATCTCGACGTCGACCGACGCGCGGCCGGACAGCATCGCGAGCGTCTCCTGCAGGGTCGGAACCGAATACGCGCGACCGTCCGGACCCGGGATCCGTGCGCGGAGCACCTCTGTCAGCGTGTGCGCACGCACCACACCGGAGCCGTCGGTCGTCCGGTCCAGCGCGGCGTCGTGGATGACGACGGCTTGGCGGTCGGCGGTCACACGCACGTCGAATTCCACCGCCCTGGCGCCGGCATCGAGCGCTGCGGCGAACGCGGCAAGGGTGTTCTCGGGCCGCTCGGTCGGGGCGCCGCGATGGGCCACGATCAACGGCAGACGGCCTTGACTGAACGGCCGTTCAGACATTATCGTCCGCCCTACGTCGCAGATTCGGCGATATCCGCGAGGGGCGGGACCTGATGACTGAACGGCGATTCAGACACGATCCAGACGAGATGTGGTGGCTCCCCGACGCGCGCTGCATCGGCGAGGATCCCGAGCTGTTCTTCCCCATCGGCACGTCCGCAGAGGCCGTCTCGCAGGTGGCCGCGGCCAAAACCGTCTGCCGCTCGTGCTCTGTCCGCGCCGACTGCCTCGAGTGGTCGCTCGCGACGTTCCAGGATGCGGGCGTGTGGGGCGGCCTGGACGAAGAGGAGCGCCGGGTGATCCGCCGGGCGCGCCGTCGCGAGGCGGCCGAGGAGCAGGTGCTCCAGCCAGCCGTATAGCTCACGCCTGACTGGCCGGGCACAGGTATTCGATCGGACACTCCGGGCAGCGCGGTCGCTTCGCCGTGCAGATCGCCCGTCCGTGATCGATCAGGTCGTAGCTGAACCGGTACCACCGATCCTCGGGCACGAGCCGCATCAGATCCTGTTCGATCTTGTCCGGGTCGTGCTGTGCCGAGAATCCGATCCGGTTCGCGAGGCGCTTCACGTGCGTGTCGACCGGGATCCCGACGACCGTGCCGTAGGCGTTGGACAGGACGATGTTCGCGGTCTTGCGCGCGACACCGCGGAGCGTCGTGAGCTCCTCCATCGTGTTGGGGACCATCCCGTCGTAGACCTCGACGATCCGACGGCATGCCTCTCGGATCGACAACGCCTTCTGATTGAAGAACCCCGTCGGCTTGATGTCCGCCTTCAGCTCGTCTTCGGGCACGGCGAGGTAGTCCTCGGCGCTCCGGTACTTCTGGAACAAGGTCGCCGTGACCTCGTTGACCTTCACGTCCGTGCACTGCGCCGACAGGATCGTTGCGACGAGCAGCTCGAGCGGGTTGGAGAAACGCAGCGCGATCGTCGCGTCGGGATACGTCTCGGCGAGGATCCGGATCACCTCGGGGGCGCGCAGGCCGATCGGGTCGGCGCGCGTGAGGGCTTCGGGCGCCGCTTCGGACATGCCGCCGATGCTACCCGGCGGCCGGCGTGGGCCCTCCGAGCGCCATCGCGAGCTCCCACCGGTCGCCGGCGCGGTACTCCGCGACCCAGGCGCCGTCGTGGTGCAGGTACACGCCGCCGACGCCGTGCGTCGACCACTGCGCGCCGTCGCCGACGAGCGCGGTCTGCTCGTCGATCGCAACGAGCGTCCCGCCTGCCGGCGTCGCGGCGGTGATGAAGGCCTGCGCCCCCGGGATCCACGTCTCGACGATGTCCCAGTGCGGCGCGAACAGGATCGCGGGGAAATGACCGAGCCCCGGGGCCCACACACGCTCGGCGTCCTCGGTGTCGGAGTCGAACGTCGGATCGCTCAGGCAGGCGACGCCGGCGCTGCAGCCGCCGTACGCGAGCGAGCCGTCGGCGATCCGGTCGCGGATCCGCCGCCATATCGGCGAGCCCGCCAGCACCCTCGCGAGGTACGCCGGGTTCCCGCCCGAGAAGAACACCATCGCGGCGGCATTGACCTGGGCGACGATCGCGGGGTCGTGGGCGTCGTCTCTCGTGCGAAGAGACGGAGCGACGGCCTCGATGCCCGCGCCCGCGTAATGCTTCAGCCCCTTGTCGATCCACCCTTGGTAGACCTCGTCGCCCTCCGGGGCCGACGCCGTCGCGAAGACGAGCACCGGACCGGACCGCCCGTCGAGCAACGACCGGTCGATGTCGGTGTGCCAGTCCTCGAACTCCCCCGCCCCGAGGAACGCGTACGCGCTCACGCCGACACCTCCGCGATCGCCTTCGCGAACCCAGGGAGGGATCGCTCGACCATGTCGTCGTTCGCCGTCACCGAGAGCCGGAACCACCCCGGCATCTCGAACATCCCGCCCGGCAGGACGAACACGTCGTGGGTCCGCAACACCTCCGCGAAGCGACGGTCGTCCTCGATCGGCGAGCGCACGAGCACGTAGAACGTGCCCTGCGGCTCGACTACCTCGTAGCCCTGTTCGCGGAGGGTCGACACGAGCGTGTCGCGACGGCGCTGCAGCACGGGGATGTCGGGCCGCATCGCGTTCAGCTCCGGGATCGCGTGCTGCAGGATCGAGACCGGGTAGGCCCAGCCGAGCGTGATCTGGCCGATCTGCAGCGCGGCACGGAGGTCGTCCGCGCCCTCGATGTCGGGCCCGACCGCGAGGTACCCGAGCCGCGAGCCCGGCGACAACAGCGTCTTCGCGTACGTGTACAAGAGGAAGGAGTGCGGGTAGTACGCGGCCGGCGTCGTGAACGTGTGGGGCTCGAACACGATCCGGTTGTATGCCTCGTCCGACAGCAAGTAGATCCGGTGTCCGGACCGCGTGGAACCCTCCTCCAAGATCGTCGCCAGCGCCGTGAGCTGCTCCGGTCTGTAGATCCGCCCCGACGGGTTGTTCGGTGAATTCACGATGATCGCGCGGGTGCGCGGCGTGATCGCCGCCTCGATCGCCCCTAGATCCAGATCGAAGTCGTGATCGCGATCGGCGAGCACGCGCACCGGTGTCGCGCCGGCCGCCACGATCAGCGTCTCGTAGAAGAACCACGGGGGCGACACGAAGATCACCTCGTCGCCGGGGTCGACGAGCGTCCGCAGGGCGATCGCGAGACCGACGAAGTTGCCGTTGGTGAGATGGATGTCGTGGTCGTGGAACGCGACCGGGAATCGGGCGCGGAGGTCCTCGCCGATCGAGGCCACTGCCGCCGGCAGGTCCATCGTGTAGGCGTAGTGCGAACTGCCTGTCGGCTGCGCAGCGCGCACGAGCGCGTCGACGTAGTCCTTCGGCGCGACGTCGTGCGGGTTGCCGTACACGAAGTCACACGCCTCAGGCCGGCGCATCGCTTCCGACAGCTCGTCGTCGGTGCCGAACTCACGGAACGAGCCAAGCACCCGCATGATGTCCGCCGTCTGCTTCGAGACCGCGCCCATCAGCCGTCCTCCGGCGTCGCCTCGCGGTACGCCTCGTCCCGCAGGAACCGCCGTAGGCCGTCTTCGCCGAAGACCTCGAGCAGACCCTCGATCTGGCTCTCGTGCGCCTCAAGCGAGCTGAGCTTCAGGGCGAGCGCCTCGTCGTCGCACGAGAAGTCGATCCCGAGGTCTTCGCGCTGCGTCACCGGCGGCGTCCCGGGCAGGAAGATGTTGAACTGCTCGAGCGACGGAACCACCTCGTCCACGAACGCCGGCGTCTGGGTCGCGTAGAACAGCCGCGCGCCGGGCTTCGCCACCGTGCGGAACGCGTCGGTGGTCCAGCGAGACACGTCCTTGTGTCCCTGGTGTCCCGTCATGCCGTCGGGCCCGAACGTGAGGATCGTATCCGGGTCGACCTCCTGCACGATGGCACGTACCTGTTCGGCGCCGGCCTCGTCGAGGTGTTCCTGCATGTCGACGTCCACCGGCCCCTCGAGGAACCGGTGCTCGCGCACGCCGAGGATCTCGAGCGAGCGCAGAAGCTCCTTCGTACGGACGTCGGCCATCGACTCCGGCGGCCAGCGCTCCTCATCCATCGAGCCGCCCTCGCCACGGGTCGCGGTGACGTCGACCACGCGCTGGCCGCCGCGGACGGCCGTCGCCATCACCCCCGCCGAGCAGAAGATGTCGTCGTCGGGGTGCGCCCAGACCCCAAGGATCGTGCCGAGCTCTGCCGTGTCCTGCATCGGACCCCCTGTGCGATCGCCTCCGCGACAGCATGCCCTAGCCGGACGCAGCCGTCATCCGCGCGCACAGCTGGCGCACTCGCGAGGCGGCCCGTTACGGGTCGGCGATGATCGAACGGATCCGGTCGCGGAGCGCCTCGGGAACGTCCTTCTCGATGCAGCGCGTCGCGACGATCTCCTTCAGGTGCTTGCGGAACTCCGCCCGATCCAGACACGGGGAGCAGCCGGACAAGTGGTCGGTGATGCGCGCCGCGAGATCGGGATCCACCTCGCCGTCGAGGTACGCCTCGACCTCGAGGAGGGTCTCGGTACAGTCGGGTCCGCACTCACGTTCACGCATCGACGAATCCTCGCTCCTTGGCCGTATCCCACAACGCCTTCTCGAGCGCTTTCCTTCCCCTGTGCAGCCGGCTCATCACGGTGCCGATCGGGGTCTCCATGATCTCGGCGATCTCCTTGTACGAGAAACCTTCGACATCGGCGAGCAGCACGGGCAGACGGAAACGCTCTGGGAGCGATTCGACGGCGTCCTTCACCGCCTGATCCGGGATCGTGTCGAGCACGGTCGTCTCGGCCGAGTCCTCGACGCTGCGGCCCCCAAGCCGGTCGTACAGGTACCACTCGTCGACGTCCTCGGGGCCGTCGACGATCTGCGGCTCCCGCTGCTTCTTGCGGTAGGTGTTGATGTAGCTGTTCGTCAGGATCCGGTACAGCCACGCCTTGAGGTTGGTTCCCTCCTGGAACCCGCCGAAGCCGCGGTAGGCCCGAAGGTAGGTCTCCTGGACCAGATCCTCGGCGTCGGATCGGTTGCGGGTCATGCGCATCGCCGCCCCGTAGAGGGACGGCAGCAGCGGCAGCACGTCGCGCTCGAACCGCTCGCGAAGGGCGGGGTCTTCGTGCGTCGCTGCGGGCTGGGCCATCGTCCAAGCCTATCCGGACGGCCTCGCAACGAACCCGTTACGACTCCTGGTCTGTCATTCGCACCCCTGGATGCGAAGATGGAGGCCACATGCCCGACAACACCCCCGGAAACGGCCGGCGCGCCAACGGCGCAGGCGGGACGCCTCCGCGTCCCCGGATGACGCCGTGGATCGTGATCGCGCTGGCGGTGACCGCCCTACTCGCCTTCAACCAGTTCTCTTCGTTCGCCGGCGGCGCCAAGGAAGTCCCCTACAGCGACTTCCAGAACGCGGTCGATGCCGGCACGGTCGACTCCACCACGCCGGTCAAGATCTCCGACACGGCCGTGACGTGGGTGGGCAAGGACAGCGACGGCTCGCCGCAGACCTTCACCGCGAAGCTCGCCCAGAACGTGACGATCGATCAGTCCTACACGGACTGGCTGGCGCAGCACAACGTCAACTACGAGTTCTCGACGCCGAACCCGTGGCTCGGGCTGCTCTACAGCGTGCTGCCGCTCGTGCTGCTGATCGGGCTCTCCTACTGGTTCCTGTTCCGACGCGTCGGAGCGGGCGGCGCGAACCCGCTCAATATGGGCAAGAACAAGGTCAAGATCTACGACCGCAAGGAGATGAAAACCACCTTCTCCGACGTGGCCGGTGTCGACGAGGCGAAGGAAGAGCTGCTCGAGATCGTCGAGTTCCTGCGCAACCCGAAGAAGTATCAACGCCTCGGCGGGCGCATCCCCAAGGGCGTCCTGCTGCTCGGACCACCCGGGTGCGGCAAGACGCTGCTCGCGCGTGCCGTCGCCGGCGAGGCGAACGTGCCGTTCTTCTTCATGAGCGGCTCGGAGTTCGTCGAGATGTTCGTCGGTCTCGGGGCGGCCCGTGTCCGCGAGCTGTTCCAGCAGGCGAAGGAGAAGGCGCCGGCCCTGGTGTTCCTCGACGAGATCGACACGATCGGTAAGGGCCGCTCGGGCACGATGGGCTCCGGATTCGGGGCGCACGACGAGCGCGAGCAAACGCTGAACCAGCTCCTGGTCGAGATGGACGGCTTCGACGCCTCCAAGGGCGTCATCATCATGGCCGCCACGAACCGCCCGGATGTGCTCGACCCCGCGTTGGTCCGGCCGGGTCGGTTCGACCGCCAGGTCGTCGTTGACCGGCCCGACCTGCGGGGCCGTGAGGAGATCCTGCGCGTGCACGCCCGGGGCGTCGCGCTGGATCCAAGCGTGAACCTGAACACGATCGCGGCACGCACGCCGGGCTTCACCGGCGCCGACCTCGAGAACGTGGTGAACGAGGCCGCACTCCTCGCCGCCCGCCGCGAGAAGAACGCGGTCAACGAGCTCGAGCTCGACGAGGCGATCGACCGCGCTTCGCTGGGCCTCGAGCGCAAGTCGCGAGTGCTCTCCGTGAAGGAGAAGGAACGGACGGCCGTGCACGAGATGGGTCACGCCCTCGTCGCCGTCAGCTGCGACGACATCGATCCGCTGCACCGCGTCACGATCGTTCCGCGCGGTACGGCCGCGTTGGGTGTCACGTGGGTGCGGCCGACGGAGGACCGGTTCATGCGCACCGAGCCCGAGCTGAAGGATTCGATGGCGTTCGCGATGGGCGGCCGCTCCGCCGAGGAGATCTATTACGACGGCGTGGTGTCGACGGGCGCACACAACGACCTCGAGAAGGCGACCGACACGGCGCGCGCGATGGTGACCATGCTCGGCATGAGCGACGACGTCGGCCCGATCTCCCTCGGCGACGAGGAGCGGCAACAGAACCCGTTCGCCGGCGGTCCGCAGGTTTCGCAGAAGACCGCAGAGCTGATCGACGACGAGGTGCGGCGTTTGCTCGAGGAGGCGCACGAGCGCGCGTTCGCGATCCTGACGGAGAAGCGCGACCTCCTGAACCAGCTCTCCGCGCTGCTGATCTCGGTCGAGACGATCGAGGGCGACGACCTGATCGCCTACGTGAAGGGCTCGAAGCCCATCCCGACGCCCGAGGACGCGCGCCGGGCGCTCGACCAGCGGGCGGCCGACGAGGCGGCGGCCGCCGAAGCGCCCGAGCCGGTGGCGGAGCGCTCCCCCGCGCCGACGCCGTACATGCCTCCGGCGCCCCCGATGCCGGCCGACTGACCGGCTCCGTTCACCGCCCTTCCGGCAGCGTCACCGGCCGTTCGTGTTGGTGCTCATGGTCGTCGTCGTGATCGTGGTGCTCCGGTTCGCCGGACAGCACCAGATCCCACCGGTCGCGGTAGCGATCGAGGAACCGGTAGAAGTTTCGCTTGGACCATGACGTGCGCTGTTTGTCGCTTGCCGCCGCCCACGCGCGATGCTCGTGCTTCGTGACGGGAAGCGGAACGACGCTGCAGCCGAGCCCCGCTTCCTTCACCCGGAACGACCACTCGATGTCGGCGGTGCGGTACCACCGGAATTTCTCGTCGAAGCCACCGACGTCGGTGAGCACCTCGCGCCGGAACGCCATCAGGTAGCCCTCGACGGCGTCGCACGGCCCTTCATCCGGTACCTCGTCGAACTCGCGGAGGTCGTGCGTCACGATCCCGAACGGTCCGACGACGCCGGCGGTCGGATCCTTCAGCGCCGTCTCGATCGGCGAGAAGACATCGCCCGTCGACTCGATCGAAGCGTCGACGGCGAGAACGATCGGCGCGAGCGATCGGGAAAGCCCCGCGTTGCGTGCCGATGCCCAGCCGGTCTCGTCTTGGAGCCATACGACCTCGACGTCGTCACGCGCGCCCCAGCGGCCCACCGCCTCGCCGGTGGTGTCGGCGACGACGAACTGCAGCCGGCGCGAGCCCGCGTTCGCTGCGAACGCGTCGATCGCACGATCGATGTCGTCGAGCCAGCCTTCGCACACCCAGTGGATCGCGACGTCGTACGACGGCTCGCGGTCGAGCACGGAAGGAACGTCGGATGCGGCGACCGCATGCGTCGCGGCGTCGTCACGCTCCACCGGTCGCAGCGCGAAGCCGCCCTGTGCGTCCGTGACGACCCAGCCCCGGTCGGCGATCTCGTCTCGCAACGCGTCGGCGTTCGCGAAGTCCTTGGTGGCGCGCGCGTCGGCGCGTTGCTCGGCCAGCCGCCGGACGTCGTCGGGAGGGTTCGGCGCCGGTCCGGCGTCGCCTGGGCGCTCCGGTGATCCGGTCATCTCACCATTGTGTCGGCTGGCTCGGAGAACGTTGCGGCCTCGATCAGGCCGGCGGGTGGCTGCGACGGCTTCTTCAGGCGGTGGCGACCTTGGTCGCGCCGCGCAGCCGCGAGGCCATCGTTTCGAGGGTGCGCATCGCGATGCTCGGGTGTTCGGCCAGCAGCCCGCGGAACACCCATTCGGTGAGGGCGTAGAGAGTGATCGGCGTCGTGGCGGTGACGGTCGCGGTGCGCGGCCCACCGTCGAGCAGCGCCATCTCGCCGAAGAAGTCGCCCGTCTTCAGGTGGTTGACGCGCTTGCCGCCGATCGTGACGTCGGCCTCGCCCTCGGCGATCACGAACAACCCAGCGCCGGGATCGCCCTCGGTCGCGATCACGTAGCCGGCGTCGTGCGAGATCTCGCGCACCTGTCGTGCGATCGTCTGCAGATCCTTCTTCGAGCAGCCCTCAAAGATCGGGACGCTGCCGAGATGCTCCACCACGTCGCTGATCGCCACGTCGACCTTCCCTCGAAGGGGTGATGCTACGCGGGATGGCCCGGCGGGTCCAGCCGCCTCACGACTGGAGCGTGGGATACGCCAACGTCCCCGCCTCGAAGCGGCGCAGCACCTCTTCAGCGACGGGGGCGGCCTGCGGCTCGGCGTCGATCACCGACCGCTTGTCGACGCCTCCAGCCGTGAACGACGCATGCATCTGCCTCGTGACGGCCTCCTCGCGGAACCCGTGGTCGGTACGGCCCAGCACCCGGGCGACGCACGTCTCCGCGCTCGGCAACAGGACGGCGTAGTGGACCGCCTCAAGATCTGCGTACCGAAGGAACGTGGGCAAGAACCAGGGCCCGACCATACCGTCGAAGACGGTCGTGAATCCTCCGCGCGCGTACACCGATGTCGCACGGGCGGTCGCCTCCGTCACGACGGTGTTCTGGTCGTGGGACGCCGGCAGCCACGGGTCGATATAGCCGCGGTGCACGAACCCGAAGAAGACATCGCCCTGCACGAGCGCGCTGTGGTCGAAGCGGCCGGCGAGCAACTGCGCGACGGTGGACTTCCCGGCGCCGGGTGGACCGGTAACGATGAGAAGTTCGGACACGATCGCATCGTTGCAGGCATGATGACCGCGGGCGAGGGATCCACATCCCGCGCGTCACGAAAGAGGCCGGCCCCTGCGGGCCGGCCTGCGTTCCGTGAGAGTCGCGGGGGTAGGATTTGAACCTACGACCTCTGGGTTATGAGCCCAGCGAGCTACCGGACTGCTCCACCCCGCACCACGAGGCTAGCGGGCATCCGCTCACCCGACAAACCTCCGCCGTTCGAGCGCGCAGGCTGAGGTGAGGACGACCTACGGCGATGCGCTCGGCGACGCCGTCGCCGACGGGGAAGCAGTAACGGTCGGAGACGGCGAAGTGGTCGTCGAGCCGGAGCCCGAGCCGCCCGCGTTCTGGGCGGCGAGCGTCTGCGCCTGCTGGACCAACGTCTGCGCTTCGGCCAGCTCCGACTGGTAGGTACCGAGCTGACCCGCCGTCAGCGCGGCGTCGGCCCTCTGGAAGTGCAGCAGTGCCTCGTTCAACAGGGCTTGGATCTGCTGGTCGACGCTTCCGGTCGGACCGTTGCCATTCCCGCCCTGACCGTTTCCGCCGCCTCCCGTCGAGACGCCGCTCGTCGCGATGCCGAGAGCGTCGGGCAGGCTCGTCCCGAGCGAGACGTCGCCCTCACTGCCGTTCACCACGATCACCTTCTTGAGCTCCGGGATCGCCGGCGTTGCGTCGCTGGCCGTCACGTACACCGGCACCACGTACAGGAAGGAATCGTCGACGGGGATCACGAGGAAATCGCCGAACGACAACGTCGATCCCTGCTGACCGACGAGCGTCCGGAACGATGAGAACGCCGGGTCGTTGTTGATGCGCGCGAAGACCTGCGGCGGCCCTTCGATGCTGGTGGTGCTTCCCTCCGGGAATCGGAACATCGTGATGTGGCTGTAGTCCGGCCCGGGATCGGAGTCCGCCGCCATCCACCCGACCATGTTCGGACGTCCCGCGGGCACGAACGGGATCACGAGCTGGAACGCCTCGGTCTCCTGATCGGGCAACCTGATCAGTTGGTAGTACGGCCGCATCGGCGGCGGCGTGCCGTTCGCATCCGGCTCGAGGGTCGGATCGGGTGACACCTGCCAGAAGTCGCGGCGCTGGTAGAACGCCGCGGGGTCGGTCACGTGGTAATTCGCGAACTGGTACGCCTGTACCTGGAACAGGTTCTCCGGGTACCGAAAGTGTGCCTGGAGATCGTCCGGAGCGCTCGTGATCGACTGGAACAGTCCCGGGAACGCCTTCGACCACACCTGGATGATCGGATCGTCCAGGTTCGCCCAATACGTGACCTCGCCGGTGTACGCGTCGATGACGACCTTCACCGAGTTCTGGATGTAGTTGAACGTGCCTCCGAACTGTCCGTCGGTCGCCGCCGTGCCGCTCACCGCCTCGGAGTACGGGTACTCGTTCGTCGTCGTGTACGCGTCGAGGATCCAATCCGCCCGGCCGTCGACGATCGCGAGGTAGGGGTCGCTGTCGAATCGCAGGAACGGCACCGCCTTCGCGGCGCGCTGCTCGATGTTGCGGTAGATCATCAGCCGGCTCGAATCGGTGATCTGATTCGACAGCAGCAGGTTGATATCGCGGAAGTTCCACGCGAACAGAAGTCGCCGGAAGATGTTGTCGACGGGGATGCCTCCGCCGCCCACATACGGAACGTTCTGCGGCCCGCCGTCATAGTCGAGCTCGCCCTGGGCGCCGGCCACGACGAAACTGCCCTGGTCCTCTTCGCCGTAGTAGATCCGTTGCGCGTCCTGGTCCATCGCGGGTTCACCGACCGAAGGCAGATTCTTCAGCGTGAGCACGGGTTGGCCCTGCACGGACGCCGTGTTCACCTGCGACGCGACGGCGCCGTAGCCGTGCGTGTAGGTCAGGTGGGTGTTCTGCCAGGTCTGCGCGGTCGGTTGGATACCTGAGGGATTGAGCTCTCGGGCGGAGACCATGATCACGCGCGGATTCTTGTCCCCGTCGAACGTGTATCGATCCACGTCGACGTCGAGGAAGTTGTAGTACTGCCGGATCTGCTGGAACGCGGCGAAGTTCTTCTGCAGCGTCGACGGACGCCACAGGCGGATGTTCGATACCGTCGCACGGTTGTCCTTCAGCTGAGCGGCGGACAGGGGCTGCGCGGGCGTCTCTCTCGATTGCTGCTGGATCTGACTCAGCCCGAACGCGTTCGACGTCGCTGTGATGTTGTAGCCGATATAGGGCGCCTCGAGCTGTTGTTCGTTCGGCTTCACCTTGAACTGCTGCACGAACGCCGGATACGCGGTCCCGAGGAGCACCGACACGATCGCGAGCAGCGCCACCGCGACGATCGGCAGGCTCCACTGCTTCGTCCGGATGTTCAAGAAGAAGAGCACCGCGCAGATCACGGCGACGAGCGCGAGGAAGTTGAGCGCGGGCAACTGCGCTTTGACCTCGGTGTAGCTCGCGCCCTCGACCACGCCGCGCTGCGACGTGAGCAGGTCGAACCGGCCGAGCCAGTACCCCCACGCCTTGACGAGCATCACAAGGCCGAGAAGCACCGAGAGGTGTGCGCGCGCGGCGGGCGTCACCTTGTCGGCGAACGCCGGCGCCTGCGGCCGGATGCCGCCCCATAGCACGTGTCCGATCGCGACCAGGAACGTCACGCCGATCAGCGACGAGAACAGCCATCCCTGCAGGAACCGGAGCCACGGCAAGGAGAACACGTAGAAGGCCGGGTCCCGGTGGAACTGGGGGTCGGGATTGCCGAAGAACACCCCGCTGGCATTGCGCCACAGGAGGAACAGCTGCCAGTTCCCACTGACCGACAGTCCCACCAGGAACGCCAGGACCGCGGCGCCGACGGGCAGCAGCCACCGAACGTACGGCTCGGTCGCGTCGCGCACGCGCTCGAGCGGGTCGAGCGGATTCGGCACGATCGTCTCTTCCGGCCGGATGCGCCTTGCGATCACGAGGTTCACGTACAGGAGCGCGAAGAACAGCAGCCCGAACACGACGCCGAGCCAGATCTTCGTGGACAGCGTGTGCCAGAAGACCGGCGACTGGTGGATCTCGTCGTACCAGAGCACCTCGACGATGAACCCGGCGAGGATGGTGAACAGGAAGATGGCGACGAGCACACCGACGATCACGGTGGACAGCCATCGCCGGCGGCGTGGGAGCGAGATCGTCGACATCGCGTTCGCCAGCCTACTTCAGCCCGTGGGTACGCTGGGCTGCAACGCCTCCAGCGCAGCGTCGAACGTCTTCACCGGGATGACCTGCATGTCGCCCGTGTCGACACCCTCGAGGTCGGGCATGTTCGCCTTGGGAGCCAGGAAGATGCTGGCGCCGGCCCGTTGGGCGGCGATGACCTTGTCCTGGATCCCGCCGATCGGATACACGGTGCCGTCGGGCGCGATCTCGCCGGTGCCCGCGATCGTCCGGCCAGCGGTGACGTCTTCGGGCGTGAGCAGCTCGTATAGCCCGAGGGCCCACATGAGGCCGGCCGACGGACCGCCGATCTCCTCGCTCGTGTAGGTCACGTCGATCGGGAAGGCGTCGATCATCGAGATGCCCACGAGCTTCTCGTTGTGCTCGCCGCAGGGCGCGCGCGTGAACGTCTCCTGCACCGTGTCGCCGTCGACATCGAGATCGAAATGCAATGGCTGGTCGTTCGGGATCTTGTCGAACAGCTTCGAAGCCTGATCGGCCGTGTGCACGGGCGTCCCGTCGACCGAGGTGATGATGTCGCCCGGATACAGCTTGCCGTCGGCGGGGCACGTCGGAACCACGTTCTCGATCAACGCGCCGTCGCCGTACTGCTTCGGGTACACGTGCAGCGCGTGCAGCGCCACGGCCGTTGCGGCGATCTGGCTTTGATCCATCTGCGAGACGCCTCGTTGCTGGGTGACCGTGACGGGGACGTCGGGCGGGTAGACGACGTTGGCCTTCACGATCGCGAGGCTGTCGTCGAGCCAAGCTCGCGCCGCGGTGAGGCCGGTGAGCTGCTCGTACCGAACAGTGGTCAGGTCCAGCCGGCCCGTCGGCTCATACCGGGGCTTCCCCTCGTACATGATCCGCGGCACGACGTCGCGGGCCGGCCCCGGACCCTCTGAGTAGTAGGGCAACGGCCACGCGATCGCCGCGACGACCAGGACGAACAGACCGATGAAGAGCCCGATCCGGAGCCATCGCGATCGTGTCGGCACGCCCAGATGCTACGGGCGGACCATGCGGACGCTGTGACGGTCCGCGGCGCGCCGCCCGACGGTAGGCTCGACGCCGGCATGCCGTACCTCACGGTCATCACGCTGGCGGCCGCGGTCGGCGGAGCCGTCGCCGCGTTCACGCTCTACCAGGGCCGGCCGCGGCCCAACGAGGCGTCCCGCGGTTCGCCCGCCCACGCGCGAGCGCTGCCGTCGTCTCCCACGGCGCAGACCCGGCTGATCGGCGCCCTCGGGCTGATGGTCGCGGTCCTCGCCGGCGCCGGCGCGATCGCGGTGCTCTGCTACCTCGCGTACGCGGCCGTGAAGCACGCGGTCGGTTGACCTACGTCACCTCGGGCGTGACCTACTTCACCTCGGGCGTGACGTCGCGGAGCTCCGCGAGGAGGTGGCCGCTCAGCATCCCGTCTTCGCGGAGGCGGCCCTCGAGGTTGTAGCGACCGGCCCAGTCAGCGAGGGCGACGAGCGTCGCGTCGTCGAGCACGGCGGTCTGGTCCGTGTCGAGGGCGCCCACGGCGGTGAGCCGGCGTTGAAGTTCCCTGACCAGCTCGGGCGTCGCCTCCAGCGGCTCGTCGGTGCGGATCAGCATGGTCGTGTCCCACACGGTGAACAGCCGCGCCAGCTCGGCAGGCGCGTCGGGGTGATCGTCGACGCGCAGATCGATGTACCGGTCGTTGCGGCCCTCATAGCCACCGCGCTCTCGGACGACGAGCAACGCGGCGGACTGCTTGCCGCGGCGGTCCCCACCGGCGGCGTCTCCCGCAAGGAGCGCCGCGAGTAACCGGTCGCAGAGATCGCCCTCCGTCCGGGTGAAGGTCTCGGCGAGCGCGGCGACGACGTCGCCGCCGGCGAGGATGTTGCCCTGTACGGCGAAGCCGTCACCCGTCCGGCCGCCGGCCCAGTCCATGCAGTTGGCGCCGGTGAACGATGCGGCGCCGCCGCGCGCATCGACGAACCCGACCTGGCGTTCCTCCCGGTCGTCGTCGGGCTCGAGCACCGCGTCGAGCGCCGCGTCGGCGGGGAGACCGCCCGACATCAACCCCAGTCCGTCGGGCCCGAAGTCCGTGTTGGCCCACGACTGCGTAGCGACCGCGCCGACACCCGCGTGTGCCCACGGCACCACGGCACCCACGCACGGGAACTTCGACGCGACGGCCACACCGAGATCCCCGCTGACGGCATCGAACGCCACGATCGAGAACGTCATCGCCGACCCGACCGCTCAAGCTGGAACGACGTGCGGTACCGCTCGAGGTGTTCGAGCATGTGCCCCGCTCCGCGCACCACCGTCTCGCGGGGCGACTCGGCAACGTGCACCGGCACCTCGCATTCCTGCGACAACAGCAGGTCGAGCCCGGTAAGCAGCGCGCCGCCGCCCATGAGGAACATCCCGGTCTCGAGGACGTCGTGGGTGAGCTCGGGCGGCGCCTCGGCGAGCGTGCGCCGCGCGGCCCCGACGATGCGGCCGATCGGATCGGCCATCGCCTGCCGGACCTCCACCTCGTCCAGCCGCACCTCGACCGTGTTGCCCGACGCGAGCTCGCGACCGATGACGAGCGCCGCCTTGCCGCTCCCCATCGGGAAGGCCGACCCGACCGCCCGCTTCACCTCGTCGGCCGCGCGCTCGCCGATCGCGACGCCGTAGGTGTCGCGCACGTGATCGTGGATCGAGACGTCCAGATCGAACCCGCCCACGCCGACCGTTTGCCCCGACACGATGCCGCCCATCGAGACGACCGCCATCTCGGAACGCGCGCCGCCGATGTCGACGACGAGGCTCCCGATCGGCTCCTGGATCGGCAGCCCGGCGCCGATCGCCGCCGCGAGCGGCTCCTCGACCAGCGTGACCTGCTTCGCGCCGCTGATCTCGACGGCCTCCTCGATCGCGCGCCGTTCGACCGGCGAGCTGTCCGACGCGATCGTCACGAGCACCCGCGGTTTGGGATAGCGGCCGGGCGCCGCTCGCCGCATCACGACCTCGAGCAACCGCTGGGTGATCTCGAACTCTGTGACGGTGCCGTCGCGGAGCGGCCGGAGCCCAACCACGTCTCCCGATCCGCTGCCGATGATCCGCCAGGCGTCCTCCCCGACGGCGACGACCCGGTTCGTCGAGGCATCCAACGCGACCACGGTCGCGTCGTCGAACACGATGCCGTCGCCGAGCCGGTAGACGAGGATGCTCGCGGTGCCGAGGTCGATCGCCAGGTCGCGCGCCACGCCTACGCCCCCATCACCCAATCGGCCTCCCCGCTCGTGCGGGCCTCCTTCTTCCAGATCGGGACGTCGCGTTTGAGCTCCTCGATCCCGAAGCGCGCGGCCTCGAACGCCTCGGCGCGATGGGGCGCCGACACGGCGACCACGACGCTGGTCCGGCCGACCACGAGCGTGCCGGTCGCGTGCAACAGCGCGACGGCGCAGACGGTCCAGCGGTCGTGGATCTGGGTCGCGATCTCCTCGAGGCGCTCGGTCGCGAGCTCGTCCCAGGCCTCGTAGGTGAGCTCCGTGACGTCGGCGCCGGCGGCCGAGTGGTCGCGCACGGTCCCGACGAACACGCACGTGCCGCCGGCGGCTGGATCGGCGACCGCCGCGAGCGCCTCGTCCACCGACGGTGGGTTGGGCGCGATCCGCACGAGCGTGCGACCTCGGCTCACCGGTCCATCGTAGCGGCACGGCGGGCCGTGCTCGCCGGCCGTTCGCCGGGCAGGTCGTAGGCTGGCTCGCATGTCGACGCCGCCGTTCCCGTTCGGGATGGATCCGGAGTCGCTGCGAGATGCGCCGTTGTTCCGCGAGCTCCAGCGGGTGATGAGCAGCTCCTCGGGCCCGGTGCAGTGGGAGCTCGCGCGGCAGCTGGCCGTGGCCGGCGCCGCCGAGGCGGGCGCGGATCCCGAACCGGCCGGGTCGGCGCGCGCGGGGCTCGAGGAGGCGCTCCGCGTCGCCGAGCTTCAGGTCGCCGACTTCACCGGCCTCGAACCGGCCAACGACCTGCTCCGCGTGGAGCTGGCGCGCCGCGCCGACTGGATCGCCGGCGCGATCGAGGCGTACCGGCCGCTCGTCGAATCGGCCGCGACCCGTCTGCAAGACACGCTGGCCCGCGCGATGCTCGAGCAGTTGCCGGCTGACGCCGAGACCGAGCAACCGCTCGCCGCGCTCGGGCTCGGATCGCCGGAGGAGCTGATCCGGCAGCTGGGACCGCTCCTGCAGGCCACGCAGATCGGCCAGGTGTTCGGCTTCCTCGCGGCGCGCGTGCTCGGCGATCACGACGTGGGCATCCCACGCGCGGCCGCGGGTCCGATCGGGTTCGTCCTGACGAACATCGAGCGCGTCGAGTCGGACTGGTCGCTCGATCCACGGGAGTTCCGCACGTTCGTCGCGCTGCACCAGGTGGTCCATCGACTGCAGTCGGAGCGGCCGTGGCTGCCCACGTACGCCGCGACCATCGTCGATGACTTCCTGTCGACGATGACCATCGACGTCGACGCGATCCAGCAGCGGTTCGCGTCGCTCGCCCCCGCCGACCCCGAGTCGCTGCAGGCGGCGTTCGGCGGCGAGGACGACGCGATGTTCGGGGTTGTGCTGGACGACGAGCAACGGTTGAAGCTCGACCGGATACGCGCCCTCGTCGGCGCGGTCGAAGGCCACGGCGATCATGTCGCCACGACGATCGGCGCGCGGCTGCTCGGCACCTACCCGCGGATCGAGGAAGCGATGCGTCGCCATCGCGACGACGAGGACCTCGATCCGCTGTTCGCGCGCCTCCTCGGCGTCGATGTCGGCCGCGAGCACGTCGAGCTCGGCCGCCGCTTCTGCGAGACCGTCGTCGAGCTCACCGACGAGGCGACGCTGACGCGGATGTGGGCCGATGCCGAGGCGCTCCCCGGGCTCGCGGAGCTCGAGGAACCGCGGTTGTGGCTCGCCCGCACAGTGTGAACCGGGTCGTCCGGTATCCTTCGCGCCATGCCGGAGCTGATCGCGGGTGAGCTGGTCGCGGCCGCCGTCGTCGACGCCCGCGTCTGGGAGTCGCAAGGCGACGTCTCCCCCGACGGCATCTACCTGACCGGCCAGCCGGGTCCGGTGCTTCCCTTCGTGATGTTTCGGGCGTGGAAGGTTCCCGTCGGCATCGTGCAGGAGGAGGTCCGGCTGTTCGGCCCGTCGGGGCGGATGATCTTCCGGTGGGGCCCGGAGTACCGGCGGATGAGCGGCATGTTCGACCTCACGACGGAGGTCGACCGCGTCGGACACGCCGTGTTCGACGAGAGCGGCCGGTACGTTGCGTCGTTCGTCCTGGACGGCCAGGTGCTCGGCGAGATCGAGGTGCCCGTCTACGTGCAGGCCGCGCCGCCGCCGCTCGACAAAGCGGTCGAGGACGGGCTGAAGAAGTCCGACGTCATCTGGGTCGGCGCGGACATCGCGGGCCGGCGCAAGACCGTTCCCGCGTGGTTCGCATACAAGAACGGAAAGGTCTACGTGCTGTCGCGGCGCGAGCCCGGCACCGACGAGCAAACGATCCCCGGCGCCGGGTCCGCTCGCGAGTTCATCGTGATCACCCGCCGGAAGCTCCGCGACACCTCGCTGGACGAACTGGCCGCCGCCGGCCGCGTGCTCGAAGGAGCGGAATGGGAAGCGGCCGCCGCGACGTTGGTGGACCGCCGCCGATCTCGGAACGGGCCGCCCGCCGATGCCATCAAGCGGTGGCGCGGCACCTGCGACATCCTCGAGCTGACGCTGACCGCCGCGTCGGCCTAGCGGTTCACCGGGCGGCCGAGCGCGTCGGCGATCGACTGCAGCTGCTTGCCGAGCGCGATCACCTCGTCGGGGACCAGCGCCTGCGCGCCGTCGACGAGCGCGTCCTCCGGACGCGGATGGATGTCGATCATCACGGCGTCGGCGCCGGCGGCGATCGCGGCGCACGCCATCGGCGCAACCAGCGAACGCTTCCCCACCGCGTGGGACGGGTCGACCATCACCGGGAGGTGCGACTCCTGCTGTGCGACCGCCATGCCGCCGAGATCGAGCGTGTTCCGCGTCGAGGGTTCGAACGTTCGGATCCCCCGTTCGCACAAGATCACCTCCGAGTTGCCGCGCTGTGCGACGTACTCGGCTGCCTGCAGCCACTCATCGATCGTCATCGCGAGACCGCGCTTGAGCATCACGGGTTTGTTCGTCAGGCCGACCTCTTTGAGGAGCTCGAAGTTCTGCGCGTTGCGGGTGCCGATCCGGATGCAGTCCGCGACGTCGGCGACATGCGCGACCTGGGACACGTCGACCACCTCGACGACGAACGGCAGGCCGAACCGGCGGCGCGCCTCCTGCAAGATCTCGATCCCCTTCTCGCCCAGCCCTTGGAACGAGTACGGCGAGGTGCGGGGCTTGTAGACGTCGCCGCGCATCACCGTCGCACCGGCGTCCTTCGCGGCCTTGACGGCGGTCATCGTCTGCTCTTCGTTCTCGACCGCGCATGGCCCGGCGATGATCGTGAACGAGTCGCGCCCGATCGGCACCGTCCCGATCTTCACGACGGTGGTCTCTGGGTGGAGGTCGCGAGACACCATCTTGTACGGCTTGCCGATCTGGATCACATGATCGACGCCGGCCATCTGCCGCCAATCGATCGCCTTGAACCGCTCGGTGTCGCCGACGAGCCCGATGATCGTGTGCACCGTGCCGCGTGAGACGAACGCCTCCCCGCCGTTCGCGCGCACGCGTTCGGCGACGGCGTCGATATCGCCGTCGGTGGCGCTGTGCTCCATCACGATGACCATGTGGTCGAACCTCCACGTTCGGCCGGGTCGCACAGCCCGGGAAGTCGAAA
>Ga0136846_1221142_pt1 | contig 35728 bp, 31 predicted proteins | sample HopSoiMetagenom2_FD_96841 | JGI IMG/M metagenome (GOLD analysis project Ga0136846, IMG submission 96841) | Grasslands soil microbial communities from Hopland, California, USA - 2 Assembly 2016 (version 4) | ecosystem: Environmental > Terrestrial > Soil > Grasslands | place: USA: Hopland...
GAGAGGTGCCCAGGTCAGGGCGGGAGTTGTTCGCCAGCAAGGTCGTGAGCAGAGCGCCGTTATCATAGATGGACACGGTGATCGAGGTGTTGAGCCGGGTCCAGTCGGCCGCCCAGCCCGACAGCGTGTCGCAGCCGGCATGCTCCAGATTCCCTACGTAGTTGGGGGGAGAAGCGCAGGTCAGCGAGGTGGGGCTCAAAGCCAGGTTCGTGCTGGAGCTCTCGAACCGTACGCTGACCTGATGCGTGTTCCCATCCCGCAGGCTGAGCGGCGTGGGGATCGAGAAGCCGTGCCGCCCGTTGTCCCCAAGATAGGCGCCCACGTCAGCGCGGAAGTCGTTCGTCAGGAAGGTGGTGAGCAGAGCGCCGTTATCATAGATGGACACGGTGATCGAGGTGTTGAGCTGGTTCCGGTCGGCCGCCCAGCCCGACAGCGTGTCGCAGCCGGCATACTCCAGAGTCCCCACGTAGTTAACGGCCGCCGCCACCTGAATGGCGACGGAAGCCGAGGGGATGCCATTGGCGACCACAGCGAGCTGGCTCGAGCCGGTTTCAATGCCGGCGGGCACGTCGAACTGAGTCGACACGATGGCACTTCCCGTCGCCACCCCCATCGTACTGTGGTTGTGCGTCTTGGCATAGAAAACATGCCCCGTCGCGTTGTTGGTGATCCGGACCAGGGGGTAGTTGGTGGCGGATTGCGCGTCATCGCCGTACATCGCACCTTGTGAGAGACCGTTGAGCTGCGTGCCGGAGAGGGAGTAGCCCGCGATGCCGGGAGTCACCGAAGACGGGAAGGAGCTGATCGTGGGACGCCACGCGCTCTGGAAGGTCCCGCTGGCCGTATAGATTTCGACGTCACTCGAGCCATCGGTGAACAGGATCTGGCCCGTAGGCAGCACCACCATGCGCCCTTCATAGGAGGACTGGAAGGGCGCACGGGGCGGCCCAGGGACCGAAATCAGGCTCGCGCCGTCGAACTCGAAAAACTTGGCGTCCCTATTATAAATCCCCGGGCTGGCGTCTACCAGGACGTTGCCGTTCGGCAGGAGGGCGCTGGGGCCGTCGGCAATATCCAGGCCGTTGGGGAAGGTCGGGCCGGCCGACCAGGTACCGGTGGCCGTGTCGTAAACGGCGGTATTCGAGGTCCCTCCCGTCGCGAAGACAGTTCCATTGGGACGCAGCACGGCAGGTCCGATCTCGCGCGAGTTGTTATCGTCCAGCCTCACGATCGTACTGCCGGCGCTGGACCAGGCCCCCGTGGCAGGATCGTAGAGCTCCGAGTTGGTAAGGTTCGAAGGGTTGTTCGCGTCGACCGTGAGGACCTTGCCATTGGGCAACAAGGTCCAGCCTTCCTCGACGTTGATTCCGGTCTTTCCTGTACCGGTTGGAGTCCAGGTCAAGGTCGAGAAGTTCAACAAAGCCGCCTCCGTCGTGAGCGGAAACGCCAGCATGAAGGTTCCGTCGGCGAGAACAACGCTTTGAGCATCGCCGATGTTGTTCCAACCTACTGGAGGAGAAATGGAGGTCCAGGTATTGGTGACAGGATTGTAGATCGCGCCCAGGCTCGTCAGAACCCTGGTGGAGCCGCCGTTGTATTCTCCTCCTTCCACGACGACCCTACCGTCAGAAAGCACCGCCGATGCATAGTAAATCGGAGTGTAGCCTGAGGGCATGCTGGCCAGTTGCGTCCACGTGCCGTTGATGTAGCTGCCGGTGTTGTCGGGAGTCAACCGCCACCACATACTACTCTCGTAGGCCTGCACCATCACAGTGCCATCGGTGAGCAGGAGGGCTGTGCTGGCGCTGAAAGTGGGTTGATGCGTCAACGGTGTCCAGGTTTGAGCGCCGACAAGGGCGGCGAAGGTGAAGAGCAAGCCGAGTCCGAGGGCCAGGGTACGCTTGGGGAGAGCGCGAGCGAGACTGTCGCGTCGGCGGTTTGGGCTGAAGAGAATCATTGATGTTACCTCTCTAGCAAGGCCGGCAGACGGTCCGGAGCTACGGCCCGTGAGGTACCGAAGAGACGTCGATCGAATCTGTCTGTACATGGATTTCTCCTTTGCCATGATGGTCCGATGAGACATGGTGAAACACCACTCTTGAGAACCCCTCGAAGACGCCAGGAGTCGCGCGGAAGAGACTCCAGGTGTCGACGAGCTTCAGGGCCAGAGATCGATCTCGGTCTATGCCAGCATAGCATACTCGCGGACCTTGTCAAGGCCTGGTTCGATTCCTGTCGCGGGAGGACGTCGCGGACGGTGTCGCCGAGGCTCGCAAACCCCTCGGGGGCTTTCGTTCGAGACTCACCAAACCCATTTCACCGAGGTAAGACGTTGGTGGGAGAAGTTGGGTCCGACAAAGGTCACGAGTATGCTATTTCGGCATTCTGTCCGGGAACCTTTGCTCAAACCTGAATAGCGAAAGAGGAGAGCTCATGAAACACTCCGCTTCGACTGATCCTGCTTCTTACAGCCCTGGTGGCCAGCGGCGCCACCACCAAGCTCGCGCATGCGGTTCCGTCCGGCTAAGTTGTTAATTCCTACTCACTGGCGGTCCAGCCTAGAACTTCACCCGCTCGATCTCATCGGGCTCCACCAGCTCGCGCCGCCGGTCGTAGAGCTGGGTGGTGCGGGTCGAGGCGTGGCCGGCGATCGAGGCGGCGCGCTCCAGGGTGCCGCCGTTGAGCAGGTAGTTGGTGATGCCGGTGGCCCGGCAGGAGTGGCAGCCGACGTCGGTGCCCAGGCCGGCCGTCTCGGCGCGCTGCTTCACTGCACGTAGCGCCGAGCGCGAGGAGAGGGCCTTTCCTGTGAGCTGACCCGTCCGGCCGGCGAAGGACTGGAAGAGCGGCGCCTCCGGCGCCGCGCCGAGGCCGGAGGCCTCCAGGTAGGCGTCCAGGGCCTCGGCCGCCCGGCTGTGGACGGGCACACGCCGGTGCTGGCCGCCCTTCTCGCGCAGGGCCAGGTAGGCGCGGCGGCGCTGGTGCTCATAGTCGCGGACCTTGAGGCCAACGACGGCGCTCACCCGAGAAAAGCTGTAGAGCATCACCGAGAGGAGAGCCCGATCGCGCAGGTCGACCAGGGCGTGGCCGGCGATGGAGTCGAGGAGCTGCCGAGGCTCGTCCTCTTGGAGGACGGGGGTCTTGCCCGTGCGGATGACGAGCCGCGGGCCGCGCACGGCGTCGGCCGGGTTGTGGGGCAGCACCTGGCCGACGACCAGGTAGTCGAAGAGCATGCGTAGCGCGGCAAGGTGTTGCTTGACCGAGGCGGCGGCGAGCTTCGCCGCGAGCTCCTCGACGTAGGAGGCGACGAGGAAGGGCTCGAGCTGCTCAAGTGCGAGTCCTCGCACCTCACACCAGGCGAGGAACCGCCCCACGGCCCGGGCGTACGCGCCCCGGGTGTGGGAGTTGCGGATCTCGGAGGTGAAGAACTCGACAAATCTCCTTCGAGCCCGCTCGCCGGCGCGGTCGATGACGGCGGGGAGGTGGAGGACGGTGCCGGCGATTCCTGGAGAGTCGCCGGACCTCCGGACGAGAGCCGTGGCCGCAGCGGGATCAGGTTCCATGGTGGTGGAGTCTACCGCCTCTCTTTTGCGTCGCATAACGTCTTTTATGCGACGCGAGTGGAGCGGGGCGAAAGGGGGGTAGCGGGGCGCGGCGTGCTCTTTGTCCCGCTTCTGATTGCGCGTGCACCCTTTACTATAGTAGGACCTGCGCGACCGGTGAAGTGCAGATGCATGGAGCACCGCAGTCGCTCAGGAGAGTAAACGAGAGGAGGTGAAAACGAATGAGAAGACTCATGATTAGGGAAGTTGAGACGGTGAAGACGACCGCGGCTTCTTATTGCTGTGGTTGTCCTGGTATGCCGCCTTGTATCCCGTGGGACCCCGACGCTTGCCCGGTGGGCCACTAGCAGCCGATTGGCGTGCCGCCGCCGCTCCATGCGGCGGTACGCCGCTCGTTGCGTTCACTAAGGAGACCTCTTGCGAGAGAAGGGTTATGACATCGATTCCATCGTTCGCAGAAGATAGCTATGTCGAGGTCGTTCCCTTCAGCCGTCAGGACGAGGGCGAGGAGGTGGTCGTCGGGCGGACCGATGTCGGCACCTTCCTTGCCCTGCCGCGGGAAGCCGTCGAGGTCCTTGACGATTTGGCCGCGGGGTGCACCGTAGGAGAAGCCCGTGACCTCTACCACCAGCGCCACGGCGAGATCCCGGACCTGAAGGATTTCCTCGGGACGATGCAGGAAAAGGGTTTTGTGGCCGTAGCTGGGAACCTTGTCGCTGCCACCCCAACCGCTGCCGCTCCTCGCAAGTACCACTTCGAGAACCTGCCCGAATGGATCCCCCGCCTCTTCTTCGGCAGGCCCGCTCTCTGCATTTATGGGCTGTGGATCGCCCTCGGCACCTGGATCGCCATGCGGCGGCCGGACCTCGTTCCCGGGCGCGGTGCGCTCTATTTCCAGCATTTCCACACCCTGAAGATCCTGGCGGTGGTCGGTCTGAGCTGCGTCACCCTGTTCGTCCATGAGATGTCCCACCTATTGGCGGCCCGCGCCGCTGGGGTCAAGTCACGCCTGGGAATCGGGCACCGTCTGTGGATCCTGGTCGCAGAGACCGACATGACCGACATCTGGACGGTGCCGAGGAGCAAGCGGTTCCTGCCGATCCTGGCCGGTCCGCTCACCGATCTGGTGACTACCTCGCTCCTACTGTGCGCTCTCGATGCTGCGGACTACGGATGGATCCACCTTCCGCCGCTCGCCCGGGAGATGACCCGGGCGGTGCTCTTCTCCTACGTGCTCCAGATCTCCTGGCAGTTCTTCTTCTTCGTCCGTACGGACTTCTACTTCGCCGTCGCGACTTTCTTCAACTGCAAGAACCTGCTGGCAGACACCGAGCAATTCCTGAAGAACCAACTGGCGCGGGTGCTCTCGTCGGTGCGGCCGGTAGACCAGAGCCATATCCCTGCGGCGGAGCGCCGGGTGATCCGGGCCTACTCGGCGGTCTGGCTGTTGGGGCGGGCGGGCGCCCTCTTCCTGCTGTTCACGGTGACTCTCCCCTTGACGGTTGCCTACCTCGAAAAGGTCGGCGGCACTCTGCGTCACGGCTTCGGCGCGGACGGCCTCGCCTATCTCGACGCCTTGATGATGACGGTCCTCTCCATGTCTCTCTTCGGAGTGGGGATGGGACTCTGGATAAGGAGCTTGATCCGGCAATGGAAACCGCGAGCCTTAGCGTAGCCTCGTCACCCCAGACGCCCTTCTGGACATCCCTCTGGATGAAGGACCTCCGGGGGGCCGGAGCGGTCCGCGTCCTCGAAGCCGCGGCGGGGGCGAGCCGCAGGCGCCGGCTGGAGGAGGCCGCAGTGGCAGCACGGCAGGAGGGCGCCCGCGTCTTCCTGCTCGACGTCGGCTTCGCGGACGGTGGTCCGTGGGCGGGGCTACGCGACCTCTTCAGCGAGCTCCTGCCCGAGCTCCGGGCGCTCCGTCCCGACCTCCTGGCCCTGCATGGGGCGGAGCTGGGCTATGTCCTGCCCACCCTCAAGAGCGAGCTCGACCGCCCGCAGACCCTGACCGACCTCGCGCCGCCGGAGGAGAAGGTGCGCAACTATCCGGCGGACCGGGCTTATCGGGTAGTGCACGGCTTGGTCGACCTGCTCGCCGACCTCAAGGGGAGCCTTGAAGCCGAACGGAGCTGGTCTATCGTCGGCGACAATTTCGACGACGTCAGCCACATCGGACGGCGATTCTTCCAAGAGCTCATGCGCCGCAAGGGGGAGGAGATGCGGACGAGTCTCTTGTTGGCTGTGGCCCCTGGAACGGCGGTTGAAGCGTCTTGGTTCCCCAACGGGCTGGAGAAGACCCCCCTCGACCTTCCAAGCGACGAGGAGAAGGTGGACCGCGAGACCCTGCGTGCCCGCGCCCTCGAGCTCGAGGCCCTGGTGGATCAGAACGTCGACTTGATCGAAGTCCACATCGCTAAGATCCTCCGCTGTTTTCGCCTCGCTGGCGAGCCACAAAAGGTCTTCCGGTGGCAGTGCCGGGCTCTGGAGGTCTACAACTCGCTCGGTTTCTATGAAGACGCTCTGGAATATGGGCGCGAAGCCTGGCGGCTCTGCGGCGAGTACCGTGTCGAGCGCCAGGACCTGCGGTGGGCCCTTTTCGTGAAGCTCTTCATGTCGATCGTGGGGTTGCAACGCGGCGCCGAGGCCGAGCAGCTCGTCGAGACCAGCGGCATCCTGGAAGAGCCCATGTCCTTGGAGCGAAGGGCGCAGCTCCTCTACCTGGTCTCGATGCTCTACACCCGCTATCTGCCGGAGCGTGACCTGGTGAAGGGAGAGGACTATCTCGAGCGGGCCCTTGCCGATCTCGAGCAAGCCCGTCCCGAAATGCCGGAAGCGGAGTATCACTTTTATCGGGTGTTCAATCGCAACGGCCTTGCCCTCGTGCGCCATCTCCAGGGGCGCTACCAGGAGGCGATCGACCTCTGCCGGGAGGGGTTCGAGCGGCTTGAGTGTCACCTCCAAGGAGAGAAGCACAAACTCCATCGCTCCGTGCTCCTCTACAACATCGCCCAGGTCTACGGGGTCATCGGCTCGCTGGCGGACTCGGTCGCCTACTATTCGGCCGCCATCGAGATGGACCCGGCCTATTCCGAGTATTACAACGACCGCGGCTCTCTCTATCTCAAAATGGGCAGGCTGGCCGAGGCGAGGGCCGACTACCTGCGGGCCATCGAGCTGAGCCCCCCGTACCCGGAGGTCTGGACGAATCTGGGGCAGTGCCACCGGCTGGCGGAGGAGTGGGATGAGGCGCTGCGCGCCTACTCCGTTGCGATCGATCTGCAGCCGCAGAGCCCGGTCGCCCTGTTCGGTCGCGGACAGGTGCTGGAGGCCCTCGGCCGCGAGGCGGAGGCGCTGACGGACTACGACCGGGCGCTCGAGTTGCGGCCGGACCGCTGGGACACCCTGGGCTGCCGCGCGGTGCTCCTCTACCAGAAGGGCGAGTCGGAGCGCTCGCTCGCCGACCTCGACCGCGCGGTCGAGCTCGCGCCCGACAAGATCGACTTGCGCTTCAACCGATCCGTGGTGTTGGCCGATCTCGACCGGGCCGGCGATGCGCTCGCGGACCTGGACACCTGCTTGCGATTGGCCACGACGGCGGAGGAGCGCGCCGACTTCGAGAGCCGCGTCACCGAGTTGCGGGCTTCGGTGGCGTAGGCAACCGCCGGGGTCCCGGCCGGCCTGCGCTCAGCCGGCCATGGAGGGGCGGATGTCGCGGCCAGTGCGTGGTCCGCGATGCGCTCCATGTTGCGCGAGATGAGAAGGAGGTGGAGCGCCGGAGCGCCGGCTCAGCAAGTGGCTGGATCTACCAGGCCTCCCGGCCGCAGTGGCCGCCACATCCGGGCGGTGCTGGACGAGAGAGGGGGCGTGAGGGGCGGGGGCCGCGAGGACATCGCGATGGAGTCGAGGAGGAAGGGCAGCTCGCCGAGCGCGAGGCCTCGCGCCTCATACCATGCGAGGAACCGCCCCACGGCCTGGGCGTACGCGGCCCGGGTGCGGGGGTTGCGGATCTCGGCGGTGAAGAACTCGACAAAACGGCGGTGGGCTCGCTCGCCGGCGCGGTCGATGACGGCGGGGAGGTGGAGGACGGGGCAGGTCCGGCGAGCAGGACTGGGCCGCCTGGCCTCTGGGCGAGAGCGACGGCCGAGAACGAACGGCGTTCGCTTCCAGGAAGGAGCCGAACGCCTCCTTAGGCTCCCCATCTTCTGTTGCGGATTAAGCTGGGCAAAGCCCGACGGCGACTCCGGCCTATTCGTTTCCGGAAATGTATCGCCTTGAGCCGACCCGGCTCACGACTTTAGAGGAGGAGAGGAGGAAGAGCGACGAGTTCGGGAGAAGCTCGCGGAATGTGCCATCGGCTTCTGGGACGGGGCGGCAGCGCCGGCCGCGCACCTTCGCCGACGCTCAAAGGGTTGGATCTACCACGCCTCCCGGCCGCAGTGCCGGCACATCCGGGCGGTGTTGGGCGACGGGGGACGGCTTGAGCCGGGCCGGCGGCGAGGATGTCGCCCCGGGCGATGTCCTGGCGCCGAGCTGGGCCGCGGCGCCGCTTGTCGCTTGGGTGCGGCCCACCGCGATCCGCGGCTCCTGAAGCAATTGCTTGTAGAGCATGTTGTTTCCTCCCTTGAAAGCGAGCGCCGTTCGCCTTGGGCGGAAGCGGCGCAGACCCCGCACTCCCGCGGCGCGCGCAGCCATCTCGCAGACTGGCGAACGAGCGTTCGCCCTGCGGCGCCGAAGACCGGGTCGACCTGGCCGGCGCCCACCAAGTCCTCTAGACTTGCAGCGCGGTGGGTAGCCGCTGGCGGCGTCGTGACGGAGGGCAAGGGCTTGGGGCGGACGGCCGCAGGCTCAGGCTGACATGTGCGGCGTAGAGGATGCGGCGCGCCCACTTCCAGGAAGTGGCCGTACTCAAGCCTAGCGCGGTCGCGGCGCGGTTGATCGAGCGGTTGGCGCGCACAGCGTGCGCCCGTCATCCTCCTCCTCTACTCTATCGAGGGAGCTTGCGACTGGTCCGACGCACCCTTTTCCTGGCATCGCGTATCGGCTTCCGAACGTCTATTGCCTTCCTCGACCGACCCCGGCGAACGGTCGCTGCTACAGATCACCCTCGTCGAGGCCGAAACGGGGCTGATCAAGGTGCTCCGCGCGCTTAGCCTCGGACCGGCACAAACCGCCTCTCTTTACGAGGCGATTCGCCGCCAGGCGACACTGCCGACCGAGCCCGCAGAGTTTGACCGTATTCAGAGGACTTGGCAGCCCCGTGATCTCGCCCTGCAGGGCGAACAAGGGTGAGCCATTCATCCGACCCGCACTCACCCTTGTCCGCACGGACCCTAGCTGCTGCGATGCCCTTATCGATCGACCTCACCGGCTGTCGCTTCGGTCGCCTTCTCGTCCTTAAGCGAGCGGGCACTGTGCACTATGGACGCGACATGCCTGCCTGGCACTGTCGCTGCGATTGCGGTGAGGAGGTCCTGGTGCCGCAGGAGCGTCTTGCTCATCGCCCCGACATCCGTCCACCCCGCGCGTTGGACTCATGCTCGGCCTGCCGCGCCCGCACGAGGTAAGGTGGACTTAGTCGAATAGGCTTCTCCTTGTCGCAAGCGCTGGAACGGCCAGCGCTAGAGTGGGGTCGCCGACGCAGTTCTGGGCAAGGGAATCAATCCTCGCTGCTCGGGCAGGCGCGCCGGTCCTTGGTTCGCAACTCGTTTCTCGTCGGGAGTGAAGCCCGTGGCGAAACCCCTCGTCTATGGTCCGGGTAAGGTGAGAATCGCCGGCCGCGCGTTCTCGCCGAAACCGCGCTGCGCACCGACAGCCCGGAAGCGCTCGTCACTCACGAGCGTGACTGATGTCCAAAAAGCGGGAGTCAAGAATCCGGTGGAGCGAAGCGGACTCTTAACCACTCGGGAAGCCGAATGACCCAAGCGCGGCAATTCGGGTTCGGGCATCGCCAGGGAAGGAAATAGAAGCGCCACAGACGGCCGTATCCGACCACCCAGCAGGAGGGGCACCGCCAGGGTTTTTCGGAGTCGGCGATAGAAACCACGGCTAGCACACCTCGTCAGGCTGAAGCCGCAGGAGGAGCTGGTGCTTGTCCTCCTCTAAAGCCGCGAGCCGAGTCGGCTCAAACGCCTCCCGGTACCGGGCCAGGAGGCTGGCGGCCTGCTCAATCATCTCCAGGAGTTCCTGGCGCGCCAGGACGAGGGGGTCCGGCACGACCGCAAAGCCGGGTTCGCGAACGTGGTAGAGGTTCCGGATGCGGACCCGGGCGCCGGACTCATCTTCGGCAGTGGTGAGGATCTGGTCGCCTCCCTTCAAGGTTGCGAGGTAGCGGGGCATCGGGGTCTCCATGGAGAGGATTCGGTGGCGGGGGAGTCTAACACCACCTCCCTCCGGTGTCGCCAGTCTATGGGCGGAGCTCCGAGGCGACGCCCGGCGAGGCGGTTAGGGGCTTGGGGCGAACCGGAAAGGAGCCGGGGATGAGCGATTCAGGGTCAGGGCACGAGCGGAGAGAGCAGCGGCCGAGAGGAGGGCGGGTGGCGCCGGCCGGAAACCTCCTGAAACGAATTAAGCCGGTGCGGCTCGAAGCTCGGCAAGGGCAGGCTTAAGAAAGAGTCGCCAAGTGCAGACCGGGCAAATGGTGCCGAACGGGCCCCCAGCTCGAACGTGAGTTACGAGTTCCGCACGCGCGGAAGGGAGCGAGGGTGCGATCAGCATAAGCCATCATGTCGTGTTCAGTGGGATGAGAAGTGATTATCCCGAGGATGATAATAGCGGCGCCGGCGGGATGGCAAGGTCGTGCCTCGCGCCCGAGGATGCCCACAAACGCCGCCAGGGCGCTCGCCCTGCTTCCGCGGCTTGCTCCAAGAGCGCGCTTCTCAGCCGCTCCAAGCTTGCGGGCACCGGCAGAGAGCGCCACCTCCAACTCGACGATGGCATCCAAGCCGGCTCCTGTCCTGGTGGGAGGTGACGACCCGGGGCGGAGGAGGTGGCGCGAGCGCCGCCGGCACGGCCGGAGCAAAAACTGGGGCTGTTTGCGCCGCCGCCGGCGCCAGGGTGGAGGACGTCCTCGTCTCGCCGGTGGCGGCGGCGCCGGGGGGGGGGGCGGGCTCGGAAGCCCACGGCGGGGCGGCTGCTCCGAACGGCGCCGAGAGGTGGCCCTTGACCCTCGCCCGCAGTCCTTCGCGGCAGGCCCGGTCCGGTAAGGTCCTGAGGATGCTCCTGGAGGTCCTCGCCCGGGCGGGTGCCCGGGGGCTCGGCCCCGGGGGGCGGGAGCACCCCCCGGGCAAGCGGATTTAAGGCTCGGCGGGCAGGTGTGCGGCCTGGAGAGCCTCGGCGGTGTCAAGCACCAGGGAGACGGCGGCGATGACGCGCTCCAAGAAGAGATCAATCGTGGCGAGGGGATCGCTCTGAGTGGAGGCGCAGACCTCATTGATGTAGCTCCAAGAGCGCCCTAGGTCACTCTCCTGGTGCTCGCCGACACACTCCAGGAGAACGGAAGCGCCAAATTGGGCGACCACCTCCTGGTCCAGGTGCTGGCCTGGGAGGAGGGGGTTGCGTTGGTGGTCGGCGGCATGGATCAGCTCGTGGGCCCAGGTGCTCAGGTTGCGAACGCCAAGGCCGATGGCCGCTCGATCAGGCGAGAAGAAGCCCGCTTTGCCAGTGCCGTCCGGAGGATAGGCGGAGAGGGTGAGGCCCCAAGCGCGGGCAACCTCGGCGAACGGCAGGGCGGCGAGAAACGCGGCGTCGGCGGCGGCCTCGGGATCGTCAGCAAGCGGTGCGCCCTCGGTCTGCTCATAGCCAAAAACGGGGATGCCAACGACGCCCACCATGACGCGGTCCTCCTCCTCAGGGTCGCCGGGACGGTGGCGGTTGGGAACCATCCTGGGGCCGAGAATGTAAAAGGCTTTTTGGCCCTGCCGAACGTGCCGGCCAACCTGCTTCCACTGGCGGAAACCACGGGCATCACCGTACCCGTGCAGAGCGGCCAGCAAGCGATTGCGCCAGCTCCAGAGGGCGGAAGGTACATTGGATCGGCGCCGGATGAACAAGAGTGACAAGGCGGCGGGAATACGGCCCTCGCGGAAAGCATCCAAGATGGCGGCGGCGACGGCCTGTACTCTGTCGGTCTTGGCTTCGGGGTGGTCCAAGGAGGGGCTTGGCCCCTCCTGAGGACGCAAAGAGGTGGAGAGCGGGGAGGAGGAGGCGGGGTTCGAAGCGTTGAGCATGGTTTTCTCCTTAAAAAAACCTTTTTTTCTCTCCCGCCTGCAAAGACTGGGAGGAGCGAAGCGACCCCGGCCGCAAGAACCCCCGCCGTCCAGGCTCGGCCGCAGGCCGACCCCGCAGGGGTGTGCCTTGACGGCGGGGGTGGGCGGCCGATCATGGGAATCAAAGAGGCGGGAAAGAAAAAAGAAGGGCGGGAGGGGGGGTCAAGGGCGAAGCCCGGCCCGGAGGCGTAGCCGGAGGATGGGTCAGGGGGTGCGTGAGGGATCGAACAGGAATCCCCGCAGCGCAGCGAGGAGATGAAAGGGAGAGCCCGGCCCCCCGGCCGAGGGGGGACACGCCCAAGAAAGGGCGCAGTTTTAGAGAAGGGAGGGGGGAGAAAGCGGCAGCGTCGAGCAACGAGAAAAAGAAGCGAGAAAGAAAGTGAGATAGGTGGTGAAATCCGCAGCGAGCTCTTCAAGGTGAGCGAGAGGCAGCGAGGTCTGCGAGGAGGAAAGGACGTGGGCGAAGAGGTGAAGCTTGCGGCGGGCCGCGTGGAGATGAACGAGCGGCGGGGTCGATGGCCAGAGCGGGTCCTTGTCGGCATGGGTGGCAACGAGGGTCGCCATGAGCTCGACGAGGACAGCCAGATCGAAGGAGGGGTCGCGGCCGGGCGCGAGGTCCTGAAGCGCGTGAATCAGGTGGAGGGGCATGCAGAGAGCGAGGCGGCGAATCGAAGCGGGAGGCGTCGACGACAGCCCCTTAAGCACCTGATTGGATTCGATGGCGAGCGCGGGCAAGAGTTGTAGGGCGAGCTCGACGTGGTAGCGATAGGACCTTGCAGGCAGGGGTGGGGCGGTCCGGAGGTCCGCGGTGAAAGCCTCCAAGGCTTGAGTGATGGCTGGCAGGACGGGCATGAGGAGGACCCCCTCAGAGAAGAGAAGCCGGCAGAGCCCGCGCTGCTTACAAGGAGCGAGGGCTCTGCCGGCAGATTCAATCTTCGAGGGAGGGGGCAGGGTGACGGCGGGAGCGGGCAAGAGTGGCCAGCGCGGTGATCGCGAGCAGGACGGCGAGACCGACCAAGGAAAAAGAGCCGAGGGTGGGGATGTCTTGGATGGAGGAGGCGATCACCTCGACCGTGGCCTCCGCGTGGTCATCCTCGGTGGGGACGTCGTTGCCGGGGGTGGAATCGACGTCGTCGGGGGAGGCCGCGGAGAGGTCCGCGACGACGGTATAGGAGCCGGCGGCGAGGGCCCCTTGCGTCCAGGAGAAAGCGACGTCGGAATGGGGAGCGAGCGTGTCGAGGGAGCACTCAAGCCCATTGCCGGCGATCGGCCGGCATCGGGGGTCGAGCGAGGAGGGAGACGTGCCGAAGGGGGGCAGAGTGATGGTGGCGGTAAGGCGAGTGGCCGCGACATCAGAGGCGTTGGACATGGTGAGGGTGAAGGTGAAGGGATCGGGAGAGGCAAGAGACTTGACCGCGGGGTCGGCCTTGAGAGTGAGGGAGATGTCCGTCAGTTGAGCCGGAGGCTTGCTGACGATCGTCGAGCAGTTGTTGCCTTGGGGATCGGCGTCACCGGGTGACTGGCGGGCACAAGCCGTGTTGGAGACCTGGAGCCCGGGGGGAAGCGAGTTGGCGAGCGAGACGGCGAATGTCTTGGTGATCAGGGCATTGGCGGCGACGGTGCCGAGCGGGAGCGAGCAGTGGGATCCGGGTGAGCCGTCAGGGGTGCAGCTCCAGCCGGCAGAGCTGGCCGCGGCGTCGAAGGTGGAGGAGGCCGGGACGACCTCGTCGAGCGCCACCGCGGTGGCAGCGCGGTTGCCGGAGTTGGTGAGGGAGAGGGTGTAGGTGAGCAAGGCACCCGGGGCGAGAGTACCGGAGGTGAGCGTCTTGGTGAGCGCGAGGTCGGGGTTGCCGGTTGGGGGGGTGGAGATCGTGGAGCAGTTGTTGGCAGCGGGGTCCGAGGGAAACTCGTCGTTGGCGCAGGCAGTGTTGTCAAGGGAGGTGACGCCTGGCGGCAGCGGGGTGACGACGCGGACGGCGAAGAGGCGATTGACGGTAGAGCCCGCGGGAAGGGAGCCGATGGGCAGGGTGCAGGCGGAGCCGGCGGCGGGAGAGGAGCAGGTCCAGCCGGGCGAGCTGGCGGTGGGCTCCCAGGAGGTGGCAGCGGGGACGGTCTCGGTCAAGACGGCGTTGGCGGCGCCTCGATTTCCGAGGTTCGACAGAGCGAGGTTGTAGACGAGGACACCCCCCGGAGCGCCGGTGCCGGACATCAGGGTCTTGGCGAGAGAAACGTCGGGGGTCCCGCCAGGCGGCGTCGAGACGGACCCGCAGTTGTTGGCGTTGGGATCGGAAGGGGGAAGACCGGTCAAACAGGCGGTGTTGGCGATCGGCGCTGGATTCGGGGGAAGGGGATTGGCAACCGTCACGGCAAAGGCATAGACGGCCGTGGCGTTGCCGGAGAGAGGTGGGGCAGAGAGGGTGCAATTCGAGCCGGCACAGGCCCAGCCGGGAGACGAGGACGCGGCAGCGAACGCGGTATTAGGGGGGAGGGTCTCGGCGATCGAGAAGGCGAGACTCGCGCGAGCTCCGAGGTTCGAGACCTGAAGCCGGTAGACCAGGGTGGAGCCGGGATCGCCGTTGCCGCTCTGGACGGATTTGGCAAGAGAGAGATCGGGGTTCGAGCCGCCCGCCGGCGTCGACACCGACCCGCAGTTGTTGGAGGCGTCCTCCCCGGGGGTCGTCGTTGCGCTGCAGGCGGTATTGACAATCGGTGCGGGGCTGTTGGGAAAACTGGAAGCGACGAGGACGGCAAAGGTGGTGGTGTCGGTGGCGAGAGCGGGAAGGGTGCCGAGGGATCGGGTGCAGGTGGATCCTGCCGAGCCGTCGGGCGAGCAACTCCAGCCGGGCGAGGAGCCGGCGGGGTTGAAGGACGTGAGGTTGGGCACGGTCTCGGTGAGGGTGACGCCGGCGGCGTCGGTGTTGCTGTTGTTGAGGGTGGAGATAGTGTAGAGGAGAGTGGCCCCCGGGGAGCCATCGCCGGAGGTGAGGGTCTTGGTGGTGCGAAGGTCGGGCGGAGGGGGACAGGGTTGCGGAGCGGGAAAGTCCGAGGCCGTCGCGGTGAGGTCCTTGACGGTGGGCGAATCCTGGTGCGCCCCGCCGTCGACGAGGATGGGGCCGGCGGTGGTGCTGAGATAACGGCCCGCCAGGTGCAGGGTGATGGCATAGGAGTGGTTGGCAGGGTTGCCCGTAGCACTGGGATCGCAGGTGTAGGCGACGACGGCTTGGCCGTCGGCGGGATTGAGCCCGGAAAGGATGGTGGTGGAACAGACCGGGTTGGTGAACACCGGGTCGACCACGACGTTGGGAGCCTTATACGACCAGCGCACGGGTGTGTTGATCGGAATGGTGATGGTTCCCGAGTCGGGGCCCGTGGAGTTGTCCTCGGAGAGGACGGCGACGAGGTGAACGAGCTCGGCACAGTCGATCACGCCATTGCCGTTGGCGTCGTCGAAGGATTCGTAATGGAGGGTAAAAGTGAGAACGGCGCGTGAGGGCGAAACGAGGAGGACTGCGAGGAGGAGAAAGGCGAACGCCGTTCGCCTTAGCCGGGACGCTGCTACATATGTAGAACCTACAGATGTAAAAATGCTAGACATGCTGAAGATCTCCTTAAGTTCGAAGGGTTCGGTGAGGAGCCGTGTTTTAGGCCTGGCGCTCGGGAGCGAGACGCGCAAGCAGATCGGTGACAGCTTGGACGAGAGAGGCGTCGTCGAGCTCGCCGGCGGCCTCTTCGTGGTGGAGGAGGAGGGCCTCAAGGTGCCGGCGGGGCAGAATCAGGGTAAGAACGGGCGAGGGGCCGGGCGTGGGAGCCGGGGGAGGGATAGCGGCAGGATGAGTCCTCGCCTGGGTAGCACGCTGGCGGAGTCGCTCGGCGGTCTGACGGGACACGGGTAGCTGAGCGGCCGCGGCACGAGCCAAGAGCGGCTCCCGCTCCTCCTTGGGCACGGAGCGAAGCGCGAGCGCGGTCTCGAGGTCGGGAACCAGCCCAGCCTTGGCAGCGGCGAGGATGTCAGCGGGGAGCTTCTTGACCGCAAAATACTTGGACATTACCGCATCGGTAAGCCCGAACTTTTGGGCCACTTCGCGTTGGCTGAGGCCGGCCTCGGCAGCGATGCGCTGAAAGGCGTCTGCTTTCTCAAGAAACGTGAGGTCGACCCGGAAAAGGTTCTCGGTGAGAGCGAGGACTTGGCGGTCGACCGGGCTGAGATCAGGGGAGATGATGGCCGGGATTTCGGACAAGCCGGCCTCACGCGCGGCGCGCAGGCGGCGCTCGCCTGCGATGAGCGTCCATCGCTCGCCAGAGGGTTGGACGTGGATGGGGACGGCAACGGTACGGGTGGCCCTGATGTTGGAGACGAGCTCCTGGAACTGGGGATCGGCGAGGGCCGCGGCGAGGTCTTGGGCGAACGTCTGGCGGGGCTGATCCGGATCGGGATCGATGTCGGCGATGGGGAGCAGCCGAAAGGGGGATTGGGGGTCATGGAAACCCCCGAGAGAGGCGGCGAGCTGCTGCATGCTAGAGGTCGCCATAGACCGCCTCACAGAAAGCAAGCCACTCAGCCCGGACGGGGCGGGGGCTCCTGCCATAGGCCCAAACGGGTTTACGGCGGCCGATCGCTTCGGCGACGGGCACGCGCTCGGAAAGGAGTGGCCGGAGAAGGAGGGAGGGCGAATCGGCTGCGAGTTGTTCTTCGAGCTGCTGGACGATGAGGTTCTGGTACTTTGAACGGATTTTGAAGCGGTTGATCGCCGCCCTGTAAACGAGACCGGAATTCTCGCGCTTAGCGAGACGGATGCTTTTCAAGAGAGCGGCAAGTCCCGAGACAGAGAACTCATCAGCCTCCATCGGGACGACAACGAGGTCGGCCCAGAAGAGAGGGGCGAGCTGTCGACTGCTGACGCTGGGAGCGGTGTCGACGAAGATGACATCGAAGGGTAGGGACCGGACGACGGCGGCAGTGGCGCGGATGTTGGGGAGGGCGAGACTTTGCTCGACGGCGTCGAGATGTTGATGGCCGTGAAGCAGTTGAAGGCGGGGGGTAATCGCCGTCATGGCGGCGAGTGGGGAGGGGGAAGGGGTGGGGGAGGAGGGGTCAGGAAAAAGGCTGGCGGAGCCTCCTTGCTGGTTGAGGAGGGCAAAGTCACCGGTCAAAGCCAACGTCAGGTTGCCTTGGGGGTCCAGGTCGATGGCGAGAACGGTGCGCTCCTCGCGCAACGCATAGTGGATGAGGTGGTAGGCGATGGTCGTCTTACCGACGCCGCCTTTCTGATTGAGCATGGCGATGACCTTAGTTTGAGTTGAGGTCATCGACGGCTCCTTGCAAGGGTCATAGCCGGAAAGAGGATATCCGAAGTGACTTGGAGGGTAAAGGTCGTGCCGGCCGGAGCCGAGATGGTGGGAGGGACCTTGAGGGCACGATCGACGAGGCCGGTCGAGACGTCGCCGAGCTGCTGGCCCAGGGAGCCGGCGGCGACCTCGCGGGGGGTGGTGGGCCTGAGCCCGAGTGACTGGGTGGGGGAGTTCTGGGGTTGGCTGAGCTGAACCCCGGCGGAGATGAGGGAGAGAAGAACGGCGGAGCTGAAGAGCTTGACGGTGTGGTTGTTGACCTGGCCGGTGAGGCCGGTGGCGCCGGCGCGGTCGGCTCCGGGAAGGTCGGGCAGACGGTAATGGCGCCCGCCGGGAAGAAGAAGGTCGGTCCAGAGGACCTCGAGGCGGCTCTGTCCGAACTGGGGCGTGGCGGAGATCTCGCCGACGAGGCGGGAGGCCTGGGGTATGAGAACGGTGGTGGCGGTGGCGGTGTCGTAGACGTCACGGCGGACGAGAGCGGTGACTTGTCCTCGGAGATCGCTGTTGATGCTGGTCTCGAGGATCGCGGGGATGATGGCACCCTTGCGCAGGACGCGGACGTCGCCGGAGTCGGAAACGAGGCTCAGGGTGGCGGCGATACGGGGAGAGGTCGAGCGTCGGGGGCGATCAAGGGCAGGAGGGGTCTCAGTGCCGGGGGGCCGCGACAGCGCGAGGCTCTCAGCCAGGGCCGAGAAATCGAGAGGAGGGGAGGGGGAGGTGGTTGGGCGTTGCCGCTCTTCGCCCGCGGCGCCCGCGGCAACGGGTTCTGCGGCTTGATCCTTGTCCTTGAGGCCAGGCGGCGACAGAGAGGAGCGCAGGGATTGCACAAGGGAGTCGGCGGCAACCGGGGCTGAGGGGCGGGCAGGAGCCTCCAGGTCGCGGAAGCGCTGCAGGTCCTCGGGGGAGGGTGGGGTAAGGGAGCTGTCGTCGAGCTCAGGCCGAGGGGGTGGTACGTAGGCCGTGGGCGGGGGTGGAGGCAGGGCTTGGCTGCGGCTTTGGTTGAGGAAGGCATCGAGTTGTTGCCTCTGGGTGTCTTCGGCCTCCTGGGGCACAGGCGGCTTGGCCGCCGGGAGCGCTTGGGGCTTGGGAGTGAAATAGGCGGTTGCAAGCAGCAGGAGGCCGAGAGCGAGGAGGGCGGCCAAGCCGGCATTGCGGCTGACTCGTCGCACCGGGGGCATGGTCGGGGCCTCGACCGGGCGCGGAGAGGGTCTGGTGGCAGGAGTCTCAGGTTCCATGGCGGTCTCTCTTAGTGGGCGCCGCGGTAGATGTCGATGGCGGCGTCTTTGCGGCCGTCGCGGATGAGGAGGCGAAGGTGAGGGTAGGTGCCGTCGACGAGGTAGTAAAGGCCGTCGTCGGTGGCGCGGTAGTTGAGCAACTCGGCCTGGCCTTGAGGCGAGATGGCAAGAAGGGTCGGGGCCTCGGAAGGCCTGCCGGGGCGGAACTGGATATAGGTGCGCTTGGCGTCGTCGAGGACGCGCAGGGGCATCCAGGAGAGGCGGGGGTCGCCGGCCAGGCGGTAGTCGAGGTGAAGGCTGGCCAGGGGGATGGTGGCGACCGAGCGCCGCGCCTCTAGGAGACGGTCGGTTGCGGCGCGCTCTTCGTCGAGGAGCTGGTCGGCGGGATAGCTGAAGGCGAGGCGGGTGTAGTGGAAGGCGTCCTTCTCGGTCGTCGCTTTGGGGGGGGCGACGAGGCTGACGTTGTAGGTGCGGCGGTTGGTGCCGATGAGGAGATTGGTGCCGATACCCCACTCCGTGGGTTTGACCACCAGGTGAATGGCATCCGGGTCGCCGGCGCTGAAGCGCTCGAACAGCCAGCGCTCGCTGTCGCCTACCGCGTAGCCCTTGACGATCTCTCCTGGCTGGAGCTCGATGTCGCAGGCTCGAAGCGGGGCGCAGTTGAGGATCGGTTGTGTCGAGCCGAAGGGGACCCGCAAGACACTCGCGTCGTAGAAGACGCGCGGCGCGGGGGCGGAGCTGGGAACAGGCCGGGATGGGGGGGGCGGGGCCGGCGCGGGCTCGGCGAGGCCCGCAGGGGCCGGGGAGTCCGCGGCCGGGGTCGGGTCGACGACGGGCGGCGTGCGGTCCGCCTGGGCCTTGAGCTCGTCGAGGAGCAGGGAGGGGTTCGGGGTGGGCTGCGGCCAAGCGCGCAGAGGCAGAAAGACGAGGGCAATCAGAAGGCGAAGAACGGTTCGTCTCATAGCGTCTCCTTGGGGTAAAGGATCAGGGATTGGTGAGAATCCTTGACCAGTCGATGGTCGTGACGAGAATGCCTGTGGGGTTGCGGGCGATTTGGTCAAGCTCGCGCGGGGTGGTGTGAGTTGTGGTTAAGACGGCGCGCCACTCGCTGGGCGTGGTCGTGGCTCCCGCGCCGATCGGGCGCTTGGTCTCGGTCCATTGAACTTGCCAGAGAGAAGGGCCGAGCTTCAAAACGGAGTTGACTTGGACACTCACGGAATAGTCCTTGGCGATCTTGAAGGGGTTGGCTTCGGTGAGATGGGCGCTGACGCGGGCGCGAGCCTCGCCGGTGAGGAAGGCGTAGGCCTCTAGAGCGGCTTGAGTCTGCGCGCCAGGGTCGGTGTAGACGCTCCTGACGTTCTGGACGAGCTTGGACAGGCTGGTGCGGTAGACGGCGAGGCTCGGTTCGGCGAGCTCGCCGGCCAGACCGAGGGGATAGGCCTGGCCAAGCTTGTCGACCTGGACGAGGTAAGGGACGTATTTCGAGCGGGCGCCGAAGTAAACGACGGCGGCGGTGAGCAGCAGGTTGAGGGTAAGCAGGAGGAGAGAGGTAAGCCGCCAGTTGCGGGCAGCCGTTGAGAGACGGCCGAGCCGGTTGTCCCACTCGTCTCTGGCGAACTGGAAATCGCTCACGGGTTCAGTTGTCTCCGACAGTCGGGGTAAGGCCAAAGCGGATTGACGGGGGAACGACGGCGTGGGCGATCTTCCCTGGAATGGTCCAGATGAGAATGACAAGGGAGACAAGACTCATGGCAAACACCAGGAGATCAGGGGGAGTCATGAGAGAGTCGCCGACCTGGATGCTCCACGCGGTGGCAAGGTTCAAGATCGTGCCGGCGAGCAGATACATGGTGAAGAGCTTGACGGCGGTGCGAAAGACGTAGCCAAGAGCGCCCTCGGCGAGGGCGTGGGTCCAGCGAGTGGCCGCGAAGGGTAAGAGAAAAACGATGGCGCCAATAGCAATCAGGCTTTCGGTGAGGACCAGGGTCATGGCGCCGGCGATGAGGGCAAAGGCGACGATGGTGAAGGTGATGGTGAAAAACGCGATGGTGCGGGAGATCGGGTCAACCAAGAGGCCGGAGCCCAGCATTTTGGCGGTGAGGCGTAGGCCGGAGGCAGCGCCGGCGCGAAGGAAGGCGCTGGGGGCGAGGGCGGTGATGCCGACGGCGTTGCCGCCGGCGCGTTGGAAGGACGCGATGATGAAGGGAAGAAGGGCCGAGGAGTAGCGGATGAGCCAGAAACAGAACGCGAGGTAAACGAGCTTACGGATCAAAAGCTCCGGCAGGTGGGTGATGGACTGGTTGGAGCTGAGCTGATAGCGGATGGCAGTCCAGACCAGCTCCAACCCGGCGAGGAGCAGGAACAGAGCCTGGGCATAGGGCACCAGGATCGCCTGCCATGTTTGGGAGGCGTTGGTGAACTGGGTGAGAAGATCGGTGAGGAGGTTCATGGCAGGCTTGGGAGGAGGTAGCCGGTGGGGAGGCCGGTAAAGCGGTCGCGCGCGTCGGGCAGGGGACTGGGCAGGGGAGCGCTCAACAGCCAGGCCTCGCGCGCGGCGGTGCCCGACTCTTCGCGCTGAGTCTGCTGCGACAGGAAGAGGGCAAAGGAGTTGGCAGTAAGAGAGGTCGTCATCACGAGCTTGGTGAGCTCGTAGCCGGCCGCCAGGTGGTACATGTTGGCGACCTCGAGCTGAGTCTGCGGGGAATCGCTGTTGCGGGCGCGTTCTGCAAGCTGCGCGAGTACGACCTGGCTGTGGGTCTGATTCTCAGAGAGACGGTTCAGAGCTTTGAGATGAGCGCCCATGGTGCGCCGGATCCGCTCCTGTCGGGCTTTCTCCTCGGCGACCCACTGCTGGGGAGGCACGAGTCCGGGAAACGATTCGGCCCAGCGACGATAGATGTCAACAGTGAGATAGCCAAGGCTGTCAAGCTGGTTGAAAAGGGAGTCGATCTGGCCCATGGCGCCGTTGAGGGTTGTGAAGTCGCCGTCTCGGCCCCAGGACTTGAGCGCCTTGACCTGGAGCACGATCTGCTGAGCCTGGTTGTAGATCATCTGCACGCGTTGGTATTGGGCATATTCGATCTTGGCATGGGCCCAGAGATCACTGGCATATTGCCAGACCCACTTGAGAAACTGCAGGGCATATTCGATGTAGTCCCACACGGGAATAGTGGCATGGGCTGAGGTGGGGGCTCCCACCAGCATGGTGAGAAGGATGAGGAGCACGACGAGGAATCGAGTAGCAACGCTGGGGTTCATTACGAGAGCCTCCTTTCAAAAGAGGGAGAGAGGGCATGGCGAAGGGATTCTGCTGCGGCCGGAAGGTTGCGATGGAGGAGCCATTCGACGGGCCACGTGCGGCCGTAACGCTCGACGAGCTGCCTGACGGTGGCGACGTCTTCAGGGGACGAAACGCCGACGAAAGCCAGCGCGACAGGACCTAAGACGAGGTCGATGAGGCGCGAGTTGCTCTCGGTGTGCACAAAATACTGGCGCTTCGGAACGGCTTGGGCGATGGTGTCGATCTGGGTGGGCATCAGGCCCAGCTCTTCGTAGAACTGCCGGGAGACCTCGGCGGCCGAGGGGTTGGGCAAAAGAATCTTGGTCGGACAGGATTCGTAGAGAATCGAGCGAAGGGGCGAACCGGCGATTTCGGCGAGACTCTGGGTGACGAAGACAACCGCGCAGTTGAGTTTCCTCAAGTCTCTGAGCCACCCTTGGATCTGGGTCGCGAAGCGGCTGTTGGCAAGATACTTCCAGGCCTCTTCAAACACGATGAGAGTGGGGCGGCCGTCAAGGCTGCGCTCAATCATCCGGAAGAGGTGGATGAGAACGGGCGAAACGACCGGGTCGCCGTAGTCAAGGAGAGATTGGGTTTCAAAAGTCGTGATGGGGGCCGATGCGAAGTGGAATTCAGGGCCGTCGAAAAGAGCGCCGTAGGGACCGCGTTCAAGATAGGGAGCAAGAGCGCGGCGCAGGTCCAGGTCTTGGAGCTTGAAGGTGAAATCCGTCAAGGTTCGGGCCGGGCCCTGGGCCAGTTGGGCAATGGCGTTGGCGAGGTGGAAACGATGGTCGGGATTAAGGGGAAAATTCTGGACCGTCAAGAGGTTGTCGAGCCAGTCGAAAGCGATGGCTCGCTCAGTGTCGGTATCGATGTGGGCGAGGGGGCGCAGCGAAAGAGGCTCACCTTGGGGGGGTATGAGATCGTAGTGGGCTCCGCCGACCGCATGGGTGAGGGCGAAGCTTGAGTACCGCTTGTCGAAGACGAAGACAGCAGCGCGGGGATAACGCAGGAAGGAAACGGCGAGGGTGTCAACCAGAGCGCTTTTCCCGGCTCCTGTGGGGCCGATGACGAGAGTGTGCCCCACGTCTGAGACGTGAAGGTTGAAGCGAAACGGATCGCCCCCCGCGGTGGCAGCCCACAGGAGGGCGGGGCTGTCAGCGGGAAGGAACGGATTGGGGCTGTGCTGCGATCCGGTGTAGACGGAGGTTAAGGGGGCGAGGTGGACAAGGTTGCGAGTTGAGACCTGAGGGCGGCGAACGTTGGGCCAGGCGTGGCCGGGAAGGGAACCGTGAAACGCCGCCAGGGCATTGATGGTCTCGGGTTGAGACGGAAGGCCAGCCGAGCGCAGCTCGCGAAGCAAGGAGGTCTCGGCGGAGCGATCCTGCGGTGGATGATGAAGTATGAGGGTTGGTGTGTAGTAGCCGAAAGCAAGATCACCGGAGCGCAGGGAATTGAGTGCTGCGTCCGCGTCGCGCGCCATCTCGACGGCAAAGGTGTTGACCCAGCCAGTGGAATCCGCCCTGTCGGTAGAGCCAAAGATGCGACCGAGGACGGTGCCAAGGGAAAATCTCTGCTGGTGCCACTTGCGGCGGGTCGATTCGAGCTGGCCGGAGGCAACGGCGGGGTCACAGGCAATGAAACGGGCATTGAAGCGGAAGGTATGGGGCAGAGAGGTGAGGTTGCGCAGGAGAGCCGGGGACGTGGCGAGGGGAAAGCCGCTTGGAGATAAAACGGTAATCCGTTGGCCCAGGATCTGCGGCTCATTGCCGCCCACGAGGTCATAGGCGCCGAGGGTGTAGTCAAGGTAAGGGAACCCGGAGGGAACGGCGACAGGCTCATCGCGCCCGGTGAGACAGCGATGAAGGTGCGTGAGCAGCTCGGCGCTGCCAAGCCGGACGGGGGAGATGGGCTTAAGGGCTGTGGTGAGGGCGTCAAGGCGCTTGTCAAAGACGTCGAGGTCCTCGGTAAGGCTCGACCTCTTCGCACGCTCGGTGGCGGTGAGCCAGCTCACGGCCTGGGAGGCGAATTCGGAAGGGGGGAGATAGGTCAGGAGGAGGACGAACATGGAATGGTAGTTATGGGTGGTGAGAAAAGTCTCGCGGCGTTCAGCCTCGATGAGACGCGAGACAGGGTCGGAAAAGCAGTTGTCGGCGGGATACGAGGGCGCCCGGCCTCGGAGAAGGTCGAACTGGATCATCCAGCCCGAACCTAGGGATTTGAGGGCGGCGTTGACGTGCTCGCAAAGGGCGGCAACGGTTTCCGGCGGCGTGGAGTCGAGGTCAGGACCGAGATAGCTCCACCCGGCGAGGAGGCTGTGGTCCTTCTGGAGCACGACGCCGGGGGCGACGAGAAAAGCCCAGTTGAGCAGATCCGGAAGCGCGTTGCGGCGCCGATCGCGTTCGGGGAGAAACATCGGAGGTCCTAGCGATTAGGTGGGCCAGGGTCGGGGAAGAAGGGGGCGCGAGCCGAGCGCGGCCCGGGCGGGGTAGAAAGGCTGGTACTTGAGCTGGGCGAAAAAGACCCGGGAAAGCTGAGGGTCGTAAGCCGCGGCCTTGCGCAGCACGGGGTGAACCACAAGGACGATCAGAGCAGCGAGCGTGAGAGTGGCAAGACGGGGTCCTCCCACGGAAACCAGCCAGAGGACGAGAGAGAGCTCACCGGAGACGAGATAACGCTCGGCTCCGCCCATAAGGAGGGGCCGAGCGAGGGAGCTGTGAAGCGGTGCGGCGTCGTCCCGGGCCATCTAGAGAAGCGCTCCGGTAATGCCGAAGAGGCTCAGAAAGTTGACGGCAAACAGGGCAATGCATGCTCCGACCACCACCTTCGAGATGAATTTCCAACCTTGGCTGTGATCACTGGTCATGTAGACGATCCCGGCGACCACGGCCATGATCCCGGTAACGGTGCGAGCCGTACCGCTCGTGAGGCCGTTGAGCAATGCGGTCAAGCCGGTGTCCCACGGCATAGTGCCGCCACCGGTCGCGGCGAGCGCGGCGGCGGGCAACAGAAGGAAAGCGAGGAGAAAGAAAGCGAAGAGAAGATGACGTCTGATCATGAGGAAGCCTCCGGAAAAAGACGGCGGGTTAAAGGGCGGCCAGCGGCGAATCCTTCGACCGCGAGAATCTCTTCGACACAACGGTCCTGAGAGCTCTGGCCTCGCAGGTGGACAAGCAGGTGGATGACGCGGGCGATGGTCGACATCTGCGACGGAACGCCGGACTCTCCGATCAAGGAGTCGAGGCGTTCGAGCGCTTCGCTTGAGGAGTTGGCGTGGATCGTCGCGAGACTGCCTGGGTGGCCGGTCATCGACGACTTCAAGAAGTCGAGGGCCTCGGCGCCCCGCATCTCGCCGACGATGATCCGGGTAGGAAGCAGACGAAGCGTGATCCGCAACAGGTGGCGAAGGGTAATTTCCGGGGTGGTATAAAGGGGCACCACGTTGCGAAACGAAAGGCTGAGCTCCGGGGTGTCTTCGAGGGTGACGACGCGATCGTTGGGGCACAGGCGCGCGGCTTCCTCCAGAAGCATATTGATGAAGGTCGTCTTGCCGGTACCGGTGCCGCCGGAGACGAGCATGTTAAGGCGCCAAGCAAGGGCCGCACGGAGAAGCTCAGGAGGCGAGAGGGGCAGCGTCGCGGTTGGGGCCTGAGAGGATGGGCGAACGGCGTTCGCCTTGGCCGGGTCGAACGCGCCGCCGGCCAGATAGTCGGCAAGCGTGAGGATCTTCGCCGGGGGGCGGCGCAGGCTGAAGGCCGGGGCGGTGACGAGCGGCGGGATGAGGCCCTGAACGCGCCAACCGTTGGCGAGTCGCCCGGAAACGCTTGGCTGGCTCTCGGTGATAACGGTGCCGAAACCGGCCGCGATCGTGGAGAGCAAGGCGCAGGCTTGGGCCGCAGGGAAAGCCTGGAGGATGAGGAGTGGGGTCGCAGAGGAATGGCGGGAGGCGAAGACGGTGCCGTTGGGATTGAGGCTGATCTCGAAGTAGTCGGACTCTTCGAAGGCCTCGCGCAGCTCGCGCCCGAGCTCGCGTTGAAAAGCGGTTGTCCAGCGGTCCACTGAGAACAGATTCTACATATGTAGAATCTGGCTGTCAAGAACGCCGGAGAGGCCTAGGCGGCCGCTCGGGCCGGGATGACAATTCTCTGGGGAGGGGCGGGGGAGGGGGCGGGGCGGCGACGAGGCCGACCCAGTCGTGGCGCTCTGGGGCGAGGAGAGGGGAGGGCTGAAACGGAGGAGGTGGAATCCGGGTGCGGTCGACGAGCGGAGGATGCTCGTAGTAGCGCAGCTTGAGCGCCAGGATGGGCCGTTGGGCGGGCGCGAAGAGGATGCAGTGGTCCTTGGGAAAGCGCAGAACTTCGGCCGGGTCGAGCAGTGGGCGCTGCGAATCGTTGGGAGCGGTGGTCTCAGACCCGGAGCGGGGTCCTGGGCTGTGGGTCTCGGAATAGCGGTTGGAGTGCACGGTGAAGCTGCCGAGCATCTTCGAGACGTATTCAGCCGTCTCCGGTCGATTGGGAGTAAAGGCAACGCGGTGATCGCAGTTGGAGACGATCGACTCGTTGGGTCCGTAGGCGGCTCGGATCTGCGCCAGGTCCTGGGCGATGACGACGGCACGGATGCCGTAGCCGGCGAGAAAGGCGAGAGCGTGCTCGAAGAAAGGGAGCATGCCCAGGGAGGGAAACTCATCGAGCATGAGCAGCAGGTTGGATGCGCCGGAGGAGGGAAGCTCCTCAGTGAGACGGCGAAGGATCTGGTTGAGCATGAGGCGAACGAGGGGTCTCGCCCGGGTCAGATCGGACGGGCGAATGGCGAGAAAAAGCGAGGTCTTCGCGGTGAGGAGATCGCGGACCCGAAAATCAGAGCGCGAAGTGATGCGGGCAATCACAGGGTCGGCGTAGAGCGACAAGAACGAGCGGGCGGTTGAAACGACTCCGGATTGCTCGTTGGCGCTCTTGTTGAGCAGGGCCTGGGCTCCATGCGCGACGACGGGGTGAGGCTCCTGGCCGAGGTGTGGCGTCGCCATGATGCGGCGCAGCGTAGTCTCCAAGGGGACCCCGGGAATGGAGAGCAGCTCGCTGCAACGAGCCAGGGTCTTCGTCTCCTCGGCATAGAGAACATGCAAGAGAAGACAAACGAGCAGCTCGGCTGAAGTCTTCTCCCAGTGGTCGCGCTGACGATTGCTGCCGTCCGGATCGACCAGCATGTCGGCAATGTTCTGAACGTCACGGACCTCGAAAGGTCCCTTGCGAACCTCGTAGAGCGGATTGAATTGGGCCGAGGACAAGCTGGTGGGATCGATGCAGAATACGGTCTGCCCAAGAACGTCCCGGCGATAGCCGGCCGTGTTGGTGAAATTCTCGCCCTTGATGTCGAGCACCAGCGTGGGGCCGTCCCACAAGAGGAGGTCGGGCGTGATGATGCCGACGCCTTTGCCCGAGCGGGTGGGCGCAAGAACCAGGACGTGAGTGGGTTCGCGGGTCAGCAGCGAGGCGGGGGGATGGCGTGGCCGGGACCAGAGGCCCAAGAAAAGATGGCGCCCAGGGGGCAGCTCGACGACCGGCCGAGGGTCGAGTAAGCCGCTTGATTCGAGCTCGAGCTCATCCGCCCAGCGGGCCGAGCCGTGAGTATCAGCCAGAGCGGAGTAGGTGGCCGCCAAGCGCGAGCGCAGAGCGGCAAAGACGATCACGCTGGCGATACCGCAAAGAGCCAGGGCGACGAAGACGACGCGGCGCGCCGGAGCGAGAGAGGGAATCGAGCGCAAACGGACGAGCCAGTCGAAGAGGTACCAAGGAGGATAAAAGCGGTCGTGACGGGAGTAGTAGAAGCAAAGCCCGGCGAAGGGAATGAGAATGTAGAAAAGCCTCCGGCGAGAGGGAGCTTGTCGAGACGCGTAGGCGGAGCGACAAGCGAGGGCGAGAAGGAGCCCGGAGAGGAGAAGGCTGGTAAGGGGAGAGAGGAAGGGTGGACGGAGAAAATAGCCGTCACCAAGGGCGGGGTGGAAGTGAACGGAGGCGGCGAACCATTGAGCGACGATAGACGAGCCGCTGAAGAAAAGATACAGAGGGTAAAAAAGACTCTCCTTGCGTAGCGCCCGGACCTCCTGATGAGAGGCGGGCAACCGGTAAAGCTCTGGCGTCATGGAAAAATCCAGAGCGGGGCTAGCCGGTCCCTGATAGCGGACAACGGAATGGCGCCCCAGTAGCGCGAGTCCCAACTCCGGCGGGCTGAGGCGTAGAGCCAGACCTCCCCGGGGTTGACCTGGTGAATGCCAAAGGGCTGATGGAGGAGAGGCCGACCGGCGCTGTCGCGCGGCAGGGGGGCGGTGGCGGGCAAGAGGTGGCCGTTGAGGCGAAAGCCGCCGGACCCGAAAACAAGGGTCGTGCCGGGCAGGGCCAGGATGCGCTTGGCAAGAGGCGTGACGCCGCCCGGGCAGGACCCGGGCGGCGCGTACTGGCGGGCAAGGGCGATGCGGGTTAAAGCTACAGGCGGGCAGGCGCTGACGAAGGCGCCCGGTCGGAGAGGGGTGTCAACCACGCGGTAAAGACCCACCGGCAAAGAGGCGCTGGTGTTGAAACGAAGCGGGACGAGGCGCAAAAGGCGATCGGCGGGGAAGAGGCCGCAATCGAGAATCAGCAGCGCAGAGACAGCCGCGAGAGTGGCGGCCTGGCGCCAGGCGAAGCGATCGGGAATGCGGAGCACCCGAGGATTCTACACATGTAAAACTCTACGTCAAGGCTCCCGGCAAGAGTTGCTCATGAGCAAACCGGGAAGAGCGGGCGCCCCGAGAGGGGAAACTTGCTCATGAGCAACTTCGCGGGGCAACGGGGCCGGCAACTTGCTCATGAGCAAGTTGCGCGGTCGCTCTCAAGCCAGGATGGCGCGGGCGGCGGCTTTAGTGAGGGTCCAGCCGAGCGATGCGAGGCGGACAGGTAAGGCGGGCACGCCGAGTGCTTTGGCGGTGATGCGCGCCGCGCTGCTCGCGGGATTGGCCAGAAGACCGCGCGTGACCAAATAGGTGCGGCTGGCGCTCTCAAGGCCGCCACCCACGGGGCTCAGGCCGTTCTGACCAAGAATTTTGCCGGCCGGCTGGGTGAGTTGAAGCGCAGCCGCGGCGGCGGGGTTGTGGTGAGCGGCGCGCAGCATGGTCACCGCGCGGGCCGCGACCTGGGCGGTATGGACAAGCGGCTGTTCGGAGGAGCGGACCAGGGCCTGTGTGGCGTGGGCAGGGTGAACGCCAAGGCGAACGGCGTTCGCCATCCAGGCGGCCGGATCCACGCCGGGACTCGGCGAATCTCCGGCGACGGACGTCTGGCGAGCCAGTGCGCGCACCAGGGGCGCCCCTAGATTGCGCACCCACCACTCGCGAGCGGCGAGCAGGGTGTGCAGGCGCTCCGGAGCCCGCTCGGCGGCGTCTTTGAGCGCCTGGCTGCCGTGGGCGCGCGCGAGGAGTAGCTGGTCCGCTGGCCGGAGCGCGATGATCCGTTCCGCAAGTTGGTGGCCCTGAAGGGCGGGAGAGGGTGAGGGCCGCAGGGGGGCGAGACGCGAGTCGAGCTCGGCGAGCTGCTGGTGAGCAAGCCCCAGGGAGCGCTCCGCGCCTAGCAGTCCGGCGCGGGCGTTAAGGTACGCGGTCCCGGCCCGCGGGAGCTCGGCCTGCGCTCGGGCCGCGTGCTCGGCCTCGGAGCCGAGCGAAAGGCGGGTACCGCCGATCTGGAGGGCTCGGCCGCGGGGCGTTCCGAGCGCCTGAGGGTTCACGGCGGCGGAGCCGCCGGCGTCGAGGTGGTCGAGGTAGCGGCGCGCGGCCAGAGAGGGATCGCGGAAGGCCTCGGCGGCGATGCGGGCGACACTGTCGCGGGCCTGAGCGAGCCGCGAAACAGCGTCTTCGCGAGCGTGGACGGCAAGGGCATGTCGGGCGCGAGCTTGGGTTAATGCCTCGAGCTGGTGAGCCGTCTCGGCGGCCTGGCGCTGCTCGCGAAGCGCGCGATCGACGGCCGCGAGTTGGGCGGGGGGCTCCTGGTAGGGTCCAAGACGAGACTCCAGGCTACGCAGGGAGGCGGATCGGTCGACCGCCGAAGCTTTGACTTGTTGGTGATCGTCAGTGACAACCAAGCCCTGTCCTTTGCGCTCAAGGACAAGCCCGTGCTCGGCGAGGCGATCGTGAAGCTCACTCCAGGAGCGGGCCTCGGCAAAAGCAGGGCGAATTGTCGCGCGGGCGTAGTCGATAAGTGGCGGCTCGCCGGTGCGCTCGAATTGCTTGAGGGCGCCAGCAGGAAGGGCGTCAGGATTGCGCTCTTGGGAAACCGCGCGCAAGCCAAGGGCCTGCTCTTGGGCGCGCATGACCTCCTGGACACGGGGTACATCCTGCCAACGGTCCCAAGCCTTGGCAGTCACCGGGTGGACGCGATTGACGACGATGTGGATGTGCTGGTGGTCTTTGTCGTTGTGAGCGACGATCAAGGCCTGATGGTCGCTGAGGCCAAGCCTGAAGAGCGCGTTGTCGGCAACCGTCTCCCATTGGGCGCGCGTGAGCGACTCATCCGGATGAATTGAAATGCTGAGATGATAGACCGGTTGATCCGTACGACCGAGCTCGGCAGTCGCGCGCATAATGTATGCAGCCTCATGGGGACTATCGACGGCAAGGTTACGGGTCGAAGTCCAGGCGACGCGGGCGGGGTTGGGCTGATCGCGATCACCGGTGAACAGGTAGCGGGTAAGCCCGCCGAAGCCGCTGCCGTTGGTGATGTTGGCAATCATGGCTCGCTTAAGAGATTCGAGAGCTGTTGTCGAAGCTCGGCAAGGAGCTGGGACAGCTCGGTCGCGGCCGGCATCTGGCCGGTTCTGAGGGAAATTTTCAGCATGGTGTTGAGGTTGACGCCGAGCCTGTTAAGCGCTACCACCGCGTGGTTGTTGACCCGACGCCCCAGGGGCGCGCCAAGGGCCGCCATCCGCTGGAAGCGAGACGGCGAGAACCCCGCGGCCGTGGCGCGATCGACGACAAGCTGCCATTCGTCGGGAGAGAAGCGACAGGAGTGGACCTCCCTGTGTGGAGGCTTGGCGTTCCGCTCGGCAGGTTCGTCGTCAGCCATCGGTATTTCTCCCGCTTGAGCACCGCAGGTGCGAATGCGGGCAAGCTGCTATGTATGGAGCGGCGAAGCCGCGTAATACATAGCACTAGCTTGCTCCTCTGAACCATTCTACATATGTCGGAGCCACAGAGTCAACTCACTGGCATCCAAACGACACGACGCCCGAAGTCTCCAAGCACATTAAACGCCAGAGAAACGTTGGGGAACCTCTTCGGTTCCCCAAACCCCTCCCGTTCTGGGCGGGCATCTCAGGGTCCTCGCGGCCGGGTTGCTCCTTCTTCGCACCGCCGACCGACAGGCGCCGCCCTCAAGCTCCTCAGCAATGGGCAGCGGAGGACCTTGATGCTGGGCCGCCGGCGGGTGGGGGGTGTGTCAACAGGATCACCCGAAATTCTCCCCGTTCAGGACGCTAAAAATCCCCCCCCTCAGGAGAGGGCCGGGGCGGAGCAAGAAGTTGGGTGAGGAGAGAGGGCGGCCGAGGCCACCCTCAACTCAAAGTAAAAAAGCCGGTCAAGGATTGACGCAAGAAGGAGGCGGCTGGGGAGCAGCCGCGAGCCACGCGGTGAGAGCCGCGCTGAGCCCAGCGCATGAGGAGTCGCCGGTGCTCTCCGGGCTGGGCATGGTGTTGAGCCAGTGGCGGGAGGCCTCCAGCCAGGCGGCGCAGGGGTCGGCCGGGGGAGGGGGAGTCGTCGAGGAGCAGAGCGGAAGGATGGCAGCGCAGAGCGCGGTGGTGGTGGCGTTGGGCTGGGCCAGATAGTTGGTGTCAAGAAAGTCGGTCGGGGTGAAGCGGTAGCCGAAGGGAAGATTGAACCTGGCGACGACGGCGGAGCGGCACGGCTCGGAGTTGAGGTCGGGAGTGAGCTCGCCGCCGCACCTGGATCCTTGGACGTGGCGATAGACCTTGACGGTGAAGGCTCGCAGCGGAGCGCGGGCGAAGTCGGAGGGCTTGACGGAGAAGTGCGCCTCCCAGGGGCATTGTGCCGAGGGGCCGCAGCGGAAGGGGACCTCCGCCGAGCCCACCTTGTTGCCCGACTTAAGGAGATCGATCGAGATGTCCCCCTCGGCGGGCGCAGCATTCGGATTGGTCGCCAAGCCGGCGGCGATATAGAAGCCGTCCGGGCCGACGGAGACGCTGCCGGAGCCCGCGAGGGTCATCCCGTAGCGGGCGTCGTAGCCGTTGGCGCGGATCGGCGTGTCGGGATAGAACACCCCGTGAGCCAGGTAGTCGAGGCGGCGGTCAAAAGAGTTGACCCAGACCGTGGCGGTGAAGCCCCCGGCGAAGAGAGCGCGGCCCAGGTCGGGGAAGGCCTGGGCGTGAAGGTCCATGGCGGAGAGGGCGAGGAAGAGGGCGCCGGCGAGCGATCGGCGAAGCGCTTGGGGCATCGGAGTCTCCTTAGAGTTCTGTACTACGTTTGTCAAAGCCCCATTCTACGACATATGTAAAACCAGCAGGCAAACCGAACCGCGTTCGGGCGCCCGACAACCTAGCCGGGAGAACGGCCTCGCGCCTGGCGCTCGAGGTGCTCGATCAACGCGACAAGCGCAAGGGGCGGGAGCCGGGAGAGCAGCTCGCCGGCGGCCGGGTCGAACTGCCGAAAAACCGCCGGCAGGACGGGAATGCTCACGACAGGGACCGGCAAAACCAGGGACCCTAGGCACGACCGGATGGTCGCCTCAGGGATGGCAGGAAGGTCTCCGGCCGACTGAAGCAGGTAGCCGTAGCGCTCCGCGAGAGTCGTCAGGATGGCGGTACGCGTCCAGGGGCCGCGGGCGCCGCGGTCGTCACGCTGGAGGCGATCAGCGAGGAAGCGCTGGAGAGCTGGCGTGAGGCGAATGGTGGTGGGGGAGTCGGACATAGAGAGTCTCTCCGGAAGTTAAAAAAAAAGGGGGAGGCGACCGTAGGCGCCTCCCCCGCGGGTTGATACGTCAACGGTCTTTTCTGGTGCCTTCGGCGATGACCTGGCGCGCGACAGTGGCGAGAGGCATCTCGAAGGAAACGGAAGATCGGCGACCTCGGCGCAACGGCCGGACCTGGAGCACCAGGCCCGCCGCGGTGGAGATGACGGCGACGGTGGCCCTGGGGGCGCCGTCGAACGGCTCCTCGTCGAGGCCGCGGGTGGCGACGGTGAAGGCCTTCACGCCGCCTCCCCCTCGGCGGACGGCTTGGGGACGTCGGCAAAACGCGCCTGAACCTCGGAGTCCGGGAGGAACATCAGCTCGGGAGGAACCCAGGAGGAATTCCGGGTCGGGGAGTCGAGGATCCGGGCGCGGATCTCGTCAAGCCGCAGCTTCGCCAGGCTCTTGCGGCCGTCCGGCGCCACGGCCCCGCAGGCCACGGCGACCTCAACCAGGGCGGCCTTGCGGTAGCGTCGAAGCCAATCGTCGGTCAGCTCCTGGAAGGCGCCTTGGTGAAGGCCCAGAGTCCGGGCTAGGGCGAGGACGGGCGGGCGGTCCCCGAGGGCCGGCGCCCAGCCGGTGAAACTGCCGCAGTAGGGCGCCAGGAGGGCGGCAAAAAGATGAACCACCTCCCCGTCAGTGAGCCGGACGAGGGCCTCCCAGAGTTCGATCTCACGGTCTTGGCGACGAGGAGTGCCGTCAGCGTCGTCGTCGTAGAGGCGGCTGGCGCCGGGAAACTGGGTCTCGGCGGTGAGGGTGCCGAGAGGCAGGAGCTGGGAGAAAGTCGCGTAGACCTCGGCCACTGCGGGCGTGCTGCTGCGGTCGTTGGCCGCGGGGGGCTCGGCGCGCAAACCGCAGGCGGTGCGCCGGCCGAGAAGAGCGAGGCAGGCCAAGCGCAGCGCATGCACCGGCTGCTGAGTCAAAGCCGCTTGCAGGGCTTGGCTCTTCAGGCGATGGGCGTCGATGAGGTGGGAGGTGGTCAAGACGGGGCCGGCGGAGTCCTCGCCGGGGGTGGAAGTCTCGTCGTCCTCCGGCGGGTCTTCGGCCGCGTCGAGGTCCTGCCCCTCGATCTCCTCCTCCTCGTCGTAAGGCCGGGACGTAAGGGCCGCCCGTCCCGAGGAGGTGGGGACGCCGGCGGCTCGTCCGCCGCTCGTCGACTTGACGAGTTGCGGCCGCGGCGGCTCGATCCTCTCGAAGCCCTCAAAGACTTGCACCCGCAGGTCGGGTAACACCAGCACCACGGCGCCGGCCTCCGCGCTCGTCGACCGACGGAACTTCGTCGAGTTGAGCCATTCGGCGTTTCGCTCGACGGCCACCCAGGGGTGGCGGCCCTGCAAGTCGGCGACGAGCTGGTCAATCGCGGCCTCCTGGAGGCTCAGGAAAAGCTCGCGATCGGCAAAGAACTGCTCTCGCAGGTCCGAAGTCTCCTCGCCGATGACGTCTCCAGGGTAGGAGGAGAGAGGAAAGATCGCGACGGCGAGGGACGGAAGCTCGTCCTGGCGGGAGTCCGCAATATCGCCGGGTTGAAGATCGCCTTCGTATTCGAGGATCTGCTCGAGAAACTCGTTCTGCTCCTCAGGAGAGCAGGGCAGCAACTCGCGGGCATGCGCGACGGTGATGCGGTCCTCCCTCCACGCCTGCTTGACGGCGGCGGTGAGGCGTTCGGCGAAAGCAACCCGCGTCTGAACCCATCGCGGCGTGCGGCCGATACTGCGCGCGACGGCGTCGGTAACGCCTTCACCGCGGCGGGGCCTCCTGCCATCCTTGCGGAGGACTTTCAGCAAGGCTTCGCCCTCGTCGAGGGGGTGCTGTTCCTTGCGCGCCAAGTTCTCGGCGAGAGCGACGACGACGAGCTGTTCGTCGTCGAGCTCCTGGACCTGGATGGGGACGAGGAAGTCCGCGGGGAGCGTCCCGCGTAGGATCAACCTTTCGAGGGCACGATAACGCCGGCCGCCGGCGGCCACCTCGTACTCGCCTGGAGAAGCCAAGGGCCGGCAGACGAGGTTCTGCAGAAGCCCGCCGCTTGCCTCGATGCTGCCGGCAAGCTCCTCGATTTCCGCTTCCGGAAACATCGTGCGAGGGTTGAGGGAGGTAAGGCGAAGCGCCGTAAACGGGACCGAGATGACAGGCAAAAGCGTCTTTGGCGCCGGAGCGGCGGCCGGTTCCGCCGGCTTCTTGCGGGAGCGGGTGGTGGCCGCGGCCGGCGCCGCGGCGGCTTGTGGCTTGGGCTGGTTTTTGGTAGCCTTGGTCGGCATCACAGATTCCTTTCTTGTTGTGTGTGGGTGAAAAGGGAGCGCCGAGGGCCATCGGCGCTCCCTCTGCTTCGCTTCTTACCGGTGGAACGGCTCGTCCTCAAGGTCCTGCTGGCCGGGGAAGTCCCCGGGCTCGGCGGTGTAGAAGAAGGCTTCGTCCTCGCCGGCGCCGCCCTGCTGCTCATCCTGCTGCGCCGCCGGGTCCTTGAGAACCACGAAGGATGCGCATACGATCTCGGGGAACTTGATCGTCCGGCCGTCCCGGTCGACCTTGTTGTAGCGCAACCGGCCGATGCACTGGACGAGCGAGCCCTTGGCGGCGCGGCCAAGGCGGTCCAGGTCGAAGACGATCACCCGGTGCCAGTCGGTCTCCTCGTAGTCCTGGCCGTCCTTCATGTATCGCGTGTTGGTGGCGAGGGACACGACGGCGCGCGTCCGCTTCTCGTTGAGCTCGATTGAGCCGACATGTCCTAGCAACCTGCACTCGTTGTTCCAAGATCCCATGGCTTTCACCTCATCAGGGGGCCGGAGGGTCAATCCCTCTCGACCAGAGAAAGATACTACATATGTAGGATCAATGTCAAGTGTTTCAAGGGAAAAGAGTTAGTAGTTTTTCGGCAGGTGGCGGTCGTACAGGGGTGTGGCTCGGCCTCAAGCGCCGTCAACTTCTTACCCTACCCGGACGATAGCCGAGGGGTTTGAGGGCGGCGCCTGTGGGTTGGGCGGTGCCAAAGGAGAGCTTTCCGGCCGCGAGGACCGCTGAGATGCCCGCCTGGAACGGGAGGGGTTTGGGGAACCGAAGAGGTTCC
>Ga0136846_1213356_pt1 | contig 35715 bp, 26 predicted proteins | sample HopSoiMetagenom2_FD_96841 | JGI IMG/M metagenome (GOLD analysis project Ga0136846, IMG submission 96841) | Grasslands soil microbial communities from Hopland, California, USA - 2 Assembly 2016 (version 4) | ecosystem: Environmental > Terrestrial > Soil > Grasslands | place: USA: Hopland...
CAGGTGGAGCAGGGCGTGGTGAACATTCGCGGCGAGGAGTTCCGCGGCCTCAAGGCCGAAGTCGGCGCGGAGTACGCGCAGCGCCACGATTTCCACTAGCCTAACGACGGACTGACGTCAGTAAACGCCAATCACGCCGTCAGCGGCCGCCGACGGAGAGCGTGATGCCGAGCTGGAGCTCGGTCCGATCGACAAACACATACTGAAAGCCCACGCTCGCGCCGAGCGCGCTCTTCGCATTGAAGAGGGCGACGCCGGCGCCGGCGAGGAGACGCACCGCGGCGCGCGAGCCCTCGCCCGTGGCGTTGCGAGTCACGTAGCCGGCGATGCTCGGCGTCACGAACGGAATGATCGACGTGCCCGTCGCCGGCCCCAATCCCAGCGCGAGCGGCAAGCCGACATCCGCGCTCCACGTCACACCAGTGACCGGATGGCCGACGCCGATCTCGCCATTCACGCCGATCGTCAGTCGCGTTGCGCTCCCGGCGTCGATCGACACGGTGGTGAGGCGGTGGTCGCCACCGATCGCCGCCATGAACCCGGTACCCGCGCATCCGCTGCACCGTTCGGTGGCGAGCCCCGCGGTCAGCGTGAACGTACCGTCGAGACCGGCGGGGACCACGCCCGTGAGACCGAAGCTGTCGAGGCTCCGCGCCTCATGGCCGCCGGTTGGGGGAGCCAGGGGACGGTCCATGTCGGGGACGTAGCCGTAGCGCGCGACCAGCTGCGGCTCGCGCTGAGCGACGCCGAAGAGGGTATAGGTCCCGAGCGGCGGCAGGCTGGCGATGGGAGTGCCGAGGAGAGAGAGATAGTCGATGTAGCCGGGAGCGCTGCCTAACGACTGAGCCGCCACCGGCGACGCGAGAACCAGCGCCGACAGCAGCAGCGACGTGCCGAGCACAAGCCGGCAATGGGATGTTGAGTGAATAAGAACCTCCTGATCGGGCACCCACACAACCCTCTACGGGCAAGTTCTACGCGCGTGGCTCAGCCGGAGTGGGTTCGCCGTGACCAGTAGTCCGCGTCGGCGATGAGGACGTCGAGCTCGCAATCACCGCTGCCGTCTGTCCGGTAGTCGGCGATGTGAATCGCCGACGTCGGGATGAGCTGTCCCGATGGGTCCACGAGCTCGAGCGCGAGTGAGTCTCGCGAGTTGTAGTAGCGCTCGAGCTTTGCCTCGTCGCGCGCCGCGTCCCCGGCTCGCGGCACCGCTTCGGCAAAGAGCCGGAAGATGGGTTGAACGAGATCGTAACCGATGCCAGGGCGGAATCGCCCGCGGGCTCTGCCGACGTCAGGCTCGATGCGCTCGAGGTCGGACCAGCCGACGACGACCCCGTGCAGCTTCAACGTGTGACGCATGGAGCCAAATTAACGCTCGACGTGTGCGCGATGGAGGCAGCGCCCGCGCGCGGCGACGTCAGGCAAGCGTCAGCGCGCCGTCATCCTCTCGGATTGCGTTGCGCCTGGATCGGCTTGTCGAGATCGGGCTTCTTCGCGGATGCCTGCGTCGCGGGCGTCGTCTGACTCGCCGCCTGCTCGATCTTGAAGCTGAACTCCTGCTCGACGAGCTGTCGCACTTTCCTCGTGCCGACCTTGGCCGGGGAGAAGCGCATGTAGGGCAGCGCCGCGCGCACGGCGTCGGCGAACTGCTCGTGCGTCGTGCTCATGATCTTGAGCGAAGTGGTATCGGCGAACCCGGTGGTGTCGACGACGTACTGGGTGACGACGGAGCCCTGGATGTTCTGCTTCAGCATCTCGACCGGATACGCGGGCGCGGCGCTGCCGGGATAGCGAGAGACCGTGGAGTCGACCTCGAGCTGGGTGAAGACGGAATCGGCGCCGCCGAGCTGCGGTGCTTTGTCGCTGCTCGTCGTGTCGCGACCAAGATCACCAGGGTTGTCGGAGAGCTCATGAACGACTGGGCGATCGGAGCCCAGCTCGCCGGCTCCGAACCCGGCTCCCACGCCTTCGGGCGAGAGCTCGACGTACTTGATGGTCTCGCCTGACGCTTGCTGCGACGGCATCCGGTTCGGCGGCGGCAGGTAGTACGCGCGATTCTCGATCCAATCGGCATCCATGTTCGCGGGCCGACTGGTGTTCGCGATGGCGGCGCCGATGAGCAGTGCGTGGGCGACGACACTGACCACGGCGCTCGAGCTGACGGGCGTCGCTCTCGAATAGGACTCGACCCAGAGGCGCATCATAGCAGGGCCCTCTCGCCAAACGCGGACGTTGGTGGGAACGCCAACGCGTCGCGGCTACGTGCTAGAGTAGGGCCGGGCCCAACTCCAGGCAAGCACCGTCGTGAGGGGACGCGGCGCACGGGGACGAGCCGGATGCATCATGGGGCCAACGGAGAGCGCGTGCTCAGCGCGATGCGGTCACTCGGTCCACAATCCAACGCCCGATCGGTCGTTTGAGCTGGCGATTGACCTTGGTGTCGTCGTAGTAGACGAAGGTCGCATTGTAGTACCGGCCGTTGGGCTGGCGGTGCAGCATCGAGACGAGCTGCATGTCGGCAATGGCGTTCCTCGTCACGGACACCGGCTCGCCATAGCGCCCGAGGACGCTGCAGATCGGCGTTCCGGGGCGAGCGATCGCGAGAGGCGCGGTCTGCCAATTGGCCGCGAGCTGCGCGGCGGTACAGCCGTACTGGGACGCGAGCGTCGCCGTAGAGGGCGGCCGGCTCGCGGCTGGCTTCACGGCGAAGCTGGGCAGGACGCCGTGGCGAAAACGCGAGCAGCCACCGCTGACGACGACGGCGGTACAGAGCAGGAGCGAGCGAAGGATGCGCATACCAGGAGAGGGGACTCGACTGGTAGTGGGGGATGCGAGAGTCGCGCCGCGGCGCGGAGTGTGACGCACCTCACGTTCCGACCGGGCGTTGCTACAGGAGCTGCGGCCGAGCGCGTGCGCCGTTAGGCGCGACGCGCTCGGCGGCCGTCGTCAGGCAGCGCGGCCGCTGCGGCTCTTGGTGGCCGAGGTGCGGCGGGTCTGCTTGAGCCACTTCTCGGCCGCGCGCAGTGCGGACGTCTTGCCGCCATGGCTGGCATCACCGAAGAACGCGCTCGCCTTGGGCCGCCAGCCCTTCGTCGTCTTGCGATAGCCGACGCGCACGAAGTAGCCATGCGTTCTCGTCGTAGGCTGATCGATGCGGCTGATGCCGGGCGTTAGGCCGCGGCCTTTTGCGGTGCGTGGCATTGGTTCGATGACTGAGGTTGATCACGATGCTGCGCTATCGCGAGAAGGGACCACCCAACCAGCTGATCGGTCACGCGCGTCGACGCATTTTTTTCGCGTCGTCCGTAACCTAACCGCACAGCGAACGTGAGCAAGGCTGATGCCTGCATAACTAGGCGATCTCGTTAGGTCCGCCTGGCATCGGGGCGGCGTGGGTGCCTAGCGAGTGCCCCGTAACGGGCGCTCGAGCTGCCGAATCATCCGTTTCCCGTTAGGTGTCGTAGCGATCGCGGGAAAGCACGAAGCGGATCGCGGTCGGCTCGTGAGGGTCGCTGCCCAGTCCCTCGAAGCTGAAGGCCGTGGCGCGGAGCACGCCGATCGACGCGTCGAGACCGGGAAGAGTGTGCGCAATGACGGTGGTGACGCGCGGATCCGCGAACGCGCGCGCGAGCAGCGCGCGCACGGCCTCGCTGGCGAATCGGCGACGACGCTGCTCGGGAACGATCCCATACCCGATCTCGACAACGCCATTGGCGTCGGGCGCGCCCTTGTAGCCGGCGATGCCGACGAGCGCCGTGCGCGTGTCGTCGCCTGCCGCGACGGAGGCGACGTAGTACAGGGCCCATCCCGCGTCGTCGCCATGCTCGGCGAGCCAGCGGAGGGTCCACCGTACCGCATCGGCGTCGTAGAGCTCCGGTGGCCAGCTCGCGGGCACCTCGGTGCCGAGCGCCATGCCTAGCGCCGCCGGCGATGACAGCTCCGCCTCGAGCACCTCCGTGGTCGCCGGGATGAGGACGAGGCGCGGCGTACGGAGGGGGAGGGCCGTCATTGTCCGTCGTTATGCATCCGGACGGAGGTCGTCGTCACGCGGCGGCTGCGCGGCCCCGCTGGCCGGTCGCGGCTTGGGGGCGAGGTCGGCGGTGACTCCCGAATCGGCGTGTCCGTCGCCGCCGAACGAAAAGAGCGTGTCGAGCTTCGTCAGCTCGAAGAGGGTACGAAGGTCTTCGTTGAGATTCGCCAGGCGCAGCGTGGCGTCGGACTCGCGGATCCGTTTCGACAGGGACACGAGGACGCCAAGCCCGGCGCTATCGATGTAGCCGGTGTCGGCGAAATCGATGACGAAGTGCCGGGCGCCGCGATCGATCTCCGGCAGCACGACATCCTTCAGCTGCTGGCGGTTTCCCGCGATGAGCTGCCCCTCGACGGAGATGACGACCCTGTCCCCTTCCCTCGTGCTGCGAATGCTCATGGATCCTCCAATTCGCCAGTCCTGCCTAACGATTAGCGGCCGATGCCGTAGCGCTCGCGCAGGAGCTTGGCGTGATGCCGCTCGTGTCCCGCGATGACGAAGCCGAGGGCACGCACGGAGATCGGGTTGCTGTTCGCGATCCCACGCCGCGCCATCTCGTCCTCGTCCAGGTAGCGGAAGAGGTGGACCGTGGCCGATCGAATCGCCTGGAATTCGTCGGCGAGATCGGCGATCGGGCGCTCGTTGAAGCGGCCGGCGGGCGCGTACGCATTTTCATCGAAGCCGGCGAGCGGCTGGGCGTCGCCGCGGGCGAAACGGAGCGCGCGGTACGAGAAGACCCGCTCGGCGTCCGAGAGATGGCCGATCACTTCCTTGATCGTCCATTTGCCCGGCGCATACGCGTAGAGGCCACGCTCATCGGTGACGGAGCGGAGCATCCGCATCGTGTCGCGGTGCTGCTCTACGAGAAGGTCGACGAGATTGCCCTCGGGGACGAGCGCGATGTAGCGCTCGTAATAGGGCAGATACTCATCGGCCGCTGGACGGGAGAGGGTCGTAGCCATGGCTCGTGTCGTCGCGAGAGTGGGCAGCGCAGCGCTGCCCAGAAGCTAGCGTGTCGCGACGAGCGCGCCATCCGCAGGTGTGCGTGGACCATTCCCCCGGCTGTCGCGCGCTTCCGCGGCGGCAAGCTGGGCTTGTCGGCGGCCAAGCCAGAGGCCCAGCACGAGCCAGACGACCGCGAACGGGATCGCGGCGAAGGCCGAGCCACTCGCGCCAAGACCGATAGCGGCGAAAATCGCGAACGTCCAGGCGGCAATCTGGTCGCCTGCACGGTACACAAACGTCTCGATGAAGCTCTTCGCCTTGTACTTGTCTTCGCGCTTGACGACGGTGAAGAGCACTTCCATCGCCGGATTGGTGATGCCGAAATTCGTGCCGCGGCGAATGACCATGAAGACGACCAGCGTCGATAGAAGGGGTGCCATGCCTAACGCCGCGAAGCCCAGCGCCGTCATCGCCGGGAGCAGTGCGAGTGTGAGCGCGAGCCCGATCCAACGAATCAAACGGCCGGTGAGAAAGATCTGCGTCAGCACGGTGAGGGTCTGCACCGCAAGCTCGATCCACGCGAGCATGGAGGTGCGTGCGGCGGTGTCTTGAACGGAGCTTCGGACAATTTCCGTTTGTTCGAAGTAGAGGAAGGTGGACCCGATCGTGTAGAGAACGAGAAAGCCGGCGATGCCCGCGAGGTAGCGCGAGCGCATGACGCTGGTGATTCCGGCCCAGATACTGCCACCGATCGGCGGCGCGCTGGAATCCTCGGTCGGAGCGTCGATCGTCATCGCGGGCCGCGGCGCGGCTGGGAAGCGGAACACCATCACCGAGGCGACCTCGAGCAACACCACGGAGACGAGCAACAGATTGAGCGGTCCGATGCGGGAAGCGAGAATCGCCGTCAGACCGGAGCCGACGATGGCGCCGAGGGTGCCACCCACGCCGATGAAGCCGAAGAGGCGCTTCGCCTGTTCGCTGCGGAACACGTCGGCCATGAAGCACCAAAAGACCGACGTGATGAACAAGTTGAAAACACTCGTCCAGATGTAGAAGACGATGCCGACCCAAGCGGGACTTCCAGTCCCCATGCCGCCCATGGCGCGCATGACGAAGAAGAAGACGAGCAGATTCGCGGCAAAGAACTGGTAGGTGGCCGGCACGAAACGGCGCACCCGAAAGCGGACGACGAGCGACGAGAAGAGGGGATTCGCTATCAGCGTGGCGACCAGCGTGCCGCCGAACAGCCAGGGCAGTCGGGTGACCCCGGTTGTGACCGCGACGAGGTCGCGGATGGGTCGCAACACGAACCAACTGCAGAGCACGAAGAAGAAAAAGGCGAACGAGGCCCACATCGCGGGGAGCTCGTTTGGCCGCACGTCGACGACCCGACCCAAGAGAGAGGCGGGCTCACGCCCGCCTCGGTCTGGCTGCATCACGTCTTCTGGTTGGCGTGCCAGGCTGTGAGGACTTCGGCCTCACGAGCGGCGGAGATTCCGGAGACGGCACCGGCCTCCAGCTTGTCGCGGTCCTCCTGCGGACGCGTCTTGTGCCAGTCGAGCGTGTCTTTGATCGTGACAGCGAGCGGACGGAAAGTGAGTCCCTTCGCCACGGCGCGATCAATATTCCGGCGGCTGAACCCTGCGGTCTCGCCGTCGGGCGGCACGACGGTTGGCATGTCGCGCCACGCACGGATCTTCTGCTCGGCGAGGAACGACCACGGGACCCAGGTGAAGCGCGCGTCGGAATGGGTCACCTGCTTGCAGGCGTTCAGGAACTCACCCATCGGAAGCGGCTGGCGCGGGCCGGTGGCGTTGTAAATACCGCCGCCCTGCTTTGGACCTGCCTCCGCCATCCGGATCGTCCACTCGGCGAGATCGCGCGCGTCGATGAATTGCGTCACGTCGTTAGGCGCTCCCGGCGCGAGCACTTCCCCACCCCGCTCGACGCGCACGGGCCAGTAGGTGAAGCGGTCGGTCCGGTCGAGTGGCCCCACAATGAGACCGGGCCGGATGATCGTGAAGGCACCAGGATAATTCTCCTGAACATCCTTTTCGGAGCGCGACTTCAGCGCGCCGTAGTAGCGACCCCAGTTCTGCCGGTCGAGGGTGTACGGATCGAGACTGTCGGGCATCGGCGTGGTCGGCACCGTCTCGTCCGCGTTAGGCGTGCCGTTGTCGGGATAGACTGAAATCGTCGAGATGAAGATGTAGTGTCCGGTGTTCCCCTTCATATACCGCGCGACGTTGCGCACCCAGGCCGGCGCCGTCGTCGGATTGTCGATGACGACGTCGAACTTCTTCCCCTGGAGTGCAGAGGTGTCGGTGCTGAGGTCGCCGATGAGCTGGTCGACCTTGCCCTTGAACATGTCGGGCCGCGTCTTGTTTCGGTTGAAGAGCGTGACGTGGTGCCCGCGGCTCAGCGCGTAGTTCACCTGCTCGGGTCCGGTGAAGCCGGTGCCGCCGAGGATGAGGATGTTGAGGGGCTTTGTCGGCTGCGTGCCCAACGAGTCGTACTCGTCGCCTAACGCGACGCGCGGGACGAGGCCGAGGCCAAGGGCGCCGGCCGCGGCGGCGGAGCGGACGAGGAAGTCGCGTCGAGTGGTGGACATGAGCGAAGGGTTGGAGGCTGAGCGTACCCTGAATCAGGAACGGCTTGAACATGAAGCGAGGCACCGGAACGTAACAGCCGCTCCGGTGCCTCGAAGGTGTACGGATTCTGTTTTGCCCCGGCCGCGTTATGCGTTGCGGTCCAGACAGGTCTGCGCCGACGCGGGCAGATTCGGATTGTTCAACTCGGCCTGTGGGATCGGGATGTTCACATCCGTTCCGTAGTTCCCTCCCTTGTGCCACGGACCGATCGGGAAGACGGTATCCGCCGAGCGACCATACTGTCGAATGAGTCGCCGCATGTCGCCGAGCCGGTGGCCGGTGGAGAACATCCAGAACGCACGCTCGCGGAAAATGAGATCGACGCGTGCCGGGTCATTCCCCGGATCCGTGAGTGGCGCCAGCCCTGTCACCGTCGCGCGCGCGGCATTGAGGGCGGCGATCGCCGCAGCGGGATTGCCGGCGGCCTGCGCGGCCTCTGCCTCGATGAGGCGGGCTTCGATGCCGCTCACGATCGTCACGGAGCTGGCGGCCGTTGGCCAGAGGAGTTGAACGGTGAATGGCTTGCCGAGATCGTCGCGGCTCGCCTGCGTGACGCCGTTCGTTTTGCACACAGCGTCGCCGCCCTGGCAAACGGGCACGCGAGGGTCGTTGGCGGTCGCGTAGTTCAAACCGTTCGTGCCCTCGTTCGCAGAAACGCTGTAGCGACGATTGCTGTTGTTCAACGACCAGATGGAGTTCGACGTCGCCGTGAGGGCGTGCAGCTCCTGATACTTGAATGACGTCGGCACCGCTGCCACCGAGGTGGCTGCCTCTGCATAACGAGTCGGACCGATGTTGAGGAGGATACGGCCGCGCAGCACGGCAAGGGCATTCTTGACACGCACGTCATCCGTGGTGGATCCGGTGATCATCGCGAGGCCGGAGTCGACGTGCGCGAGCGCCTGCGCGAATGCCGCCTGGTCCGTAATCTGCGAGCCGTACTGCTCCACTCCGTTGACAACGGTACTGAAGACGAGGCCGTTGCAGTAGTCCTCGCCCATCAGATTCTCGGTGTAGCCCTCGACGAAATACATCTCGGCCGCCTGCCAGCCGGGCGCCGTGGTGCTGAACTGCTTGAGCAGCTGCGTCGCCTGGAGTGCCGAGAGGCGGGCGCGATTGATCGCCCGCGAGGCCGTGGTGAGAAAGCTGTTGGAGGTGACGATGACGCGCTGATCGATCTGCTGGCGATCGATGAACGAGTCGCCGTTGATCCACTCGTCGCCGAGCATACCGCCGAGCAGGAAGAGACTCTCATCGCCGCTCGTCGAGGTGTTGAGGCGCGCGAGGGCGCCGATGCGCACCGCATTGGCGCCAGCCGGCGACTGTACGTCCGCCGGATTGATGATGTCCGGATCCTCGACAGAGAGGATCCGATCGCTCGACATGCAGCCAGTGAAGAGCGCGACGAGCATCGCTGCCGCGGCGGCGCGCCGGCTCGAGTTTAGCATCTGTATATTGTGAAGCATCTTAGAGACCCAGGTTGAGACGGAGTGTCATGTACCGCGGCGGCGCGAACGCCTGGAACGACGACGGCGCGTCGCCGGTGGTGCCGAATGCTTCGGGATCGACGCCCGTGTACTTCGTCCAGAGGATGCCGAGATTGCGGACCGCGCCGGTGACCGAGAGCGAGCGGCCGCGGACGAAGCGACTCGCCCACTGCTGCGGCGCATTGAAGGTCAGGGACAGCTCGCGGAAGCGAATGAAATCGCCCGACTCCATGAAGCCCGCGACGGTCTTCGCTGGATGATCGCGGCCAGCGGCGGTCCGCGCCTGGTCGAGCTCGGATGATCCGATGTAGATGAGTCCCGCGCAGTTGTTGCGGCTGAGGCAGCGAATGCGCTCGCTGTTGTTATAAACCTTGAAATCGCCCTTGTAATCGATCATCGCCTGCAAGCGGAAACGACGGTGCCAGAAGTCGACGCCATTGGTCAGGGCGAGCTCGTACAGCGGCAGCGGGTTGCCGAGGTAGGCCGCGGTGTCGCCGACGATGATGTCCGTCGAGTCGGGATTTGCGCTGTACTGAATGATGCCGTTGCCATTCGTGTCGTGATATCCGAGCAAGGGACGCGACCACCAGCCGTTGAGGGGGTAGCCTTCGCGGTCCTGCTGGGTGCTGCTGTTGACGATGGTTGGGAGACCGCCGAGGCTCACGAGCCGGTTGCGGTTCGTCGAGCCGTTGATGGTCATGTCCCATCCGAAGCGGTCGTTCTGGACGAAGACCGTACTGATGAGCGCTTCCCAACCCGTGTTGCGCACCTCGCCGAGGTTCTCGAAGCGGGACGTGTTGCCGGTGCCGAGCGATGGCGGGAGGACGCGACTCACGAGCGCGTCGCGGGAGATCTTGTTGTAGTAGGTGATCTGGGTGTTGACGCGATTGCCGATGAAGTTCGCGTCGAACCCGGCCTCGAGCTCGGTCGAGCGCTCGGGCTTGAGGTTGCTGTTGCCCAGCGCGGTAAAGACGACGCCCGGGACGTCGCCCGCCTCGTTGAGGGAGTGCGTCGCCGAGAAGTACGGCGCGGCGTCGATCGTACCAGGCTGAACGCCGGAGGCACCGTACGCGCTGCGCAGGCGGAACTCATCCAGCCAGCCGAAGTGCGGGAAGAAGCCCTCCTGGGACACGATCCAGGACGCCGACAGCTTCGGGTAGAAGACCGTCTTGAAGTTGGCGCCGAAGGCGCTGTTGCGATCGGACCGAACCGCGCCCGTGACGAACAGCCGGTCGCGGAAGGAGACCTGCTGCTCGATGAAGCTGCCTAACGTGCGGGTCTCGTCCGTCGCCTCATCGGCGAGCTTCACGGCCGCGCCGCTGATCGTCACCGCGCCAGGCGGTAGCTGATCGCCCTCGGTGCCGTTGCGATCGAAGATCGTGCGCGTGAACTGCACGCCCAACGTCGTGCGCGAGTTGAACGCGTCCGTCAGCTGCTTCGTCGCCGTCGCGGCGGCGTCAAAGGTGTAATCGAAGAAGTTCGTCCGGTTGTCGATCTTGTAACCGAGCCGCGTCGTGCCCACGTCGGGGCAGTTCTGGAAGCGGCAGAGCTGCGTGTCGCGGCGCCCGATGAAATCGAGGCCGAAGGTGCCGCGCAGGGCGAGCCAGTCGCGCGGACGCCAGTTCGCGCGCGACGACCCGATGAAGCGCTGGATGTTCTGATCGGTTTCTTGCTGGTAGATGTCGCGGGGCGTCGCGGCGCGCCAGCCAAAGAGCGTGTCGCCCGCCGCATTCAGGTTGTACTTGAAGCCGGGCCCACCATAGATGTTCGTCGCGATGCCGAGGACGCCAGAATCGTCGCTCTCGGGGAGGCGAAGGTCCTGCTGGATGTAACCACCGCTGAGCGAGAGGTCTGCGCTCGGCGACAGCGTCAGGTCCAGGTTCGCCCGCGCGGTCTCGCGTCCGAGATGGCTCGGACTGCGCTGTGTTGAACTGAGCAGAAGGCCGTGACTCGTCAGATAGCGATTATCGAAGTTGGGGACCTTGGTGGGGCCGTCCTCGTCTTCCCACTCGCCGTGAACGAAATAGCGGATCGCCTCCGAGCCGCCACCGACCTGTAACGCGTGCTGCTGCCGATATCCGATGCCGAACGGCGTCGATTCCGGATCTTTAGTAAGGTTGTAACTCGTGACACTGTCCTGGGTGCAGATCCCGTTCGCGACCTGACTGAGGAAGCACTGCACCGTGTTCGAGGGCGTCGACGTCGTTGCCGAGGTCGTCCCCGTCCGCCAGCCCCAGTAGGCTGTTGGATACGGGTTGTGATCGGTAATGGCCGTTTGCTGCGTCGAGTAGGACCACTGCGGCCGACCCGCCGTACCGCGCTTCGTGGTGATGACGACGACGCCGTTCGCGGCGTCGGTGCCGTAGAGCGTCGACGCCGAAGGGCCCTTCACGACCTCGATCGACTCGATCTCTTCCGGATTGATGTCGTTGATGCGGGCCGGCGTCGTACCCCCGACGCTCACCGACGACGACCCGCTCGTTCCCTCGATGCGGACGCCGTCGAGGATATAGATCGGGTTGTTGGTGAGCGACAGCGAGCTCGTCCCGCGAATGCGCACGCGCACGCCCGCGCCCGTCTGCGTGCCTTCGAAGACGGTGACGCCAGGTGCGCGCGAGGTGAGGAGGTCCGCGGCGTTGTTGACCGTACCGGTCGCGACGATGTTCGCCGCCGGCACCTGCGCGATGTCGTTGCCGACCTCCGCGCGCGCCTGCTGACCGGTCGCCGTGGTGACCACCGGATTCAGCGACACTGGCACCGGCTGCATCGCGAAGTTCTCCGTCGCGCTCTGCCCCACAGCGACTGTGACCGAGCGACGCATCTCGCCATAGCCCACCCGCAACGCGCGGAGCTCGAACGTGCCCGCCTTCACGCCGCGAATCGTGTACTGACCCTCGCTGTTGGTCTGGGCACCGAGAATGGTGCCGACGATGTTGACCTGCGCGTTCGCGAGCGGCTGACCACTGGGCGCGTCGGTGATGCGACCGCTGACGGTGGTTTGTTGTGGAGTCTGCGCGTGGCCGGCCGTGGCGATGCTGCTCGCCAACGCGGCCACGAGGAGGACCAGGAATGGCCTTCGTGTACCCATAACGACCTCGTAATGAGTTACTGACGACAGGGCTGGACGCCGTGCCGTGACGGGTTTTTGTACGGGATGGATAACCTAAAGAGGGACCAACCGACCGCAATGATCTGGGCGCGCAGCGCCCAGATCATTGGTCTTTTGTGGAGTCGCGCCTAGCGAGCCCCCGCCAGTGTCACAGCGAGTTGACTCACCAGACTCGCCTCCCGCGTCAGCGCAGCCGCGATGCGCTCGATCTCGCCGTTCACGGTGCTCCACTCGCCCTGCTCGATGGCCTCGCGGACGCCGGGCATCGTCTTGACGCCGTAGCCAGTGTAGTAGCCGGGCGCATACAGGAGATGAGTGTACCATGGACGCTTGGCCAAACCGTCCTGTGTGGTGAGGGCGCGTTCGGCCTGGATCAGTCGCTCGTTGATTGTTTTGAGCGTCGAAGCGCTCGCGGCGCCAGCCTGTGTCACTCCCGACCGATCGACCCATTGCGAGTACGCTTTCTCGTACTGCTGCGCGGCACGCGTCAACGAATCGAGCGCATTGAGCAGCGGCGCGAACTCGAGTTGCGGGGCGCGGGCCTGCGTGGCGGGCGCGCGGGTCGGCGAGCGGGGGTCATTCGTCGCCGCGAACAGCCCTTCCTCGATCTCGCGGTTGCGCTCGGTGATCTCCATCGCGCGACGGTCGCGGAGCTGCTGCAGCTCCGTCGCGTACCGCTGCGCCGTCTCCGCGAGATTCGCGAATGCGAATGGCAGGAGATCCGCGTCGGCGAGACGCATCACCGCCTGTCCGGCCGCCTGCGCAAGGGCGCGGCCGTACACGAAGGCCGTATCGCTGAAATGCGTGTACCAATAGAAGTCGTCGTAGATCGAGTGGTAGATCCCCCCTTCGTCCTCGCCGCCATAGCCGAGGTTCAGCGAGGCGATCCCGAGGTGCTGGAGGAATGGCGAGTAATCGGAGCCCGAGCCGAGCGCACCGATGCGGAGGTCCTCACGCTCACGCGCTTCACGACGGGACTCCGCGGAGCCGCGGCGAATTGCCGCCAGCTGGTTGCGCTTCCACGAGCTGACGTTGGCCTCCGGGTCGGCGACGTCCTTCTCCACTCCGTTGATGAATTTCTCGAGCGAGTGCGAGCCTTCGATGTCGAGATAGCCGCGGCCATTGGTGTCGCTGTTGAGATACGCCACCGCATGCTGCCGCAGCTCGTCGGCGTGCGCCTCGGCCCACTCGGTGGAGCCGAGAAGACCTGGCTCCTCGCCGTCCCAGGCGGCGTAGATGATCGTGCGCTTCGGACGCCAGCCCTGCTTGTACAGATCGCCTAACGCGCGTGCTTCCTCGAGCTCGGCGACCAGGCCGGAGATCGGATCTTCGGCGCCATTCACCCATGCGTCGTGATGGTTGCCGCGAATCACCCACTGGTCGGTCTCGGAGCTGCCGGGCAAGCGGGCGATGACGTCGTTGAGCGTCTTGAGACTCCAATCAGACTTGACGCGCAGGTGTACTCGGGCCGCTCCGGGCCCGAAGCGGTAGGTGATGGGCAGTCCGCCGCGCCACGAATCGGGAACGACATCGCCCGTGAGTGCGGAGAGGAGTGGCTCGGCGTCTCCATAGGAGATCGGGAGCACGGGAATCTTCGTGATGGTGGGTGCCTCTGCGACGGTGTATCGCTTCGCGTCCTTCGTCGCACCGACACCCGGAGTGAGGGGATCGCCTGGATACGTCGGCATGTCAGCGACGCTGCCGCGCTGAACGCCGTCGCGCGGACGCATCGGTCCGTTGGGAAAGACCGCGCCGCCCCCAAAGCCGTCGTCGCGTGGATCGGAGTAGATCAGGCAACCGACCGCGCCGTGTTCGGCGGCAACCTTTGGTTTGATGCCGCGCCACGACCCGCCGTATTTCGCGATGACCACCGCGCCTTTGACGCTGACGCCGTGGCGCTCGAGCTCCTCATAGTCCGCCGGAACGCCGTAGTTCACGAACACGAGCGGACCCGTGACGTCGCCGTCGATGGAGTAGGCGTTGTACGTCGGCAGCTGCTCGTCATGCTGCCCAGATGTCGGGTCGCCGGAGAGCGATGGCTCCTGAAGCTTCGCCTTGAAGGTCGTTGGGGCGACGAGCTCGATGACGCGCTCCTTGGGCGTCGGGAAGAGGACATCGAAGTTTTCGATCTCCGCCTGCCAGCCGAATGACCGGAACTGGTCGCGCAGCCATTCGGCGTTGGCGCGATCGTAGGGCGATCCCACATGGTGCGGGCGAGCGGAGAGGCGCTCCATCATGCTGCGCATGCGGGCGGGATCGGGAATCGCGCGAAAGCGAGTCTCCCAATCGCGCTCGACACGCGACGACTCGGTGGTGAAGCCACGGAGTGGCTCGGGGCTGGGAGCGGTCGGAGTCAACGACAGAGCGCCGACACCCAGGAGGATCGGGACAGTGACACGCATCGATGTGATCTCGTGAAGCTGGGAGAGTGGAGCGCTGAAGATGGCGACATGACCACTCCAGGGGAACAGCACATGCACGCGCTCTGCGCCCAACGCCGAGGACGCCTCGACAGTATTAGGGCATCACCAATACCCAAGGCAGGTGCACGTGCAAGCAGCGTCAGTCATTCGCTGGCCGCAGCCGATCACTGAATACATCGGCTTCATTGGATCGTTGTTGCCAGCCGGAGCGATCGGATTTCGATATGTCGTGATGCGCGGAGCGATCGCACGCGGCGCTGGGGCGAGCGCGGACGCCACTCGGCGGCGCGTTTACTCGGACACGGCGCGGCGCGCGGCGATGATCGGCCTGATCGGTGTGGCCGTCGCCATCGCGCTCATGTTGTACCAGCTGCCCGGTCTCGCGGCGCGACGTCATACGACGGTCGCCGACCTGGTGACGCACACGGCGGCCGTCGAGCTACAGGGCGGCTTCCTCCTGCTCGCGTTGATTGGCTTCGCGCTCGCGCTGCGCGGCACGAACGCCGGCTGGCCGCTCGCAACTGTCGGCTTTCTGGCCGCGCTACTGCGCAACGGACTCCTAGGCGAGTGGAAGGATCTGGCGAATCCGATTCACGTGCTCTCGGCTGGTCTCTGGATTGGAACGCTGTTCGTGATGTTGGCGGCCGGAATCTCGGTGGTGCTGCGCAACGAGGTGGCACGCGAAGAGCGCGGCGCGATCGTATCGGACATGGTGTATTCGTTCTCGCCGCTCGCGTTGGCGGCGGCGGCGGTGCTCGTGGTATTCGGTGTGATCATCGCGTGGGAGCATCTGCACGTTCTGTCGAATCTCTGGTCGACGCCGTACGGAATCGCGTTGATCGTGAAGCTCTGCTTCGTTGCCATGGTGTTCGCGCTGGGCGCATGGAACTGGCGGCGGCAGAAGCCAACGTTAGGCACGGAGCCCGCGGCGCTGGCGTTGCGGCGCTCGGCAACGTCGGAGGTGCTCGTGGCCGCGCTGGTGCTCGCCGCGACGGCGGTCTTGTTGAGCATCCCGGCGCCGCGGGTGAAGAAGCCAGCGGCAGTGCCGTCGGCAGTGCCGACGGCACTGCCAGCTATCAGTCCATAGTCCATAGTTATCAGGTGGTAAGGAACGAAGCGTTGATCTGGTGAGAGGAGCAGGAGCGCGCGCGAGCAGAGCGCGCGACTCCAAATAAGAAGGATCTGCTGTGAGCGTGAGCGAACAGCAGATTCCTCGCTGCCCTCGGAATGACAGCCTCCCTGTCATCCCGAGCGGTAGCGAGGGATCTGCTTTTCATCCAGCCAACGCTCGTTCCGAATTCCCTGATAGCTATGGACTGATAGCTGATAGCTGTCGTTTGCCGCCTAACCACCGATCCCACCACTGCATCTCCTGCCAGTAGCGATGCACGGTGTTCCAGGCTGACCAGCCGCCGTGGTAGGAATCAGGGTAGCGAACCATGCGCGCTGGCACCTGGCGCTTCTTGAGAGCGGTGTACATCTGCTCCGCCTGCTCGATCGGTACGCGCAGATCGGCTTCGCCGTGCACGAAGAGCGTTGGCGTCGTGACGTTCGCGGCGTAATGAATCGGTGATTGGCGCCAGAGCAGCTCGAATCCTTTTGCTTCCCACGGCGCGCCGAAGAATTCGCTTTCCTTGGTGCGCGGAATGTCCGCGGTGCCATAGTCGCTGACCCAGTTGGAGATCCCCGCGCCGGCGACCGCGGCGGCGAAGCGATGCGTCTGGGTGATGATCCAGTCGGTCATGAAGCCGCCATACGAGTAGCCGGTGACGCCGAGGCGCTTCGGGTCGACGGGATAATGAGCAAGTACGTAATCGACGCCAGCCATCACGTCCTCATAATCTTTGATCCCCCAGCCTCCGCCCCACGTTGCCCAGAGGAAGCTTTCGCCGTAGCCGGTGGAGCCGCGCGGGTTGGTGTACAACATGGCGTACCCCTTCGCGGCAACGAGCTGCATCTCGAAGTCGAAGTTGTTGCCATACGCCCCGTGCGGACCGCCATGGATCGCAAGGATGAGCGGCACGCGGTCGCCGCTCGAGTGGTTAGGCATCAGCAGCCAGCCTTCGACCTTCGTGCCGTCCTTGCTCGTGAACTGAACGCGCGTGGCCGAGTCGAGGCGGACCTCAGAAAGGAACACGGCGTTGAAGTTCGTGAGGCGGCGCTCGAGTCCCACTTGGCGACCGCCATCTGGCTGGGCGAGCGAGAGGACGTAGACTTCCGATGGATGAGTTGGGTCCGTGGCCGAGTAGGTGACGGCATTCGTGGTGGCTGGTGTCGAGAAGCCATTCAACCGACGCGCGCCGGTCGTGACCTGCGCGACCGCACCACCGCCGATGGGAACACTGAAGAGGTGGTGATCGCCGCCGACCTCCGCGTCGAAGAGCACGGTGGCACCTGACGAAGCGACCTCGGGTCGGCCGGGAACGAGGTCCCAGTTGGCGGTGAGGTTCTGCCATCGCGTCGTCTCGTTGAGCGGTGCGTCGACGGGAACACGATAGAGATCGATCGGCGCGCCGTGCGCGAGCCGGGCGGCGATGACCGCACTCAACCCCTGTTCTCGCCTAACGACGAGCGAGCGGCCGTCGGGCGTCCAAGCGGGTGCACTATGGTCGTACCCGTCGTCGGTGTAGCGCTTGAGCTTACCCTCCAGATCGACGACGAAGAGGTCGCTTCGCTCGTAGGTGTACTCGTCTCGCTGGTGCAGATTGGCGACAAACGCGACGGAGCGTGAATCGGGACTCCACGACGGATCCTGAACGTCGACGCCGAGGTGTGTGAGCGCTCGCGGCGTTCCACCGGCGCGCGGCACGACGTACAGCTCGGCAGCGGGCGTCGCGAGAGAGTCCCGTGGATCGGAGAGGTAGCCGCGCTGGTCGAAGCGCGCGTTCATCCAGTCGTAGATTTTCCCCTTGAATCGCTCGGCCAGCTTTCTCTCCATCGGATCGACGGATGCAGGCGGCCGCACCCGCTGCCCCCGCACGAAGGCGATCCAGCGGTTGTCCGGGCTGAAGATCGGCGGCGCAACCACGCCGTCGATCTGAAATGCCTCGCCCGCGGGTGCGTCCATCCGAAGGAACCAGATAGCGCTGTCCTCGGTGGAATCGCGAGCAGCGGCGAGCGAGCGTCGGCGGGACGTGAAGGAGAGCAACTCTCCGTCGGGGCTCCAGCGCGGATCGGTGGCGTTAAAGGCCGCATTCGTGATGCGCATTGCCGGCGCCGAGCCGTCTGCCTGGGCGAGCCAGATCTCACTCTGCCGGCGATTCTCGTTCTCCACCAGATAGGTCCGCACGAAGGCGACCCGCTTGCCATCGGGGGAGATTGCTGGGGAGCTCGCGGTCTCGATCCGATAGTAGTCCTGAAGCTCCAACGCGCGCGGCGCCGGAGCGGCGGCACCATTCTGTCGCGCTTGCGCGTGAAGCGCACCGGCCGACAGCAGAGAGAAGCGAATGGCCAGCGAGCAACGACGGATCCTGACGTGCGCGCGCATGCGAAGACCTCGATAACTTGGGACAGCGTAGCGTACGCCTGACACGCAACGCGTCAAGACTTCGCGGAGTCCGGTCCTGTACCGTTCGATGGAGAGATTACGATGAGCATGCACCTTCGCGCGCGCTGCGCATTCGCGGTCGTCATGACGATCGCGCCGCTTTCGATCGGCGCACAGGCGACGGCAGATTCCACCGGGATGGTGGTCTCGAGGAATGGTCTGGTCATCTCGAGCTCCAGCATCGCCTCCGACGTGGGCGCGAGCATCCTGCGGAAGGGCGGGAATGCGGTCGACGCCGCGGTCGCGACGGCGTTCGCGCTCGCGGTCACCTACCCCGGCGCCGGCAACATCGGCGGTGGTGGGTTCATGGTCATCCGCCTGAAGAACGGCACCGCGACGACGATCGATTACCGGGAGCGTGCTCCCCTCGCGTCGACGCGAACGATGTACCTGGACTCGACGGGGCACATCAACCGGAGCCTCACCGCGACAGGCTATCTCGCGCCGGGCGTACCGGGCACGGTGCGCGGCCTCGCGCTAGCGCATCGCCGCTTCGGAAAGCTGCCCTGGCGTGACGTCGTGCTTCCCGCGGCACAGCTGGCGTCCAGAGGTTTCGCGCTCGACTCCGGACTCGCGCGCAGTCTCGCGCGCGAGGTGGCGCAGGCGATGAAGTCATATCCGGCGTCGGTGGCCGCGTACGGCAAGCGCGACGGCTCGGCGTGGCAAGCCGGCGACACACTCGTCCTCGCTGATCTCGGTCGCACGCTCAACGCGATCGCGACGCGCGGCGCGGACGTCTTCTACACTGGCTGGATTGCCGACAGCATCGCGGCGGACATGCACCGGAACGGGGGCCTCATCACGAAGAAGGATCTCGCCGCGTATCGCGCCCGCGAACGCGCCCCAATCCGTGGCCGCTACAACGGCTACGACATCGTCACGATGCCGCCGCCGAGCTCGGGTGGGGTGGCAATGGTGGAGATGTTGAACATTCTCTCACATTTCGATCTGGAGAAGCAGGGCCGCTGGTCCCCCGAGACGCTGCATCTCATGATCGAGGCGATGCGCCGTGCGTACGTCGATCGGGCGCGCTACCTCGGCGACCCTGACTTCGTGAAGATGCCGCTCACGCGCCTCACGTCGTCGAGCTACGCGGCAACGCTGGCGTCGCAGATCGATCGGACACACGCGACGAGCAGCATCGAGCTCGGCAAGGACATCGTGACGCCGTCGAGCGTCGCAACAGAGAGCGACGAGACGACGCAGTTTTCGATCGTCGATAAAGACGGTAACGCGGTGTCGAACACCTTCACCCTCGAGGGCGGCTACGGCTCGCACGTCGTTGTGCGCGGTGCCGGTTTTCTCCTCAACAACGAGATGGGCGACTTCAACAAGAAGCCGGGCGACACGAACGCACAGGGCGACATCGGCACTCCCGCTAATCTCATCGATCCGGGCAAGAGAATGCTCAGCTCGATGACGCCGACGATCGTGGCGCGGAACGGACGCCTGTTCATGGTGACGGGTTCACCCGGCGGACGCACGATCATCAACACCGTGATGGAAGTCGTGCTCAACGCGACGGGCTTTGGGATGAATGCCCGCGAGGCGGTGGACGCGCCGCGGCTGCATCACCAGTGGCTTCCCGACGTGGCGACCTTCGAACGCGACGCCGTCGCCGATTCCACGGTATCGCGCCTCCGAGCGATGGGCCACACCGTGGAGCAGCGTGGCCGGCAGGGCGACGCGCATACGATCATCTTCGACGCGAAGACGAAGACGGCGTACGGGGCGAACGACCGGCGGAGCTCGGATTCCAAGGCCGCGCGGCCCTGAACCGCGCGTGCCTCGGGTGGCGGTGGCTCGTCATCGGGAGGACGTTGGCGCGTTCGGCCCTACGCGAGACGCGTCTCGGGGTGTATTCTTTAGATCGTCTTTCCGGGAGACGGCCGAAGCTATGGCGAAACGGAAACGCGGGGGCGTGGGCGGTAGACCACCGAGGGTGGCGAAGCACCCGGTGTCGAAGTCCCCATACTTCATGCAACCGGGGAAGCGCGGCATCTTTGTCGTCTTGCACCGCGCGTGCGGCAACCGCGTGGTGCCCAAGGTGTGTGGCGAGATGCCGAGCCGCATCCACGCGAAGATGCTGATCACGCAGCTCGAGCGCGCCGAATCGGTGGTGAAGGATCTCTTCCTCGAGGCCACCGACGACGGCATCGAAGCGCTGGAGGCTGTGCTCGCTGCATGTCGGGAAGAAGTGCTGCGTCGAGGGCCACGCGTTCACGAAGGTGGTGGCGGCGACGGCGGCGCTCCGGCGGAGGGCGGCCAGGGCAGAGAAAATCGCGGAGCACTTCGGGGCGGAAACCGCCGAGGCCGGCCACCACGGGGCCGTCGCGGAACGCCGAAGTTCGAGCCGCCGACCAACGTGCGGCCGATGCCGTCCGACGATGATCGTCCGCCGGCCGGCGACGATCCCTACAACGAGGCGGCGTCCTAGCGCTGCGGGACGCGGGTTGCGGGACGCGGGTTGCGGGACGCGGGTTGCGGGACGCGGGACCGTGATTATCCCGCATCCCGCATCTTGCCTCAGGGCACGACGTCCGTCTGGCGACGCGATTTGAGCTCGTCTTCCATCTTGAGCCGCGGAACACCGTTCACGATCCAGTCCGCCGGCGGCGCGCTCTTGAGCTGGTAGTCGAACCATTCGCGCATTCGCACCGCGTAATCCTTCTGGTTCACTGGGCGCTGCAGGCCGTGGTTCTCGCCGACGTACTCAAACAGAATGACGTCCTTCCCGAGCTGGCGGAGCGTGTTGTAGTACGTAATGCCCTGATTGAAATCGACGGCGCCGTCCTTGTCGTTATGCAGGATGACGAGCGGGGTCGTCACCTTGTCGGCGTGGAAGGCGGGTGAGTTGCGGATGTAGGCGTCGTAGTTCTGGATGAAGTTGCCCTTGAAGCGGCCCTGGCTCGACTCGAAGATCGCCTGGTTCGCGCCGCCGGTGTTCCAGTAGACGGAGCTGTACATGCTCACCATGTCGGTGAGCGGTGCTCCGGCGACGGCCGCGTGGAACATGTTCGTCTGCGTCACGAGGAACGCGGTCTGATAGCCGCCCCACGAGTGGCCCCAGAGTCCGATGTGCGTCGAGTCGATCATGCCGGTGCCGATCGCCGCGCGGACGGCCGGCAGCACGCACCAGACCGCAGACATGCCCGGATCGTTCACGCGATACACGATGTCCGGATCGAGCACCGCGTAGCCGCGGCTCGTGTAGATGCTGCGATTCGGCGTGCTCGTCTCGCTCGGCGTCACGTACGAGTTGAGCAATTGTGAACGCTTCTCGTAGATCGTGACGAGCAGCGGATACTTCTTGCCGGGCTCGTAGTTCGCCGGCAGATACAACGCGCCCTGGAGCGTGTCGCCCTTGTCGCTCACGTATTTGATCAACCGCGCGCCGCTCGACCAGGCGAAGTCCTTCTGCTCCGGATTGGCATCGGTGATCTGACGTCCACTCTTGAAGTCGGCGCTGGCGACGTAGTAGTTGGGGAAGTCGCGCGACGTCTGGCGCGTATAGAGAAAGACGTCCGCGTCCTTCGCCTTCGTGAAGTTGAACGAAGCGTCGTCCGAGACGAGCGTCGTCGCGCCCGCCTTGTTCGGCTCGACGCGCGCGAGGCCTTCCTTCTTCGTCCACTCGCCGTACGTCCCGAAGTAGAGCGGCTTCGTCAGGTCCACGCCATCATCCAGCCCCGGACCGGTCCCGCGGCCACCACGTCCGCCGCGAGCCGCCGTGCCTGTGGCAAAGTTGTACAAACGCTGATAGTGCACCTGATTCTTGCGCCCGTCGCCGGTGAGGTTCACCGCCTTGGCGGCGCCGTTCACCGGCACGCGCCAGACGTCCCAGCCGTCGTTGAGCAATACCGCGCTCGCGTCCTTCGACCAGGCGACCACGGGGCGCGGCGGCGGAACGATGTTGTTGTGATCGTCGTCGGTGTTGGCGAAGCTCGCCGCCACATCCTTCGTGACGTTGCGCTTCTGGCCGGTGGCGAGATCGATCGACCAGTAGTTCGCGTCGTCGCCCCAGTAGAGGAGCTGGCGCCCGTCCGGCGACGGCAGCCCGAAGAACTGCAGCGACTTCTTGAGCGCGATGCTCCGCGTGCCCGTCTTGAGATCGACGGTGTAGATGTCCGCGTAGCGGCGGCCGTCGTAGCTCGCGCGCTGGTCGTAGTCGCGGCTGTCGACGCCATACGCGAAGCGATCGTGCGGCAGGAGCGTGACCTGGCGCAGCGCGTCATCCGAGAGCCTAACGAATTTGTTCTCCGCGAACCGATACTCGGCGAGATAGCTGTACGCGCGGTCCTGCTGCTCCTGCACGAGCTGCTGCGCCTGGAGCCGCGGATCCTTCCAGTGCCAGAGCACGAGGGTCGGATTCTCGTCGTCGGCGTCGACGCGGGGCTGATTGCGCGCGCCGCCCTCCCCGGGCGCTCCGGCCTGTACGATCGGCGGACGCTGCGCCGCGCCGTCGCGAGAGGCCATGACGTCTGGCGCCGGCTTCGGCTTCGCCTCGCGAATGCCGAAGAAGACGGCGCCGAAGTCGTCAGCGATGCGTGGCGCGCGGTCGGCACTCACCTTCATGCCGGCCGGGAAATCGGAGCGGCCGGCGACGTCAAAGACGAGCTTCTTCTGCGCCGGGGTGCCGATCCCGCTGAAGGAGACGACGCTGTAGAGCGTGTCCTTTGCCACCGAATCGGGCTTGCCGCGGAGCACGGCGAACGCCGGACCACTGTCGGCCCACGCCAGCCGACGGTAGAGCGCCTGCTCACTATCCAGCGGACGGACGACATCCGTTCGGAGATCCCGGAGCTGGACACCATTTCCGATCTGATCGCGCGCATCGATGGTGTATGCGAGGTAGCTCCCGGACTCATCGAAAGCGAAATCACCGACGTTGCCGATGTTGATGATGCTGCCGGTGGCGAGCGTATAGAGCAGCAGGTCGGCTCCTTCAGTACGTCCGGCGGCGGGAGCGCCACCATTCCCCGGCCCGGCATTGGCGCCGGCACCCGCGGCCGCCGGCGCTTCCGGCGCGTAGCCATAGAGCGCGATCACCTGCGGCTTGTCGCTTGAAAAGGCGAAGCGGCGAATCTTGTCGAACTCGTTCTTCTGGCCGGTCGCGAGGTTGACGATGACGACTTTGTTGTGCACCGGCCGGCGCTGCTGCCGGAGCCGGCGCGCCTCGCGCTCGGTGGGATAGACCGTGTACGCGAGATACTTCGAGTCGCCCGAGATGGCGAGCGGAGCGGCGGCTGGACTTGGCCCAAAGGGGCCACCGACCGCGGCCGGCAGCTCTCCAATCGGGAAGCGCTGCTCGGTTGCTCCCTCTGCCGTCTGCCTAACGACGACCGTCGCGTCGCCTTCGTTCGGAGCGAGAATGTAGGCGAACCAGTGGCCGTCGCTCGAGACGACCGGCGTGCGGATTGACTTCCACGCCTTGAGGTCGGCCGGAGTGAGCTGCTTGCCACCCACTGGGCGCGCCGAAGTGGCGGCAGTCGAAGCTTGCGGCTGTTGGGCGAGACCACTCGAGGCGACGAGAACGAGCGCGACGAGCGCGAGGGAGGAACGGCGGGCGTACATAACGGACTCCGTGATGGGGAGCGGTGGCGTCGGCGACAGAAGCTACGGCCGGGGTGCCGGAATGGGAAACGGGAGCAAGCAGCAGAGAACCGGTAGGCCCACCCCCACCGGACAGCCTCCCTGCGACTTCCTCCCGTCGCATCCCATACGCGGCACTCTTGTGGACCGCTGAATCCATTTTCATACTATATCCGTAGCGGATGTAGTGCTGGGTCCTAGGTGCTAGGTGCTAGGTGCTAGGCAATAAGACGCTTCGTTCCGAATTACTCGCCACTCGCCACTCGCCACCAACCACCAACCAGCAGATGCCGCGCGACTTGGGCGAACGCAGCTTCGCCCTCCTGCTCTTCCTCTACCCACGAGCGTTTCGCGACCGCTTCGGCGACGAGATGCTCGCCTTCTATCGCGCGCGCCGAGCCGAGGCGAGACACCGCGAGGGGGGACGGGGGACGTTCCGGCTGTGGCGGCATCTCGTGCTCGACATCCTCATCAGCGCACCCATCGAGCGGCTGCGGTCGCTGGATTCGCAGCGCGAACCCATGACGACGACGGCGGAGATGGAAGTGCCGTGGTCGTCTCCCTTCTATCTGGATCGCGAGGAAACGATGGACGCTCTTCGGCAGGATCTCCGCTTTGCCCTGCGAACGCTGCGCGCCCGGCCCGCGTTCACGCTGATCGCGGTGATCACCCTCGCGCTCGGCATTGGAGCGACGACGGCGATCTTCAGCGTGGTCAACGCCGTCCTCCTCCGCCCCATGCCATGGCCGCATCCGGAGCGGCTCGTCCTCGTGTGGGGGACGCGCGACCAGGTAAAGCAGAATGGCGTCGTCTTCCTCGATTACATCGACTGGCAAGCTCAATCTCGGAGCTTCGACGCGCTCGCGGTCATGCGGGGCCAGAGCGTCAACCTCACCGGCGGCGATCAGCCCGAGCGGATCATCGGCAGCTTCGTGAGCGCGAACCTCTTCCCGATCCTTGGCGCCACACCCGAACAGGGACGGTTCTTCACGGATCAGGAGACCGTCGTCGCGACGAAGCAACCCGTCGCCGTCATCAGCGACGACTGCTGGCGGACCCGCTTCGGCGCACGCCCCGACATGATCGGACGAACACTCGTATTGAATGGCGTTGCATTCACAGTCGTGGGCATCACCCGGCCCGATCTTCACGCACCGCTTGGCACGCCCGATGTGTGGATGCCAATCGGCTACTACCCCAATGCGGGCGATCTCGAGCTGCGCGGGCGTCCCGGCGTGCTCGTCGTCGGGCGGCTCAAGCCAGGCGTGCGCGTGGAGCGCGCGCAGTCCGATCTCGACGCGATATCCGGGCGGCTCGCGCAGCTGTATCCGGCGACAAATACCGGCATCGGTGCAAACGTGCAGCCTCTCGTCGACCAGATTGTAGGACCGGTGCGGACTCCGATTCTCATCGTGCTCGGCGGCGTCGGCATCGTGCTGCTGATTGCGTGCGCCAACGTGGCGAACCTGCAGCTCGCGCGGGCCGCGGCGCGCCGTCGCGAGCTGTCGTTGCGCACCGCGTTAGGCGCGGCCCGCACTCGGCTGGTGCGCCAGCTCCTCACGGAGAGCCTCCTGCTGTCGATCATTGGCGGAGCGTTGGGCATTCTCATCGCGCGGTGGGGAGTGACGGTGCTGGCCACTCAGTTGACATCGATGGTGCCGGTGAACGGCGAGATCGCGCTGGACGGATCGGTGCTGCTGTTCGCATCGGCCATCACTCTTGGCGCGGGTCTGCTCTTCGGCAGCGCGCCGGCGTGGCAGTACTCGCGCGCCGACGTTCGCGACGCACTCAGCGTACGATCGGACGCGGGAGCGCCCGCGGGCCGGCGCCACAGCCTGCGGGGCGTTCTCGTGGCGGCACAGCTCGCGCTCAGCGTCGTGCTGCTCGTGAGCGCGGGGCTGCTCACGCGCAGCCTGTTCGCGCTGGCACGCGTGGAGCCGGGCTTCGATCCGTCGCACACCATGACGCTGCAGTTCCGGCTTCCGGCGGCGAAGTACAAGACCGAGGCACAGATCGCGGAGATGTTCACGCGCACTCTCGAGCAGATGCGTGGCGTGCCCGGTGTCGAGAATGCCGCGCTCGTGCGGGCGACGCCGCTCAACGGCAACGGCGAATCGTACCCGTACGTTCTGGCGGACAAGCCGGTGGCTAACCTTCAAGCGGCGCCCACGGCGCAGCTCAACGTGGTGAGCCCCGGATACTTCGCGACGATGCGCATCAGGCGCCTCGCGGGCCGGGATTTCACGATGGACGACCGCGCCGGCGGCATCCCCGTCGCCATCGTGAATGAGCAGCTGGCGAAGCGGTCCTGGCCTAACGAGTCAGCGATCGGCAAGCGCATCCGGCTCGGGGGAGCCGACGCGGCATGGGCGACGATCGTCGGCGTCGTTGGCACCGTGAAGCATTTCCGCCTCTCTGAGGATCCACTCGATCAGGCGTACGTCCCGTACATGCAGCGGCCGCTCATCTTCACCGAGGCGGTGGTGCGCGCCACCGGCGATCCGACGGCGCTCGCGAGTGCAGTTCGCGGCGCGATCTGGCGCGTCGACCGCGACCAGCCAGTCTGGCGAGTTCGCACGCTGGATCGGGTCCTCGACGAAGCACGCGGCGGGCCCAAACTCACCGTCTGGTTGATGGCGGCGTTCGCGGTTCTCGCACTGGTCCTCGCAGCGATTGGCGTGTACGGCGTGATGAGCTACGCCGTGGCTCGGCGCACGCAGGAGGTGGGCATCCGCATGGCGCTTGGCGCGCGACGCACGCAGGTGCTTGGAATGGTGCTCCGCGACGGAATGCGGACGATCGGCATTGCCCTCGCCGCGGGGCTCGTTATCGCGGCGGCGGCGACCCGACTCATCGCCAGCCAGCTCTTCGGCGTGAGCACGATGGATCCGTTGACCTTCACGATGGTGCCGATCCTCCTCGGACTCGTTGCGCTCGCCGCCTGCTACATCCCGGCGCTGCGCGCGAGTCGCGTGGATCCGATCGTGGCGCTCCGCTCCGAATGATTCGATGAGACGCGCCGCGGATCCGCGCGAGCTTCTGCCGCTCACACCGGCGGTGCTGCACATCCTCCTGGCGCTCGCCGATGGCCGGCGAAACGCCAGCGAGGACGACCATGTAGGGCGTCACGGCTATGCGGTTGCGCAGGAAGTCGAGGAAATGACTGAGGGCCAGATCCGGATGGGACCCGGCACGCTGTACGGCTCTATTCAGCGTATGCTCACATCGGGTCTCATCGAGGAGGTGGCGAAACCGAGGAGCGCGACGCGCGGCGCCGGCGGCGGATCGGACGAAGATGAGCGGCGCCGGTACTATCGACTGACTCCCCTCGGCAGCCGCGTGCTCGAGCTGGAGCTTGCTCGTTTGGCGCGGGTGGTCGTCATCGCCAGAGCCAAGCATCTCCTGCACGGACCCGAGCCGGCATGAACTGACGTCTTCCGCGTTGCTGCGCGGCGACGCATTTTGGGCATACCCTGACGACGACGTCCCATGCTACGCCGCCGCTACACCCTCCGCCGCTCCACCTTTCTCGCCCTCCTGCTGCTCGCGCCGCTCGGCGTCGACGCATGCCGACACAAGTCCATCGCGCCGGAGCCAGAACCGCCGCCGAGGACGTTCGTTCACGTTGCCAACGGTGAATTCCTCGACGCGGTAGTCTACGTCGTCGATCGTGGCCAGCGTGTTCGCCTCGGTGTCGCGAGCTCGAACCGGACTACGGACTTCGAGATCCCGGCGCATCTCCTCTTTGCCGCCACGCCGTTGAGCTTCGTGGTGGATCCGATCGGCGCGCCGGCGCGGCCGTCGACGGGCGATCTGGTGATCGTGCCTGGCGACGACCTCGAGCTGCGACTGAACGGCGGCCGGGCCGTCCTGACGAAGCGACCCTGATAGTGATTGGTGATTGGTGGCTGGCGATTGTTGGCTGGTCAGCACCGATCACCGATCACCGATCACCGATCACGCACTCCGCCGTGGTGCTTGCAGACCTCGTGGCCCTTGGCTTTGCCCGGCGGGACGTTCTCGTAGTTGCCATCACGGCAGCGGACGCGATGGTGCTTCTCCTCGCGGCGTTCTTCGCGTCGCTCCTCGCGGCGCTCCTCACGTCGAGCCTCACGCTTTTCCTCGTGATGTCGGCCCCAGCGCCAGCCACGTCGCTCCTCGTAGCGCGGCTTCTCGTCGCGACGTGCGTCGGGCGTTCCCGCCTGCGCAACGCGCGCCGGCTCGGTGGGCGTCTTCGCGGAGCGGGACGGTGCCTTGTGCAGGATCGTCGAGTTCACGCGGTGAATGCCGCCGTGACCATCGCAGGCACTCGCGCCAGTCGCGGAGGTCGTTGAACCATCGTTGCACGCGGTCTTTCCTGACTGCGCGTGCGCGACCGCGGGAATGATGGCCGCGATGAAGGCGGCCGCCGCAGTGCGGGTGATGAAACGGGAAACAGACATGGGGCCCTCGGAAGGTGTCGCGAAATTGACGCCTTCAGAGTCGTAAGCGTCACCCCGAGGGATAGGTGCGCGGGATCACATCCGAAAGAGATAGCTCGCCTTCACGAAGAACGCGTCGTCGACGCGCCGCGCGCCCGCGAGCAGATCCTCGCTCCGCCATCGCTGCCTGAGCTGCGCCGGGTCGGAGTCGGCGCGGAAATACGTGCTGCCGTACCCGGCGAAGAAGACAGTGCCAGGGTTGGGCTGATACGACACCAGCCAGTCGGCGCGGAAGGTGTGGTCGCGTTCGGGAATGCTCGCCACGAAGGTGCCGTCCGCCTGCCGGAAGAGCAGCCGGCCATTGGTGCGCGATTCGTCCCGCAGCGCAAGTTGATCGGCCGCCGTGTATTCGCCGACGAGACGGAAGAAGAGCGGACGAGCGATCTGGTATTCGGTCTTCACGCGCGTGATGCGCGCGCTCTCGACGATGTCGCCACTCGTGCGGCGGTTGTAGCTCTGATATTGCCACGATGGACTGATGCGCAGCTTGTTGGTCGGGCGGACCAGCGCGCTCACCGACGAGTACACGATTCCAGACGACGCCCACTCGTAGAAGTTCTCGTCGTGTCCCCACAGGTACATCGCGTTCATCGAGAACTGCTGCCACTGCGGCGTTCCCAGCGAGAACACCCAATCCTGATTCGGAATGCGCGGCGTTCCGGTGAACGGCACGGTGTCGATGGCCGTTCCCGTGACGCGTTCCACGTAGGTGCTCGGGAAGAGCTCCGGATCATATCCGAAGGTCTCGAGAAGGAGCGAGAACCCGGCGCTCCAACCACCGCGCATCTGGAGATGCGTGTTGATGTGGAATTTCTTCTCGATTGCGTCGCGCTTCTGGGTGAAGTACGCGTACTTCCAGGTGAGATAGTAAACGGGATCGAAGGTGAAGGACTGCAACCATCCGTCGCGATTGCCGAGCCACGTCAGGCGGTGATCGACGGCGGAATTCACGACGCCAGGCCGTCCGATGAACCCGCTCGCGGCGACGAAGTGCTCGTCGATGCCTGTGAGCACGTAGTCCCACCCGAATCGCTTTCCATTCCGGTCGAACGCTGCCCCCCAGAGCGGCGCCGCGGTCACGCGATGCGCGAACAACTGATCGTCCGTGCGACTGCCAGCCGCCTGGAAGTTGAGCGAGTAGAGTTTACGAAACACGAGCGATCCGTCGACGTCGGCGACGCGATTGGACCACTGGCCATCGGACCGGTCGGTGTACGTCGCGCCAAGATGCGACTGATCGCCGAGGTCGCGCGCCATCCGCGCGATGGTATAGATCGGGTGTGATCCCGGCTGGCCATGCGCGGGATCGTACGAGAGCGAGTAGAGGCGATCGTCGACCGCCGACAGCAGCGCAACCGACGTTCCCGAGAGCTTGCCCGTGAGCTTCGTCGCGAAGACGGGCTGCTGGATGCGCCGCGTGTACACGAGGTTGCTCGGCGTACTGAACCCTTCCATCCCTTCCAGGAAGAACGGCCGCTTCTCCGCGAAGTAGAGCGCCTGACGAGGGTCGAAGGTGAACTGCCCCGCGTCCGACTCCACCTGTGAGAAGTCGGGATTCACTGTCCCGTTGAGGGTGAGATTGTTGGTGATCCCCCACCGTGCGTTGCCGCCGAAGACGGGATTCTCGCCGTCGTAGCACCACCGGCCAGCGGCGGTCGGCGAACAGCGCGCGCCAACGGTGCGTTGAGTCGCCTCGGGATTCACGTCGAGCACGAGCCCGCGACGGAGATCGGTCAGTCCGTCGAGCGTACCGGACTGTCCGAGAAAGGAAGCCGCGGCGCGTTTGGCTGGAGCCCAGCTGTCCTCGTAGCCGGAGTGCTGAATGACGCGCACGACGTTGAGCCCCCAGCTCTGCGTCTCGGTCGGCTGGTAGCGCAGCGACTTGAACGGGATGCGGATCTCGACCTCGTATCCGAACGGCGTGACGTGTCCCTTCGATTGGAAGACGAAATCCTGGCTCAGATCCGCCTGCTGCCGCGCCGAGCTCTGCGTCGTCATGAACCCGGCCGATTGCTGGCGATTGGTCTCGAGAATCGCGCCATCCATCTGCACGCCTAACGGGTTGACGCCGAACACCAGCGCCTGGCGCCCGTCGTTGAAGGTGCCGAGGAGGATCTGTACCTGGTCGTCAGCGTCGATGCGGTCGCGATCGGCGAGCGTTGCGACCGGAGCACCGTGTCGCTCGAACGCGCGAACACCGAAATGAATCGCCGTGGCCGAGTACCAGACGAGCACCTGTGTAGAGTCGTCGGCGGCAACACCATCTTGCGGTGAGAACTGCGAGAAGCCGGTGAGAAGCGCGGCCTGACGCCACACCGGTTCGTCGAGATGGCCGTCAACGCGATCGTCGGCCTCGAGTCGCGGGACGCGCACATGCAGTTGGTGCGACGTGCCGACGTAGACTGCTCCCGGCTCGCCAGGGCCCGGGTGTGATGCGACGATCGCGGCGAGAAGTGCGATGGCTGGGGCGGGAACGAACACGTGTCAGCTCTTGGTGACGGCCCTGAGATAGTGGGGCGTGTGGCGGGCGCCGTTCAATACCGCCCGTGTTCGAATTGTGTTAATACCGCTTCTCAGAGCAGGCGCTTAGCTCAGGACGAGAGAGCTGAGCCTAATCGGCCGCGACTGGCTCTCCGCCGAAGATTGCACCGCGCCGCTCGCGCCCGAACCACGCCGCGATCGCGCCGAGCGCGAAGACGGTCGCCGCGGTGAGCGCCATCGAGTTCGCGTACGTCGTATGCTCGGCGAAGACGGCTTCGATGTACGTCACGTAGCTCGCGAGCATCACGCCCACCTGATACGCAAAGCCGGGTAGAAATCCGCGCACCGAATCCGGCGACAGCTCGGTGATGTGCGCGGGAATCACGCCCCACGCACCCTGCACCATGAACTGCATGACGAACGCGCCCGCGACCAGTACGGCGATGCCAGGTGCGTGCGACCAGATCGGAATCGCGAGAATCGCGAGCACGAGTGCGATCACGATCGCCTTGCGGCGCCCGATGCGATCGCTGATGTGGCCGAACACGATGCCGCCGATGATCGCTCCCACCATCGAGAACGCGGTGAGCGCTGCACGGTTCTGCGGCGTGAAGCCCCAGTCGCGCTGAAGGAAAGTCGGATACATGTCCTGCGTGCCATGCGATATGAAGTTCATCATCGTCATGAGCACGACCAGATACAGAAAGATCTTCCAGTGCGACACGATCGCCCGGCCGAGCTGACCCCAGCTGTCGTGCTTGGTCCGTTCCCACACCTCCGACTCTTTCACACCCATGCGTACGTACAGCGCGAGCAGCGCCGGCAGTCCGCCAATGAAGAAGAGTGGCCGCCATCCCCAACGCGGGAAGATGACGAAATACGCGAGCGCGGCCAGGAGATAACCGCACGCATAGCCCTCCTGCAGCAGCCCGGAGAGGATGCCGCGGCGTGAGGCGGGTGCCTTCTCCATCGCGAGCGACGCGCCCACGCCCCATTCGCCGCCCATGCCGATGCCGAACAATGCGCGGAGAATGAGAAATGTGCTGAAATTCTGCGCGAAGCCCGTCGCTACTTCGACGGCTGCGTAGAACACGAGGTCGATCATCAGAGGCAGCCGCCGGCCGTAACGATCGGCCATCAGCCCGAAGATGAACGCGCCGATCGGCCTGAACGCGAGCGTCAGCGTCAGCGAGTAGGCGATGTCCTTGTCCGGTCGTCCGAAGTCCTTCGCGATGGCGGTGAGCGCCATGACGACGAGGAAGTAGTCGAACGCGTCGAGCATCCAGCCGAGGAAGCTGGCGGCGATGGCGTGGCGATGATCGGTTGTGGCGGAGCGTGTCGCGGAAGTCGTCACGGAGCTTTTGCGAGAATCGCCGACGCGCGGTCGAACTGCTGCGCCGCGCGCCGCACGGTCGGATCGAGGAGCGCGGCTACACGATAGTAGCCGGAATCCCCGAACTTCGCTCGTGCCAGCGCTCGCGTGAGCACGTGCTGGAGCTCCGTGTCGACCTCGTCGCCCGCCGGAATCACGACACCCTGCTGCGACGCGAACGACCGGAACTCGGCGACCGCGCTCGGCGGCACCACCGGGTTCGCGGCGAGCGCTTCGAGAGTGGCCGGGATGCCGACGTTCGCCGTGACGTACCCGCCGATCCACTTGAGCACGAGGTCATTCTCCCGAACCCGCGCGAGCCAGACCGGCAGTGCATCGTCCTGGCCGAGCCTAACGTCGGGATAGATGCCGCCGCCCCCATACACGACCCGCCCCTGATCGGTCTTGCACGACGGTCGTCCAACGGTGTCCCGCTCGGCGCCGGCAAGCCGATAGTAGTCGTGTCTGCTGATCGACCGATACTGCCGCTGGATGATCCGTCCGCAGGGGGTACGCACGTGCCCGATCACGAGCTCGATGACGGAACCGTCGGACATCGGGAAGCCGGCCATGAGGAGCGACTTGCCGAACGTTGGCTGGCCAACGATGAGCGCGCGGTCGTGATCCTGCAGCGCGCCGGCGACGAGCTCCGATGCGCTGGCGGTGCCGTCATTCACGAGGAGCACAATTGGGTAGCGCTTCTCGCTTCGCCAGAACGAGCGCGAGACGCGCGACGTGTCGGTGACGTCGGCCTTCCGCCCCTCGGCCGTGTACACGAGCGCGCCCTTCGGCAGGAACTCGCCAGCGATGCGCGCGGCCTGGTCGACGCGGCCGCCGCCGTTGTCGCGCAAGTCGATGAGCACGCGGCGCATCCCCTGCGCCTCGAGACGGCCGAGCGCGTCGTGCATGTCGTCCGCGACCTTGTCGCTGACGAAAGTCGTGATGCGTACGTAGCCCGTCTGTGGATCGAGCATGAAGGCCGCCGGTACCGCCGTGGCCTCGTCGACGCGCTCCCGCCTAACGATTCGATCGACGCGCGCGAGCGAGCCGTCGATCCGGCGTCGCTCGAGGCCGAGAGTCACGGGCGTGTTCTTCGCGCCGGCGAGCCCGATCTCGAGCTCCGTCGTCGACGCTGCATCGACAGCTCGGCCATCGATCGCGACCAGCTCGTCACCGATCAGAATGTCCTGCTCTGCCGCCTTCGATCCCGGCTCAACGCTCACGACCACCGGCGCGCCATCGACGAGCCGGAAGTTCACCGGCACGGGATAGAGCTTTCCTTCCCGGAACGCGGTGGCCTTAGCCGGATTGAGCCGGATAGCGGGGATGACGAACGAATGGGGATCTGCGGCGTGGATCATCCCCTCGATCGCCGCCATGAACAGCTCGTGCATGTCGAGCGAGTCGGGGTGGTTCACCCGAATCTGATTGAGGACCTGACTGAACATCATCAGGTCTTCCGCGGTCGTGCGCGGGCGCGTCGCGCGCGTTGTCGAGTCCTGCGCGGTCGCCGCGGACGGAAAGCAAATGGCGACGAGAAGAGCGATCGCGGACGCGCCGCGACGCATCCGGGCGCGACCAGCGTTAGGCGTGCCGCTCACTGATCGCCCTTGGTCATCGCCACTCGTTCCTCCGCTTCCTTCCGCCGGAGATCCTGCTGGCTCGCCCGCGCGAGGAATGTCTTGTACTGCGCCGATGCGTCGTCGAGCTTCCCGAGCGCGTCGAGCACCTGACCGAGCACGTAATACGGCGCCGCGAAATACGGATCGACCTCGATGGCTTTGCGAAGCTGCGCCTCCGCGTCCGCATAGCGGCCCGCGGCTCCGAGCGCGTAGCCATAGGTGTAGTGGAGAATCGGATCATCGGGTCGGATCTGGACGGCCAGATCCATCTCGCTCAGCGCCATCGACGTGTCGCGGGCGTTGATCCCGATGAACGCGAGCTGCACGTGCGCGGGAAAATACGAGAGGTCTTCTTGCAGCGCTCGGCCGAATGCTTCCTTGGCGGCGGCGACGTTTCCGAGCCGCTGGTGCACGAGACCGATGCTGTGCTCGAGCAGCGCCTTCGATTCGTAGACGTAGACGAGATCCTTCTTATCCGTCTTTCGCATCTCGTCGAGGGCGAGCGTCAGCTCGGCGAGCGCGCTATCGGCTTCGCCGATCTGGAAGAAGAGGCGGCCGCGATTCGCACGGAGACCGGCCTTGTAGCGGGCGTGCTTGATCGCGTCGGCGTAGAGCCTGAGTGCGTCCTGGAACCGTCCGTCACCGTAGGCCTGCCAGGCGCGCATCGACTCGGACGCGTCCTGTTGAATCTGCCGCTCGACGACGAACCGCACCTCGCCCGCGCTGACATTGTTCCGTCGCGCGTACTCCTCGGCCCAGTTCTGGATGTAGTCGCGGAAGAGCTGCACATCCAGCTTGCGGTAAAGGAACGGATTGATCGTGAGGGAATAGAGGTAGAGCGAATCGATACGCTTCACCTCATTCGACTGCAACGTGCGGCGATCCTCCTCGATGTACTTCTGGAAGCGCCACTTGTCCTCCATCAGCAACGCGCAGCGTCGGCCGTAGTACGCGTCGGCAGACGTTGGGTCGATGCGCGCTGCCCAGTAGAAGGCGTCCGCGGCGAGCTCGGGGTCGCGATCCAGCTTCTCCAACCCGAGATCGTAGTACGACCGCGCGTTGTTCGTGTCCGCATCGGCAGACAGGCGGGGTCGTTTCGGTTCATCCTTGCCTTTCTGCGCTTGCGCGACGTCGCTCGCACTCAGCGCGGCGAGTCCCAGAACGAGGATCAGCGGTGAGCACCGCATCAGCTTCCTCCGCGAGGTCAGGTGGCTCGAGCCCAGCTACACTGGTTCAAGGACTTTGAACGCGCAAGGCTGTAACGACGGAGGGCGTGGTGCCCGATGGCACCACGCCCCCACAGCTACTCGACAGTGACCAGTAACCTAACGACGCGCTACTTGCTGCGCTTCACCTGGAACTTGTCGACGTGGACGTCGAGGTTGTGGTTGACGCGAATGCCGGTCTGGCCATCGCTCACGAAGTTATGCATCTCCGCCTTTGAGAGCCCCTTTACGAGCTTCCCGTTGGCGAGGAAGTGCACCGAGTCGGCGGTGGTGTGGATCGTGAGATCGTTCGTCGCTTTCCCCGCGGCGTCGGCTTTGTTGGTCGCGTCGGTGTCCGTCCAGTCGACGATCTTGTGCGTCTCGTTCCCGGCACGGTGCACGATGAGATACTTCCCGTCGCCGCGCGTCTCGAAGTACAGATAGCTCTGCGTCGAATCGGTCAGGTTCTGGCCGCCGATAAAGAGGCCGTACGCCTCCGGGTGCATCGGAGCCTTCGTCTGCGTGAAGCTCGCGCTCACGGCAAAGTTGCCCTTCACGGCATCCTTCGGATTCCAGTAGATGGCGGCCGGTCCGGATGTGATGTGGTAGCCGCTCCCCATGGCCGCGAACTTGGCGTCGCCAATCGACATCCCGCGGCGCTCCGCGTTCGGATCGATGCGGCCCATCCAGCCGGTGACACCAATGCCGCCCGCGACCTTATGCGTCGGATCGTTGTCCTTGGCCTGCTGCGCCGCCTGGGCCAGCAGCGG
>Ga0136846_1227502_pt1 | contig 35704 bp, 28 predicted proteins | sample HopSoiMetagenom2_FD_96841 | JGI IMG/M metagenome (GOLD analysis project Ga0136846, IMG submission 96841) | Grasslands soil microbial communities from Hopland, California, USA - 2 Assembly 2016 (version 4) | ecosystem: Environmental > Terrestrial > Soil > Grasslands | place: USA: Hopland...
CCACTTCACGAAGGGCGTGATGGTCGGCGCGGTCAAGGGCTGAGCAACAGCCCGTTCCAGAAGGGAAATACCAGACATGCGCTCATCCGTGAGCAAGGTCGTCGCGCTGGCGGCGGCCGGCGCGCTCGCCCTGGCGGCGTGCAGCAGTTCGGACAAGTCGGCCAAGGGGGCGGCGAACGAGACGTCGGCGGACGGCAAGGTGATCATCGACACCTTCACGCCGGCCGACCAGAACACCAACCTGGACACCAACCAGGTCACCAAGATCATGAGCGACAAGTTCAAGATCCAGTTCCGCTGGCAGACCACCACGTACGACGGCGGGCCGGCCAAGGAGAAGCGGCAGATCGCGCTGGCCAGTGGCGACTACCCCGACCTGTTCTTCCTGATCCCGTGGATCGACGCGTTCACCCAGGCCGAGGTGCTCAAGCTCGGCAAGCAGGGTGTCGCCGTACCGCTGGAAGACCTGATCAAGGAGAACGCGCCGAACATCCAGAAGGTGCTGGACTCCAACAAGGAGTACAAGGAGATGTCGACCGCGCCGGACGGTCACATCTACGCGCTGCCGCAGTGGGCCGACTGCTACCACTGCACCTACCCGGACAAGCTGTGGATCAACAGTGCCTGGCTGAAGAAGCTCGGTCTGCAGGTGCCGAAGACGACCGAGGACCTGCGCAAGGTACTCGAGGCGTTCAAGACCAAGGACCCGAACGGCAACGGCAAGGCCGACGAGATCCCGATGACGAGCGACCCGCAGGACAGCAGCCTGATCGCGTACCTGATGAACGCGTTCGCCTACGACCCGGTCGGCGCGAACAACGGTGTCCGCTCGCTGATCACCCTCAACGGCGACAAGGTCGTCACGCCGGTGACCTCGCCGCAGTGGAAGGAAGGCCTGAAGTACATTGCCTCCCTCTACAAGGAGGGCCTGATCGACCAGGCCGCGTTCACCCAGAACGCGCAGGCGCTGCAGGCGCAGGGCAACAACCCGAAGGCCGTCGTACTCGGCTCGGTGCCGGTGCTGTGGCCGGGCATCTTCGTCCAGCTCGACTCGAAGGACGGTCGGGACAAGCAGTACGACGCTGTGCCGCCGCTCACCGGCCCCGAGGGCAAGAGCTACACCGGGTACAACCACCCGACCTCCACCGGCTACACGTTCATGCTGACCAACAAGGCCAGCAAGGAGGCGCAGGTCGCCGCGATCAAGATGCTGGACTACATCTTCACCGACGAGGGGCAGATGATCACCAACATGGGTCCGGAGGGCGTCGGCTGGACCAAGCCCGGTCCCGGTGACATCGCGCTCGACGCGAGCGTGAAGCCGCTGTACAAGCCGAAGCAGGACGCGCCGAAGAACATCAACTGGGGTGCGCTCGGGCAGTACAACAACACGCTGGCGTACCGGAACGTCCAGGTGGTTCCGAAGGACATCTACACCGGCGCCGGTCTCGAGCGGCGGTTGTTCCAGGCCACCAAGCTGTACGAGGGTCACGAGGACAAGTCGCAATGGTTCCCGCAGACCTCGGTCTGGCCGGACCCGAGCCTGAGCGGTGAGACCGCCACGCTGCAGACCAACCTGAACAGCTACGTGAACCAGAACCAGCTGGCGTTCATCACCGGGTCGAAGAACATCGACACTGACTGGGACGCCTACGTGAAGGGACTGGACAGCACCGGAATGCCCCGCTACCTGGAAATCCAGCAGCAGGCCTACAACAAGTACAAGTCGGGGAACAAGTAGGAAATGTCTTACGAACTGTGGTTTCGTACTCCCGCGCCGGATTGGTTCGAGGCGTTGCCGGTGGGGAACGGGCACCTTGGTGGCAAGGTGTTCGGCCGGGTCGCGGAGGAGCGGATCGCGCTCAACCTCGACGACGTGTGGTCGGGTGACGGTCCGCGCGAGTTGACCGTCGCGGACGGTCCGGCGGTGCTGGCCGACGTACGCCGGCTGTTGCTGGAGGAAGGTGATCGGCTGGCGGCCACCGAGCGGACCCGTGCGTTGCAGGGTCCGTTGGTGGAGTCGTACCAGCCGCTCGCCGACCTGCTGATCCGGGCGGCCGGCGAGGGTACGGACTACAGGAGAAGTCTGGATCTACGCACCGGGATCGTCGCCGTCGAGTATTCCCTCGACGGCGTACGGTTCCGGCGCGAGACCTACGTGTCCACACCGGACCAGGTGCTGGTGTGGACGATCACGGCGGATCGGGCGGGCTCGATTGATGTCGATTTGAGTCTGGAGAGTCAGCATCCGATCGCGGTGGAAGTTGCCGGCGGCACCTATGGTGTCGTCGGTCGGGCGCCGTCGGACCTGACGATCGAGTACCGGGAGCGGCCGGATCCGATTCGTTACGAGGAGGGGCGCGGCACCGGCTTCGGTGTCGCGCTCCGCGCGGTCGCCGACGGCGGATCGGTGACAACGACCGCGGCCGGCGTCGCGGTGCGTGGTGCCGACCGGTTGACGGTGGTACTCGCTGCCGCCAGCACCTTCGCTGGCTGGGCGGTGCCGCCGGGTCGAGACCCCATGGTTGCTTTCAGCGAAGCAGTTGCGATGCTGAATGCGGTTGCCGTGGACAAGCTTCGTGAGCGCCACATTGACGACCACGTTGCTTTGTACGACCGTTCCGCCCTGGAGCTCGGTGAAACTGTCGACCTGCCGACGGACGAGCGGGTCAAGGCGGTAGCTGCTGGGGGCAACGATCCGGGTCTGGTGGCGCTCGCGTTCAACCTCGGCCGCTACCTGCTGATGGCTTCGTCGCGTCCGGGTACGCAGGCCGCCAACCTGCAAGGCATCTGGAACCAGGACCGCCGGCCGATGTGGGCCAGCGACTGGACGAACAACATCAACACCCAGATGAACTACTGGCTGGCCGATCTGACCGGCTTGAGCGAGTGCTTCGATCCGCTGACCGATCTGCTGGAGGGCCTGGCCGAGTCGGGTGCCGACACCGCACGGATCCTGTACGACGCCCCAGGCTGGGTCGCGCATCACAACGCCGACATCTGGCGTGCGACCTGGCCAGTGGGCGACGGTGGCGACGATCCGGTCTGGTCGATGTGTGCGACGTGCGGTGTCTGGCTGGCCGCGCATCTGATGGAGCACTACCGGTTCCAGCAGGACGTGGACTTCTTGCGATCCCGCGCGTATCCGATCATTGCGGGCGCGGCTGAGTTCGTGCTGGCGATGCTGGTCGCGGATCGGGACGGCTTACTGCAGTTCATCCCGTCGACGGCGCCGGAGCATCATTTCGTGCTGCCGTCCGGCGAGAAGGCGTCAGTTGACCTGACGACGACGTACGACATCTGGTTGATCCGCGAGCTGTTCGCGAACTTGGCCGAGGCTGAGGGAGTCCTCGGCTTGCGCTCGGAGTTGGCTGAGCGTGCGGCTCCGGCTCGCGATCGGTTGCCTGAGGTGCGGATCACGCCGGATGGCCGGCTGCATGAATGGCCGACGGACTGGGAGCCGTCGGAGGTACACCATCGGCATCAGTCTCACTTGTACGGGTTGTATCCCGGCGCGGAGATCGATCCTGCCCGTACGCCGGAGTGGGCCGCGGCGGCTCGTGCTTCGCTGGAGTTGCGAACCGCTGGTGCGACCAACGGTGGCTGGACCGCCGCCTGGCTAGTGGCGTTATGGGCCCGGCTGCTCGAACCCGAGAAGGCGTCGGCCGTCATTCATGACTACTTGAGCCGCTTGGTGTCCGGAAACCTGATGTCCCGCGACGGTGACATCTTCCAGATCGACGCGAACTTCGGGATGACCGGCTGCATTCCAGAGTTGCTGCTGCAGAGCCACACCGACGTGATCCGGTTGCTTCCTGCCGTGCCCGCCGACTGGCCCGACGGATCGTTCCGCGGGCTCCGCGCCCGAGGTGGCCTGATCTTCGACGCCACCTGGCGAGACGGCCGCCTGACCAAGGCCGCCGTATGCGCAACACACCCAGGCACCCACCGCATCGCACTCACTCCCGACCACATCACCACCATCACCGTCGCCGCCGGCGACCACCTCCCGCTCGTCCCCTAGAACCCAACTTTGAGAAGCCACCGCCCATTCTGCGGGGCCGAGAACGAGCGGTGGCTTCTCAAAGTCGGGCTAGTTAGGTTCGCCTTACTCGGGTTGTTATAGGGTCAGGAGTCGTGAAGAAGCTGATCGGGATCGTCGTTTCGGCCGCTGTTCTGGCGCTGGCTGGGTGTGGTGGCGGTGACGCCAAGAGCGCGGACGCCGGCGTGGGTGACAAGGAGGTCGCGACCGGCGGGCGGCTGTTCTCCACCGCGGACGCGGAGACCGCCAAGCTCGGGTCGGACGCGCAACCGGGGGAGTTCCCGCGGACGGTGAAGCACGCGCTCGGTGAGACCAAGATCCCGGCGAAGCCTTCGCGCGTCGTCGTGCTCGACAGCGGCGAGTTGGACGACGTACTCGCGCTCGGGATCACGCCGGTGGGGATGGCGACGACAGCGGGGCAGAACGGCGTTCCGTCGTACCTGGCCGACAAGGCGCAGGGGATCAAGACGGTGGGCGGCATCAGCGAGCTCAACCTCGAGGCGATCGCGGCACTGAAGCCGGATCTGATCCTCGGCAGCAAACTGCGGGCAAACGACCTCTACGACAAGCTGAGCGCCATCGCGCCGACCGTGTTCAGCATCCGGCCCGGGTTTCCGTGGAAGGAGAACTTCCTGCTGGTTGCCGACGCCGTCGGCGAGGAGACCAAGGCGACCTCGCTGCTGAACGACTACCAGAAGCGTGCGAACGACGTGAAGTCGAAGGTCCAGGGATCGCCGACGATCTCTCTCGTCCGCTTCCGGCCGGGAGAGATCCGGCTCTACGGCAACCTGTCGTTCATCGGGGTGATCTTGAAAGACACCGGGCTGCCGCGGCCGAAGGTGCAGGACGTGCAGGATCTGGCCGTCGAGGTCTCCCAGGAGAACATCGGCCAGGCGGCCGGTGACTGGATCTTGTACTCCAGCTACGGCAAGCCCGACACGACGGACGAGAACAAGGTTGTCAACAGCAACCTCTGGAAGTCCCTGGCCGCGGTGAAGTCCGGTCACGTCGCCCGCGTGGACGACGAGGTCTGGTTCCTCGGCCTCGGCCCGATCGGAGCCATGGATGTCCTGACCGATCTCGAGAAGCTCCTCGGCCCGAAGGGCTAGCGCGCGAGTACCTGGTAGTGCAGGTGCGCGAAACCGGACGGGAAGTGTTGTTGGCTGGTGAGCTCGAGGCGTGTGGTGAGACCCGGCGGCAGTGCGGGTTTGCCGCCGCCGACGATGACCGGGGCCAGCAGAAGATGGATCTCGTCGACCAGGCCTGCGGTCAGGGCCTGGCCGGCCAGGTTGGCGCCGCCGATGGAGAGATTCGTCGGGGAAGACTGCTTGAGCTCCAGCACGGCCGCGGGCGCGAAGTCGTGTTCGAGGCGGGTCTTCGCGGTGCTCACGGTTTCGAGCGTGCGGGAGTAGACCACCTTGTCTGCTGCCTGCCAGATCTCGGCGTAGTCCTGGGCCACCGGGGACAGCTCAACGGCGGTTTCCCAGTACGACATCGTTTCGTAGAGCTGGCGCCCGTACAGGTAGGTCCCGATCGGGCGCTCGAGCTCGTTGACGAAGGCGTGCACCTCCTCGTCCGGAGCGGCCCAGTTGAAGTTGCCGTCGGCGTCCTCGACGTACCCGTCGACCGACGTGATGGCTGAGTAGACGAGTGCGCCCATGGATCAGTCCGTCACGCGGCCGCGGTTGGTGACCCGGACGTGAGGTGCGTGCCGGGCGACAGCTGTGACCAATTCGTCGTACGGCAGTGTCCGGCCGAGGATCTCGTGTGTGCCGGGCCAGGGGCAGGACGGGCCCCACGCCTTGGAGCTGCGGGGGAGTGCGTCCTCGTCAAGCAGCAGGATGACGAGTCGCGGCTCCCATGTCTCCTCGCCTTCGTCGTTGACCTCCTGCCGCTCCAGGCGGCAGATGCCGCGGATCTCGGCCCATGGGATTGTCCGCGGCGCTTCGCCGCCCAGATAGATCCCGGCGTCGTCGACAGTCAGCAGTACGTCGTCGACGTCCGCCTCCCGGCTCTCCTCGACCGCCGTGATCGCTCCGACCACCAGCAGGACCGGCAATCCGACAGCGAAGATCAGCGGCGTACCACCCCACGCCAGCCATACCGACTCCAGCGGCTCCCGGATCGAGCCGCCGCGGATCGTCTGGACGAGCACGATCCCCAGGGTGAGCAGCACCATCAGACCGAACACCAGCGTGCCGAGGAAGAGCGCGGTCTTCGTGGTGCCCAGCCCGCGGCGCTTGACGACGAACGGCTCGGTGGTCGGCGCTGACGACATACGGGCATTGTGGGCGCTGTCACTCGAAGGCACCAGGCCCCTCGCGGTTTCCTCATCATTCCGGTCCCGACCGGTCGGCCGAACGGATGAAATCGCGTTCTTGACCGGACACCGACTTTGGTCCTGCCCGCGGGTCCGCAACAATCGCATCATGCCGGACCGCCAGACCGCTGTCGCCACCCGCCAACCGCCGTCGTCGCGCGCCTCACGCAGGCGCCGGACGACGAGCGGGATGTGGCGGCGCGGCTGGGTCATCGCGGTCCTGGCCGTCCTGTCCGCACTGCCGCTGATCTTCCACCGCCACGTGCCGAACTCGGTCGGCAACCTCGGTAGCCTGCTCGACACGTTCCTGCCCTGGGTCGGCGTCGCCGTACCGGTCCTCGCCGTCGCCGCGGTGGTACGACGCTCCGCGATCGCCGGTGTCGCGCTGCTGGTGCCCACGCTGGTCTGGGGCCTGATGTTCGGTGACCTGCTGGTCCCCGGCAAGGGCGGCGGGGGACCGTACGACCTGCGGGTCCTGTCGCACAACGTCGACGCCGCCAACCCGGACCCGCGGCACACCGCGCAGGACCTGCTCGGCGCGGACGCCGACGTGATGGCGCTGGAGGAGATCACTCCGGCGGACCTGAAGATCTACAAGGCCGAGTTCGCCAAGACGTACCCGTACCAGGTCTCGCGGGACACGGTCGCGCTCTGGTCCAAGTTCCCGGTGGCGGAGACCAAGTCGGTCGACGTGGGCTTCAAATGGACCCGCGCGCTGCGCGCCGAGGTGAGTACGCCGGAGGGCAAGGTCGCGGTGTACGTCGCGCATCTCGCCTCGGTCCGCGTCGGCACCAGCGGTTTCACCTCGGACCAGCGAAACGACACCATCAAGGCGCTCGGGCGGCAGATCGCCGACGAGAAGCTGGCCGGCGTGATCGTGATGGGCGACTTCAACGGTACGGCGAACGACCGTAGCCTCGCCCCGCTGACTACCGGACTCCGCTCTGCCCAGGGCGCGGCCGGGACCGGATTCGGGTTCACCTGGCCGTCGAAGTTCCCGATGGCGCGGATCGACCACATCATGGTGCGCGGCGTCACACCCACGAAGGCCTGGGTGATGAGCCCGACCGGCAGCGACCACCGGCCGGTCGTCGCCGAACTACGGATCTGACGCGATGCCCTTGCGGTAGGCGTACCGCACCGCCTCGGCCCGGTGCCGGGCGCCGATCTTCGCGAACGTGTTGTTGATGTGCGTCTTCACCGTCGCCTCGCTGATGAACAGCTGTTCGGCGATCTCCGAGTTGCTCAGTCCCTGCGCGATCAGCCGCAGTACCTCGATCTCCCGCGCCGTCAGCCCGTCGGTGTCGCGGTCCGCGGGCTGCGGCGAGAGCCCGGCGATCAGCCGCTTCGACACTTCCGGATCGAACGTCGACTGCCCGGCCGCCGTCGACCGCAGCGCGGCCCCGATCTCTGTCCGGCCGGCGTCCTTGGTGAGGTAACCGCGCGCACCGGCCCGGAGCGCGTTCGCGATCGACGCGTCGTCGGCGTACGTCGTCAGCACGAGAACGGCGACGTCCGGGAAATCGGCGGTGATCCGCGCGGTCGCCTGGATCCCGTCGAGGACCGGCATCCGCAGATCCATCAGGACGACGTCCACGTTGCCCACAGCAACGAGCTCCACCGCCTCGGCTCCGTTCGCGGCCGCACCGGCGACCTCGACACCGTCGATCAGGCCGAGCAGCGCCACGAGGCCCTCGCGCACGACCTGCTGGTCATCCGCTACGACCACTCGCAGTGAATCACTCACCAGGAACCTCCGCAACCACCAGCCAGTCAGCTCCGTTCGGACCTGCCGTCAGCGTGCCACCAACCAGGGCCAGCCGCTCCCGCATCCCCGCCAGCCCGAACCCCTCCCCATCGGTAGCACCCTTGTTGCGCACCGACAGCCGTACGCCGTCCGCATAGGTGAGCTCGACCACCACACTCTGACCCGGCGCATGCTTGGCAGCATTCGTCAGCGCCTCCCGCGCCGCGCTGAGCAGCGCCACAGTCACTTCGGACTCACACCGTCGTACTGGCCCCTCCACCGTCAGCCGCACTGCGCTGCCGTGATCCTTCTCATGTTGCTCCACGAGCGCAGCGAGGGCCTGCGGGAGTTCCGGCGCCTCATCGGCCCGCAGCGCCGCGACCGCGTTCCGCGCCTCGGTCAGACCCTGTACGGCCAGTTTGCGCGAACGACGTACCCGCTGGAGCGCACCGGCCGTGTCACCGCGCTCATCCAGCAGCGCCTCGGCCACCTCGAGCTGAACGCTCAGTGCGCCCAGCGAGTGCGCCAGTACGTCGTGGAGGTCCCGAGCGATCCGGCCGCGTTCCTCCAACGCGGCGGCACGTGCATGTTCACGCTGGGCCAGCCGTGTCTGTTGGAGGAGCAACTCGGTCTGCCTGGCCTGCACCTCGTACTGCCGGCGGTTCAGTCCGAAGGCGGTCAGTACGGCGGTCCACAACAGCTGGGTGAAGTACCAGGTGTCGGGCTGGTCGAACCACCACGCCGACACCGCGTAGGCGGCCGCCACACACGCGCCGACAGCGATGATCGGCCGATTGCCGTGCCGGTGGAACTCCAGCACAGCGATATCGCTAATAGCGACCAGAACCAGGACCAGCGCATTCGAGTCGGGGTATCCGGCGATCAGGGCGTTGCACACCGCAACGATCGAGAGCAGGAGCAGAGCGACGTACGGGCGCTCCGACATCAGCACCGACCCGATCACGAAGACCACGAACCCGGTGGCCAGAACGACCCAGACCCAGCCGTCGGCGGGCCGGGCGGTGGCCAGCACCGCGACCGCCACGCCGGCGGTGAGCACCCGGCCGACCCAGCCGCTTTCACCGTGTGGCCTGGACGGAAGGACCGCCGCCAGCCTCGTCCGCAGGCTCACTGGTTGGTGTACTCCTCCGCCTCGCGATGCGCCTTGTTCTGAATCACAAGGGACTGCGTCAACACGGTAGGCGCGCTGACTTTGGGTGATGCACCGCCCAGGGGTGGAAATCCGGGTGGAGATCCGCCCGGCGCGGGTCGCCGTCGTCTGGTTGAAAGTGATAGTAACGTTCCTGACCGGTAACACCACGATCTGTCACACCACGACGTCACACCGGCGATCCGGAGGGCCGATGCTTCCGCAAGAATCCATCCTCAGACTGGATGCCACGGCGATCGACTACGTCATCATCGCCCTGTACTTCGTTTTCGTCCTGGGCATCGGGCACCTGGCCAGACGCGCGGTCTCCAACAGCCTGGACTTCTTCCTCTCCGGCCGGTCGCTGCCGGCGTGGGTGACCGGACTCGCCTTCATCTCGGCGAACCTGGGCGCGATCGAGATCATGGGCATGTCCGCGAACGGCGCCCAGTACGGCATGGCGACCGTGCACTACTTCTGGATCGGCGCGGTCCCGGCGATGCTGTTCCTCGGTGTCGTGATGATGCCGTTCTACTACGGGTCCAAGGTCCGCAGCGTGCCCGAGTTCATGCTGCGCCGGTTCGGCAAGCCCGCACACCTGGTGAACGCGATCAGCTTCGCCCTGGCCCAGCTCCTGATCGCGGGCGTGAACCTGTTCCTGCTGGCCACCATCGTGAACGTGCTGCTCGGCTGGCCGATCTGGGTGTCGGTGATCGCCGCCGCGGCGATCGTGCTCAGCTACATCACGCTCGGAGGTCTGTCCGCGGCCATCTACAACGAGGTGCTGCAGTTCTTCGTGATCGTCGCCGCGCTGCTGCCGCTGACGCTGGCCGGTCTGCACAAGGTCGGCGGCTGGCAGGGCCTGGTCGACAAGGTGAGCGCGTCGCCAGGCGGCGCCGAGCAGATGTCGGCCTGGCCGGGCAACGCGCTGAGTGGCTTCAGCAACGACCTGCTGTCGGTGATCGGCATCGTCTTCGGGCTCGGCTTCGTGCTGTCGTTCGGCTACTGGACCACGAACTTCGTCGAAGTGCAGCGGGCGATGGCGTCGAAGGACATGTCGGCGGCGCGGCGGACCCCGATCATCGGCTCGTTCCCGAAGATGTTCATCCCGTTCATCGTCGTCATCCCCGGCATCATCGCCGCGGTGCTGGTACCGGAGCTGGCCAAGTTCAAGGCGACCGGCAGCGGGGAGGTCGACTACAACGACGCGCTGCTGCTGCTGATCCGCGACCTGTTGCCGAACGGCATGCTCGGCCTGGCCATCACCGGTCTGCTGGCATCCTTCATGGCGGGTATGGCGGCCAACCTGAGCTCGTTCAACACCGTGATGTCCTACGACATCATCGAGCGGTACGTGATCAAGGACCGGCCGGACGAGTTCTACCTGCGGACCGGCCGCTGGGCCACCGTGGCCGGCACGCTGGTCGCGATCGGCACGGCCGCGATCGCCTCCGGCTACAGCAACCTGATGGACTACCTGCAGCAGCTGTTCTCGTTCTTCAACGCACCGCTGTTCGCCACCTTCATCCTCGGCATGTTCTGGAAGCGGATGACCGCGACGGCCGGCTGGGTCGGCCTGGTCAGCGGTACGGCGACCGCGATCCTGGTCTTCGTCCTGTCCAAGAACGGTGTCATCGACCTGCCCGGTCAGGGCGCCAGCTTCGTCGGCGCGGGTGCGGCGTTCGTGGTCGACTTCCTGATCAGTGTCGTGGTCAGCGTGGCGACCAGACCGAAGCCGGAATCCGAACTGGTCGGCCTGGTGTACTCCCTGACCCCGAAGGAACAGCGCACCGAGGTGGCGGCTGCCCGCGACCGCGGCTGGTACCGCAGGCCGGTGCTGCTGGCCGGGATCTCGCTGACCCTCATCATCATCCTCAACATCGTCTTCCGCTGACGAGGAGCACTGTCATGGCAGAGAAGAAGAAGGCCGGAGCGTTCGACATCCGGATCGTGATCGCGGCGCTGATCGGGATCTACGGCGTGCTGCTGACCGTGCTCGGCATCGTCGAGAAGCAGACGGAGATCGACAAGGCCGCCGGCCTCAACATCAACCTCTGGGGCGGCGTCACGATGCTGGTGTTCGCGGTCCTGTTCCTGCTCTGGGCCCGGTGGCGGCCGATCGTACCCGTCGAGAAGCCGGGCCAGGAGTAACGCGTCGGGTGATGACCTGGTGGTTGATGTCCGTTGCGCGAACATCGGCGTCCGGTCGGGTCCTCCCGTCCGGAGGCCGGCGTTCGTAGTCTCGGAGTACCCGATCAGGAGGAACTTCCGAGATGACGATCACCTCTGACAAACCCGAGCTCTCCACGCTCGCGCAGCAGTACGCCGAGGACGGCTTCGTTCTGGTGAAAGGTCTGCTCAGCAAGGAAGAAGCGGCGTACTACCGGCAGCGCAGCCACGACCTGCTCGCGCAGTTGAACCGCCACGACGACCCCACCTGGCAGTCCGCCATGGGACTCTCCGACGGTGCGACCCGGTTGCAGCACCTGCACGACGCGCAGTTCTACGACGCGGAGTTCTCGAAGCTGCTGGTGGACCCGCGATTCACCGACGTGGCCGCTGCGGTGATGGGTGTGGACAACGTGCAGTTGCACCACACCAAGCTGTTCGTGAAGCCGCCGGAGAACGGATCGCCGTTCCCGCTGCACCAGGACTACCCGTTCTTTCCGCACACGTACCACCGGGTCGGGGCGGTGATCTTCCACTTCGACGACGCACCGGTGGAGAAGGGATGTGTGCGGGTCATTCCCGGCAGCCACAAGGACGGGCCGCGGGAGCACAACCCGGAGGGCTCCTTCCACCTGACCGAGCCGGCCTTCGAGGTCGCCACGCCGCAGCCGGCCGAGGCGGGCGACGTACTCTTCTTCACCTACCTGACCGTGCACGGTTCCGGGGTGAACGTGAGCGACGAGGCGCGGACCACGTGGCTGATCCAGTACCGCGATCCCTCGGACCCGCCGACGGTGAAGACCCACGACCACTCGCTGGGTCAGGGCATGATGCTGCGAGGAGTCGACCCGACAGGCAGGAGCGCTGTTTGAGCCTCGAGTCCGTTGCTGCAGCGGATCGTTTCGTCGACCTCGCCGGACTGCTGGAGTCCTGCGAGGTCGACGGCTTCCGCGCGGACTTCATGAGTTGGGGTCACTACCGCCCCGAGTACTGGCGCAACTATTGGCACAGCCACTCGTTCCACGAGGTCTGCCTCGCGTACTCCGGCGAGGGCCGGTTCGACTCCGGCTCGGTCCGGTACGACGTCGTACCCGGCTCGGTGTTCCTGGCCAGACCCGGTGATGTGCACGAGATCGAGTCGTCGCACAGTTCACCGCTCGGTATCGCCTTCTGGGGCTTCACCTTCCGTCCTGGTTCAGATGAACGCGGGTGGTGGTCCGGACTGACACGTTCTGATGGCCCAGTCATGTCCACCAGAACAGGGGCATTGCCGGCCCTCGTCACCGCACTGGCGGCTGAGGCCGCTTCGCCCGTGTCCGGCTACCGCACAGTGCTTGGCGCTCTGGGTGCGACCCTGGTGATGGAAACGGCCCGCGCCTTCGCACTGGATGAAGACCTTGCGGTAGAGCCCATCCGCCGCGATCGGGGCCCGCTGGTCGTCGAGGCGATGCAGCGTCACCTCAGAGACAACCTGTCCCGCCCCATCACCGTCCGGGACGTAGCCGCAGCCGCGCATCTGTCCGAACGCCACGCCGAACGCCTCTTCACCCAGCAGACCGGCGCCTCCATCATGGCCACCCTCCGCCGCCTACGCCTCGAGCTCGCCGCCCAACTGCTCCTGGACTCGTCGTTGTCGGTGACCGAGGTGGCCCGAGCCTCCGGGTACTCCGACGTACGCCCCTTCTCCACCGCCTTCAGAAGGCACTACGGCCGCACTCCCGGCGAGCACCGTCGTACCGGCGGCACGGAGTTCCTCTAGTGCTATCCTGGCTGTATGCGAATGAGCCTGCTCCTTACCTAGCCGTGCTGGCATCCAGGCGCCGATGAGCGCCGGTCAGTGCGGCGACCCCTCCTGCGTGAGGGGCTTTTTTATGTCCAGGGAGTGCCATCTGGCACATTAAGGCTCATCAAACACACGAAGTATGGAGTAGGACCGTGAGCGAGCAGGTGGAAGACGCCCCGATCGACCGGGGTGGCTACGACTTCAACGCCATGCAGGCCAAGTGGCGTCCGGTGTGGGAGAAGCTGGACCCGTTCAAGGCGAAGGACGACGGCTCGGCCGAGCGGCGCTACGCGCTCACGATGTTCTCCTACCCGTCAGGCGACCTGCACATGGGCCACGCCGAGGTGTTCGCGCTGCACGACGTACTGGCCCGCTACTGGTTCCAGCAGGGGTACGACGTGCTGAACCCGATCGGCTGGGACTCCTTCGGGCTGCCCGCGGAGAACGCCGCGATCAAGCGCAACGAGCACCCGGCGACATACACCTATGCCAACATCGAGACGCAGGCGGAGTCGATCCGCCGGTACGCGATGAGCTTCGACTGGTCCCGCCGGCTGCACACGTCCGACCCGGAGTACTACCGGTGGACGCAGTGGCTGTTCCTGCGGTTCTTCGAGCGCGGACTGGCCTACCGCAAGGCGTCGTTCGTGAACTGGTGCCCGTTCGACCAGACCGTGCTGGCCAACGAGCAGGTGATCCAGGGCCGCTGCGAGCGCTGTGGGCACGAGGTCACCAAGCGCGAGCTGACCCAGTGGTACTTCAAGACCACGGAGTACGCCCAGCGGCTGCTGGACGACATGGAGTTGCTGCAGTGGCCGGAAGAGATCCTGCTGATGCAGCGGAACTGGATCGGCCGGTCCGAGGGCGCGTTCGCGAACTTCCAGGTCGAGGGCCGCGAGGAGCCGATCAAGGTCTTCACCACCCGGCCGGACACGCTGTTCGGCGCCACCTTCATGGTGGTCGCGCCGGACGCCAAGCTGGCCGCCGAGCTGGTCACACCCGACCAGCAGGCTGCCTTCGACGAGTACCTGGCCGCAGTGAAGTCGACCACCGAGATCGAGCGGCTCAGCACCGAGCGGGAGAAGACCGGCGTCTTCCTGGGCTCGTACGCGATCAACCCGGTGACCGGGCAGCGGATCCCGATCTGGGCGGCGGACTACGTGCTGGCCGACTACGGCACCGGCGCGATCATGGCGGTGCCCGGCCAGGACACCCGGGACTGGGAGTTCGCGGAGAAGTTCGGCCTGCCGATCGTGCGGACCGTGCAGCCGCCGGAGGACTTCGACGGCAAGGCGTACACCGGCGACGGCCCGGCCATCAACAGCTCGAACGACGAGATCAGCCTGGACGGGCTGGACGTTGCCGAGGCCAAGGCGCGGACCATCGACTGGCTGGAGGCCAAGGGGCTGGGCGAGCGGACGATCAACTACCGGCTGCGCGACTGGCTGCTGAGCCGGCAGCGGTTCTGGGGTGCGCCGATCCCGATCATCCACTGCCCCTCCTGTGGCGAGGTGCCGGTCCCGGACGACCAGCTGCCGATGGAGCTGCCCGATATGCGTGGTGCCGACCTGCAGCCGAAGGGTGTCTCCCCGCTGGCCGCCGACCGCGAGTGGGTGGAGGTGGACTGCCCGAAGTGCGGTGGCAAGGCCGAGCGCGACACCGACACGATGGACACGTTCGTCGACTCGTCCTGGTACTTCCTGCGCTACCTGTCCCCGGAGTACGTCGAGGGCCCGTTCGACCCGGCCGCGGCCGAGCGGTGGATGTCGGTGTACCAGTACGTCGGCGGCAAGGAGCACGCCGTACTGCATCTCCTGTACGCGCGCTTCTTCGTCAAGGCGCTGCACGACATGGGCATGCTGAGCGTGGTCGAGCCGTTCACCCGGCTGCTGAACCAGGGCCAGGTGATCAACCAGGGCAAGGCGATGAGCAAGTCGCTGGGCAACGGGGTGAACCTGGGCGACCAGATCGACGCGTACGGCGTCGACGCGATCCGGCTGACCATGGTGTTCGCCGGACCGCCGTCGGACGACATCGACTGGGCCGACATGTCACCGGGCGGTGCGCTGAAGTTCCTGCAGCGAGCCTGGCGGCTGGCAGGGGCGGTCGAGGCGCCGATCGGCTCGGATCCCACGACCGGTGACGCCGAACTGCGTCGCGTCACCCACCGGACAGTGGCGGACGCGTCCGAGCTGATCGACTCGATGCGGTTCAACGTCATGGTCGCGCGGATCATGGAGCTGGTGAACGCGACCCGGAAGGCCATCGACGCCGGACCGGGCGCGGCCGACCCGGCGGTCCGCGAGGCGGTCGAGACGGTGGCGATCCTGCTGAGCCTGGTCGCGCCGTACACGGCCGAGGACATGTGGGAGGAGCTGGGGCACCAGCCGACTGTCGCCAAGGCGGGCTGGCCGGAGGTCGACCCGGCGCTGCTGGTCCAGGACACGGTCACCTGCGTGGTGCAGGTCGCAGGCAAGGTGAAGGACCGGCTGGAGGTTGCGCCGGACATCTCCGAGGGCGACCTGGAGCAGCTGGCCCTGGCCTCGGAGGCGATCCAGAAGGCTCTGGACGGCCGCGGTACCCGCAAGGTCATCGTGCGGGCCCCGAAACTGGTCAACATCGTTCCGGCCTGATGGACTCCGTCGTACTGGACGTTCACACCGGTACTCGTGAGGTCGTCGTCGACCTCACGAGTCGGTGTGAGCAGTTCGTGGGTGGCCGCGGCGACGGACTGCTGCACGTGTTCGTGCCACACGCGACCGCCGGCGTCGCGATCCTAGAGACCGGAGCAGGTAGCGACACCGACCTGCTGGCGGTGTTGGAGGACCTGCTGCCGCGGGACTTCGGCTGGCGGCACCGGCACGGCTCGCCGGGCCACGGCCGGGACCACGTGCTGCCGGCGCTGATTCCGCCGTTCGCCACCGTTCCGGTTCTGGCCGGTCGGCTGACGCTCGGCACGTGGCAATCCATCTGCTTGGTCGACACAAATCGCGACAATCCCGACCGACAGGTCCGGCTGTCGTTGCTGAGTGGTTAGTGGACTACCGGGTAACAAGGTTTCCCGGGATTTCGGTGACTTATCGTGATGTTGCCGATCGCGTTACGTTTGCGAAACACAGCTCCGCTTGAATTGGCCGCATGGCAGCCCTGGACACCTTGCGCGACGTCACCGTCGAGCTCCTGGTTCGCGCGACCCAGGGGATTTCCGACGGCAGCCTGCTGAATGCCGACTCCGGCCGCGCGGACACCAGTGCCCGCCTCGACGAGTGGACCGGCGTGCTTTCCCTGTACGCCGCCGACAATCAATCCAGCCCGGTTCAGGCGACGGCGTGAACGCCTTTTCGGTTTCGGAAGTGATTTCGCGCTGAACCAACCTGTTGCCATCATCAACAACTCTGTGTGACCCAGGCCGCATCCCGCGCGCCGGTCAGCCCAGCGAAGTTCCCGCTCGTCACGCTATGTTGTGTCAGGAACGTGGGGCCTTCAGAGGGGTGACGGGCTGTGTCGGACACGGATGGCCGGGCTGACGGTCGGCGGGGTTTCGCCGATCTTCTGCTCGCCTTGCGGATCCAGGCCGGCCTGTCCCAGGAGGAGCTGGCCGAGCAGGCCGGGCTCAGCGTCCGGTCCATCCGGGAGATGGAAGCGGGGCGGGTCGCGCGTCCGCGCAAGGATTCCGTCCGGCTGCTCGCTTCGGCGCTCGAGCTCGAGGACGTCGAATCCTTCCTCGCCGCAGCAGGGCATGGGGGTCGCGCAGCGGGGCGGCCGATCGCGCACCCGCCGGTCGTGTCGATCGCCGATCCCGCTCCGACAGGACTGCGCTGGCGCGGCACCCGGCCCATTCCAGACGGTCTCGTCGGTCGGGAGCAGGAGCTGCTCGAGCTCGAGGAGCTGCTCCGGCAGAACCGGCTCGTCACGCTCGTCGGCCCGGGCGGCGTCGGCAAGACCGAGCTCGCCCTCGCCGCGGCCGACCGGTTCTCGGGTGCGGACACGACCGTGGTGGTCGTCGACCTGACAACCGTCCAGCGCGATGCTGCCGTACCGTCGGCGATCCTCGACGCGTTCGGAACTGCGCCCGGTACGTCGGACCTCGACGACGTACTGTCCGGCCGCGAGCCTGGCGACCTGGTGATCGTCGAGGACAACGCCGAGCATGTGCTGGACGGCGTCGCGACAGTGGCGAATCGGATGGTCCGTAGCTTTCCGGGGATCGGCGTACTCGTCACGTCGCGGATCCCGCTCGGGCTGCCCGACGAGGTCGTGCGGCGGGTGCAGGTGCTGGGGGTGCCGGCGAACGACGAGGACTTCGAGCAGATCGCGGCCTCGCCGGCAGTCGAGATGTTCTGCCGCCGGGTCGCGCGGGTGCGGCCGGACTTCGCGCTAGCTCCGGAGAATGCGGCGACCGTGGCTCGGTTATGCCGGCGGCTGGACGGTCTGCCGCTCGCGTTGGAGCTGGCGGCGGCGCGGGCCGGTTCGTTGTCGGTGGAGACGATTCTGGCCGCGCTCGACGACCGTTTCCGGCTGTTGTCAGGCCCGCGGCGGTTCGGTGCACCACATCAGCGGACGCTGGCGGACACGATCGCGTGGAGTGTCGACGCGCTGTCCGACGCGGCACGGCAACTGCTCTACCGGACGTCTGTGCTTGGTTCGCCGTTCACGCTCGAGGCAGTGGCCGGCGTCTGTACGGGCACTCCGATCGACGGACTCGACGTACCGATGCTGCTGGCCGAGCTGGTGGACAAGTCGCTGCTGCAGCCGGTTCATGAGTTCGAGCAGCTGTACGGCGCTCGGTACAAGCTGCTGGAAACGATTCGCGAGCACGCGTACTCCGGTCTGTCGTCGCAGGGCGATGACCTGATCGAGTTCCTGGACCGGGCGGTCGATTGGTGCTCGACGTACGTCTCCGGGCTGGAGGGCGCGTGGTCGTCGCCGGATCGCGACCGGCGGTACCGGGCGGCGCATGCGAACTCTGCCGTCTTCGAGGTGGCGTTGGAGCGTGCGGCCGAGCTGGAGCAGTGGGATGTCGCGGCGCGGATCGTGCTCGGGTTCCGGATTGCCTGGCAGTATCAGGCGAGCGTGGCGGAGAGTGGGATCCGGTGGGCGACGCTGTGCGCGGCGAACGTGTCGGACAAGGAGACCAGTGGCCGATTGCTGGCGATTGCCGGGCGGCTGTCTAGCCTGACCGGTGACGTCCGTGGAGCGCGGCGGCACTACGGAGAAGCGCGCACGCTGATTCCGGGTGAGACCGAAATGGGTCTGGTCGCCCGTGGCGGTTGGGTGTCCTCCGGCTCGCATCTGCTCGACACACAGAGCCTGGCCGAGATCCCGGCGCTGGTTGCGGACGCCCGGAAGCATGGCGACGTACAGCGGTCTGCGACCGTCCAGGCGATCTGCGGACTGGCGTTGCTGCGGTGGGGCCGGCTGCAAGAAGCCAAGGACCTGCTGCTCGCGTGGGAGGCCGCGTTGGTCAACCCGGGCGTCTACCCGGACGAGATCGCCTACATGGCACTCAGCCGCGTCGAGCTCGAGCTGGGCAACCTGGAAGCGGCTCGGCACTGGGCCCTGCTCGCCCGCGACAGTCAGGCGTCGGACGACCCGGAGCGGACCAAGGTGGCCGGCTGCCTGGCCATGGTCGAGTACCACGCGGGACAGTACGACGAGGCGCAGGCGCTGCTCGACGCGGCGGACGCCGACATCCGCGGGCACCGCGGGTACTTCGACTACGTCGTGATGCTGTATCGGTCCCGGCTGGCCAGGGATGCCGGTGAGGCGGAGCAGGCACGTCTGGCTATTCGGGACGCGGTCAACCGACTGCTCGCCGAGGGACGGGTCGTCTACCTGCTCCAAGTACTTCCTGAAGCGGTCGCGGTGCTCCACGCGCTGGGTCGCTCGGAGGCGGCTGACGAGCTGTGCGGGCAGTTGCTGGCGTGGCAGCCATCGATGGACCCGCCGATGCTTCCGACCGCGTGGGCGGTGCTGCAGGAGTCCTGCGGAAGCGCGTCGGTCGCGGACGGCTGGCCGCAGCCGGATCCGGCGGCCGCGGTGCAGCGCCTGGCGAACGACGTACTCGCTGCGCTTTCCTGACGCGCGTCTGCTGAAGCTGCCGGGTAACTGCCGGTTGTTCTGCCTCGTCCTGACCTGGCTGCCGGGCCAAGAATTGCAGCCGTAGGGCAGGTTCCACGAAGCAGAGACCGACACCCGCGCGGTACCGGCAGCGAAAGGGCGGTGAACCATGAAGAGGCCATGGTGCAGCGCCGAACTGCCGATGAGCGCGGGAGAGGCGACGCGGAGGGTATCCGGCGGCCGCATGGTGGGGGCGCCGAGCGGCTGCCGAGAGCTCCGGAGTGCTGCAGCGTGTGGATCTGTCCTGCTTGTACCGGGCGCCGTGCACCGTCAGGGCACTGCTTCCGGGGAGGGGTCCCAGCACAGAGGCCAGGCACACGACACAGGGGACGGGTGCCACGGGTCCGGCTGGCACGGGGAAACCGGTGGGTTGGTCACCCGCCGGCGGGCCGGCCGCTGGGGCCTCCCGGGACCTCGACGAGCTCGCGGTCAAACCGGTTTCGCGGAACCGGACACGGGGAGTAGCTCGCCGAGGCACCGACCAATTCCAGCTGACAACCAGGGGGAGTCAGCTCACACCGGGCCGGTGGCGTAGAGGGGACGCCACCAGCCCGGCACAACCAAAGCGAGGTGAAGGCTCCGGAGGGGTCGCCTTCACCTCGCTGGTGTTGTGTCAGTCCTTCAGCACGGCGGCTTTGTCGAAGGCGTAGCCGACCATCCAGCTCGCCTGCAGCCGGCAGTACACGATGTCGGTGCCCCAGCTGGACGGCGAGCTCCCGTAGTGGTTCGTGAGGTGCTCCTCGATCTCCGCGAACTCGGGATGATGCGGCCCCAGGAACTCGACGTCCCCATGACTGAACACTCCGATCCGTTCTCCGTCGACGTACGAGATGCTCGCCGCCGGCCGCGCCTTCAGATGGCGTGCCTTCGCCGCCGATCCCGACGTCGTGAACACCCACCGCGCATGCAGGAAATGGCCGTCGACGGCACTGATCCGCGGCTCACCCCGCGCTGTCACCGTCGCGAGGTTCAGCGTGCGCATCCCGGTCAGAATCCGGACCAGCTCCTCCGCATCCAGCCGCCGCGGATCCGTGATGATGTTGCGCAGATGCTCGGTCGCGCGCGCGTACGCCGCGTCGAGGAGCCTCTGCAGCTCGGTGACCTCCGCCGCTGTCTCCTTCATCTTCCCGAGTCTGACACCGGCCGCCGACAAAGTGCGCGTCCCTTCGTCCGAGCACCTGCTCGCGACGAATCGGAGCGGGAGACACGCTCTGAACTGTCCGGTAACCTCGCTGCATGTCAGCCCGCGTGCACGTCGTCACCGACTCCACGGCCGGCCTGTCCACGCACGAGGTGCTTCGTCACCGGCTGACCGTCGTACCGCTCCAGGTCGTGATCGGCGGCACGTCGTACGACGACGGCGCCACGTCGGCCGACGCGGTCGCCGAGGCGCTCAAGACCTTCACTCCCGTCTCGACCAGCCGACCCGCGCCACAGACCTTCGCCGACACGTACGCCGACTGCGCAGCAGACGGCGCCGAGGCGGTCGTCTCGATCCATCTTTCCGGTGACATGTCCGGAACCTTCGAAGCCGCGATGATCGGGGCCAAGGATTCGCCGATCCCGGTCCGCGTGGTCGACTCCCGCTCGCTCGGTATGGGCCTCGGCTTCCCGGTCCTGGCCGCGGCCGCGGCAGCCTCCGCGGGAGAGGACATGGCCGGCGTCGAAGCCGCTGCCCGGGCCCAGATGAAGTCCATCTCGGCGTACTTCTACGTCGACACCCTGGAGTACCTCCGGCGCGGCGGTCGGATCGGCGCCGCTCAAGCCCTCTTCGGTACGGCGCTCGCGGTCAAGCCCCTGCTCACCATCAACGGCGGCCGCATCGTCCCGCTCGAGAAGGTCCGCACCTCGAGCCGAGCGATCGCCCGCCTGGCAGACATCGCCGTCCAACGCGCCGGCGACGTCCCGGTGCAGCTCGCCGTTCACCACCTGGCAAACCTGGAGAAGGCCCAGTCCCTGGCCGACGATCTGGCCAACCGCCTGCCCAAAGCCGAAGAAGTCGTCCTCCGCGAGGTAGGCGCCGTAATCGGCGCCCACGTAGGCCCCGGCCTCCTGGCCGTAGTCATCGCCCCGCGCTAACCATCTCCCGACCCTTCCGCGCTCGGTCCAGCGAACCCGGCCACGTCGCTTCGGCCGCTGGCTGCTTCGCCGGCCCGTGCCGCTTCGCCCCTAACCCTTCGCCAAGCTGTGCCCCGCGCTCAGCAATGCCTCCGATGATCAGCAATGCCCCCGATGATCAGCAGTGCCCCTCGACTGGGCGCGACCCTCACCACTCGTCCGGGCTCTTCAAACATGGCCGTCCTTGCGACTTCAACCATGACAAGCGCGACAACCTCATGGTGGTTGGTTCTCCACAGGTTTGAAGTCGCGGTTCCGCAGGCTTCGCAGACTCGTACCTTCTTGGGCGTGAAGGTCTTTCGTCGTGCTCCGGTGGTCGATCCGGGCGCGCGGGAGCGTGCCCTGGCACGCCTCGGCGCCCGGTCACCGGAGCACGCGCCCGACGAACACCTGGAGGAGCGTGATGATGAGGTGCGAGGTGGATGGATTCCCGAATCGGTCCGACCGGAGCGACTACGCACTGCCCGCTGGACCCTGTCCCCGCGACACGTCCTGGTCCTGGCCGCCGTACTCATCGTCGGCCTGTCCTGGGCCGCCTGGTCCGTCTTCAAGTCCCGCCCCGAAACCCTCCCCGATACCCGTCCGACCACTGCCACCACCGGCTCACCCGTCGCCCAACCGACCTTCGGTGGGACACAACCACCCGGCTCCAGCCAATCCACTGGCACCGGCCAGCCAATCGGCTCGGGCCAGCCGGCCACCCCCGGCCAACAGCCCGGCACCAACCAACAACCGGCCGCCAGCCAGCAACCCGGTTCAGGCCTACCGGTTGGCCCCTCGCCCAACGCACCTGGACAGTCGGTCGTCGTCGATGTCGCGGGAAAGGTCCGCCATCCCGGCCTCGTCCGCGCACCCACTGGCTCACGCGTCGCAGACGTGCTGGCCCTCGCGGGCGGCCCACTCCCGGGCGTCGACCTCACACCCCTCAACCTTGCCCGCCAAGTCACCGACGGCGAGCAGATCGTCGTCGGCCTACCCGCGCCACCCGAGCCGACGAACCCACCAGGAGCAACCATCCCGGCCAGCCCAGGCACGGCATCCAGCACCGTGGTCAACCTCAACACCGCCACCCTCGACCAACTCGACGCGCTCCCCGGCGTTGGCCCCGTGCTGGCCCAGCGCATCCTCGACTACCGCACGCAGAACGGCCCCTTCACCACCATCGACCAACTCCAAGAGGTCCCAGGTGTAGGCCCCAAGAAGTTCGACTCCCTCAAACCCCATGTACGCATCTGACCCCACCAACCACCCCTCGCTCGCCGACAAGACAGCACCGACCGATCGTCGCGACTCGACCAACCCATTCGAATCCACCGATCAACCGCCCTCGGCCGATCCACCGCCCTCGGCCGATCCACCGCCCTCGGCCGATCCACCGCCCTCGGCCGATCCACCACCCTCGGTCGACCAACCTGACCCGCTTGATGCTCGGCTTCTGGTGCCGGCGGCTGCGGGCTGGCTGACTGCGGTGCTTTTGCTGAACCGGCAGTTCCAGACTGCCGTGATCGCCGCAGCCGTCGCGCTGGTCGTCGCCGGTGTGCTCGGCCTGCTCGTCCGCGCCCGACCCGCAACCGCCAAGCATCCGCTCGGCTGGACGGCGATCGGATCACTGGTCGTCGTGGCCGGTATGGCCATCGCCGCCGCACTTCAAACAGCCAGCCTCCGCGCCGGCCCGATCCACGACTTGGCAGCCCAATCAGCAACAGTCAGCGTCCGACTCAAACTCGAAGGGGACCCGTCACTCAGACAAAGCACGAACAGCCGACGCCCGCCGTATGTCGTCGTCAAAGCAACCATCGAGGAGGTACGCACCCGCGGCACCACAACCCGCATCCGAACGCCGGCCTTCGTCATCGGCACCGCCAAATGGCAGACCGTCCGCTACGGCCAGCACGTCGAGGCCACCGGTCGGCTCCAAGCAGTCGAAGCAGGTTCGGACGTCGCAGCGATGCTCTCGACCCGCGCACCACCTCGCATCGCCGACGAACCACCCTGGTGGTTGCGAGCGGCCGAGCAGGTCCGCAGCGGACTCCGAGAATCCGTCGCACACCAACCTGAGGACGTCCGCGGCCTGGTCCCGGCCCTCGTCATGGGCGATGAATCAGGCCTGTCTGCCGACCTCAACCAGGACTTCCAAACGACCGGGCTCACTCACCTGTCCGCGGTCTCGGGGACGAACCTCACGCTGTTGCTGGCATTCATCCTGCCGCTGGTCAGACTGATCGGTGTCCGAGCGCGCGGACTGACTGTGGTCGGTGTCCTCACGGTCGTCATCTTCGTCGTCCTCGCGAGACCACAGCCGAGCGTTCTCCGCGCGGCTGCGATGGGTTTGATCGCACTGGCCGCGATGACGAGTGGGGGAGCAGGGCGCCGCGCCGTACGGAGTCTGTCGGTCGCCGTCATCGTGCTCCTGCTTCTCGATACGTCGCTCGCGCGTTCGGCCGGGTTCGCCCTGTCGGTGCTCGCCACGGCCGGGATCGTCCTGCTCGGGCCCGGTTGGCGCGACGCGATGGCAAAGTGGCTACCGACCTGGTTGGCCGACGCGATCTCATGCCCGCTCGCTGCTCAGCTCGCGTGTACGCCGGTCGTCGCCTGGCTCTCGGGCCAGGTGTCGCTGGTCGCGGTCGGGGCGAACCTGTTGGCCGGGCCAGCAGTCGGCCCGGCGACGATCCTTGGTTTCACTGCAGCGGGGGTCGCCCTCATCAGCACCGAGTTGGCGCAAGTCGTCGGCTGGGTAGCGGGTTGGCCGGCGCGCTGGATCATTGTCGTCGCCCGCGAAGGAGCTGATCTGCCTGGAGCCGCGAACGCTTGGCCCGCAACGGTAGTTGGCGTCACCGTACTGACGCTGCTCTGCCTGGCGCTGGTGTTCGGCCTGCATCGCATCCTGGCCCGGCCTATCGCCATGGTCCTCGCAGTCGTCCTGCTCGCGGTCGTCGTACTGCGTCCGGTTGGATCGCCCGGCTGGCCGCCGGACGACTGGCTCTTCGTCGTTTGTGATGTCGGACAAGGAGATGGATTGGTGTTACGAGCTGGAGAGCGTACGGCGGTCGTCGTCGACACAGGACCGGACCCGGCGGCGATGGACCACTGCCTGCGAGACCTGGGTGTCCAACACATACCAGTACTCGTGCTCAGTCACTTTCACGCGGATCACGCCGGCGGGCTGGCCGGCGTACTTCACGATCGCCGTGTCGACGAGATCGAGGTGACGCCGTACTTCTCGCCACGCGCGGAGTACGACCGGGTCGTCGCCCTCGCATCGCAGCGTGGCATCACCCTGCGTACGGTCACCTATCACGAGAAACGCGTCGTCGGTCAGGTCAGCTGGACCACCCTGTGGCCTGCTCGCGTGCCGGCGTTGCCTCCACCTGGTACGTCCTCCGCGACCCCAACAGACGAAGGCTCGCCGGAGAACAACGCCAGCATCGCGATGATGGTCGAGCTTTCCGGTCTGAGGATCCTTCTCACCGGCGACCTCGAGCCCGAGTCTCAACGCGCAGTGCTCGCGACCGGCGCCGATCTCCGGGCCGACGTGCTCAAGGTCCCGCATCACGGCTCAGCCCAGCAGGAGCCGGCGTTCATCGCCGCCACCGGTGCACGCTTGGCCTTGATCTCCGCAGGCCGCGACAACGACTACGGGCATCCCGCGCCGAGAACCCTCGAGCTGTTGTCCCACGAGTCCATCCGTACCGCCACGACCAACACCACGGGAGCGCTGACCGTGACGAACCCGGACAATCACCTGACGCTTACCACGTCCGGCCACGACCCGTAGGCACGAGATCTGTGGACTCAGAAGAAGGTGACGGATGCGGTCGGGACTGTGATTTCCGGCTGGTCGCCGAGGGACCAGGCGGCTACGCGGGAGACGACGTAGGCCGGGATCTCATCCGCGACTCCGGGGACTGCCGGGACGTTGTAGGTGCCGTGCGCGTCGTACGGAAGGACCACGCGGTACCCGCGGGCGAGGGCGGTCTTCGCCGTCGCGTGGACGCACATCTCCGACATCACGCCGCAGATGGCGAGCGATCGTACGCCGGCCGAAACCAGGATCTTCCCGAGCGGCGTCGCATCGAATCCGTCATCCCGCGGCTTCCGGATCACGTGCTCGCGCGGTCCAAGCTTCACCGGCAGGTACAGCTCCCATCCGGGCGTGTGTGGTTCGTCGTCCGCGCCGGGCTGACCGTCGTTCTGAAGGTGCACAACGACCGCGCCGGCGTCTCGAGCCCGATCCAGAAGTTCCTCCACCCGCTCGAGCAGTTGCCTCGCGCCAGGCACCGCCCCGTCGCCGGATACGAACGCCGTCTGCAGGTCTACGACGATCAGCGCATCGACTGGCTCGAGACTCAAACTCATGCCGCCATCCTCGCGGCTCGGGCAAGGCCGCGCCGGGTTTTGTCGGGTCCACATGGGATGCTGGCTCGGTGGCTGCTCGTAGAGGTTCTGCACCGAAGCTCGGCGATGTGTTGCTGGTGACCGGGAGCGAGTCGTTCCTGGCGGACCGGGCAGTGCGTTCGGCGATTGCGGCTGTGTCGAAGCACAGTGCCGAGGTCGAGGTGACGGATGTCGAGGCTGTCACGCTGGACGTCGGGGTGTTTGCCGAGCTCACCGGTCCGTCGCTGTTCGCCACGGAACGGGTGCTGGTGCTGCGCGGGTTGGAGAACCTGCCGAGCGAGATGGCCCCGCACTTGATCGAGTACGCCGGTTCGCCGTCGGACGACGTACTCGTCGTGCTGGTGCACTCGGGTGGGCAGAAGGGGAAGGCTGTCCTCGACAAGTTGCGGAAGGCATCCGTCAACGAGGTGGTCGCGACGGCGCCGAAGGCGTGGGAGCTGCCGCAGTTCGTCGCGGGGGAGATCCGACTGCACGGCGGGACCGTTGACGAGGGAGCCGCGTCGGCCTTGGTGGATGCGGTCGGACATGATCTGCGGGCGCTGGCTGGGGCGTGTTCGCAACTCGTGTCGGACTCCGGCGGTCAGGCGGTGACGGCTGAGCTCATCGGGCAGTACTTCGGTGGTCGCGCGGAGGTGACGAGCTTCGCGGTTGCCGACGCCGCGATCGCCGGTCGGACGGAGCCGGCGCTGGAGCAGCTGCGGTGGGCGCTGGACTGCGGCGTCGCGCCCGTGCTGGTGACGAGTGCGATGGCGGGCGGGTTGCGCGGGCTGGCGAAGTACGCGAGTGCGCCGAGCGGGCTGCGGGAGACGGATCTGGCTCGGGAGGTCGGCGTACCTCCGTGGAAGCTCAAGCAGCTCAAGCAGCAGGTACGCGGCTGGACGCCCGGTGGACTCGCCACCGCGATCAAAGCAGTCGCCCAAGCCGACGCCGACGTCAAAGGCGCCTCCGGCGACGCCGGCTACGCCCTCGAACGCATGGTAATCACCGTAAGCCAAGCCCACACCCGCCGCTAAAACCCCACCCAGTCATCCGCGCCCACGTCACGCCCCAACATCACCCGCGCCCGCCTCACCCGCCAACGTCGCCCGCGCAGGTCGGTCGGGTGCACTACACCCGCGCACCTGATCCGGGCTGGCGTCACGCGCCAACGTCAGGCGGACGCAGATCGGGCGCACTGCACCCGCGCACCTGATCCGGGGTGGCGTCACGCGCTAACGTCACGCGGGCGCAGGTCGGGCGCAGGTCGGGCGCACTGCACCCGCGCACCTGATCGGGCTCGCGTCACGCGCCAACGCCAGGCGGGCGCAGATCGGGCGCACTGCACCCGCGCAATCTCATCCGCGCTCAGTCCCGCGCGCTCAGGTCGCGCGCTCACTGCCCTTGCCGCCGGAAACCGGGGACCCGCTGCAGTACACCCCGGATGCGGCATCCGAGCCACGCCATCCGCGCTCACTGACCTGTGCTTCCTGCACCCGCGATCGCATCCGCGCTCAGGTCACCTGCGCTCACCGCATCCGTACCCGATTCACCCGCCGGGCCTGTGCCGAGCTCTCACGGCCAGCCAACTGCTGACCGTCGCCGAGGGATCGCCTACTTCAGCCGCGTTCAGCCAGAGGCGGCCGCAGCGAGCCGTAGATGGCCACTGCTTGGGGGCTCGGATTTCACACGTTCACCCGCGTTGTGGGGCGCGGCCTCGTACCTCGCGCCGATATCTGCGCACGCCAATTAAGTGGGCGGCGGGGCGGGTTTTGGGTACGCAAAAACGATCGGCCGGTCCTGGGGACTGGCCGATCGTTGGGACCGCCGTGGGGCGGCCCGGCGTCAGAGGGAGGCGGCCTTCTTGAAGATGGCCGACTTGCGGTTCGCCGCCTGGTTGGCGTGGATGACGCCCTTGCTGACGGCCTTGTCGAGGAGGCGGCCGGCCTTGCGGGCGGTCTCGTTGGCCTTCTCGGCCTCGCCGGCCTCGACGGCCTCGTGGAAGCGACGAACAGCCGTCTTGAGGGTCGACTTCACGGACTTGTTGCGAAGTCGCGCAGCCTCGTTCTGGCGGTTGCGCTTGATCTGGGACTTGATGTTCGCCACGGAGCAGAGCCTCGATCAGAAGTATGCGGTCAGTACAGGATGGTGTTGCGGCGCACGGCTGAGCACCACCCGTGGGCGCGCGAAGAGCCAGATTACCAACAAGCCCCGGCGAGTTCCAAACTCGCTCCTCGCCCAGAGGAGCGGTGACCGCCGCGGGGGCACCAGTACTGCGGATCGGTGAGCGCGGCAGCACACCAGTAAAGCGGGCGGTGAGCGCCGCGCACATCAGTACAGCGGAGCGGTGACGGCCGCGGGAGACAAGGCCAGCGGTGGGGCGACCGAGGGGTGACCAGTAAGAGGAGCCGTGACCGTCGGCGGAGATCAGCCAAGCGGTCCGGTCGTCGCTGCGCGGGACCAGTCGAGGGGAGTGGTGGTTGCCGCGGGCAGCAGTAGGGAGGACAGCCGGCGAGGTCGATTCAGGGGAGTGGGGGCGACTCTGCGGTGGATTTCAGGCGGGTCAGGGTGGTGTGGATGCCGTGGGCGTTGCGCGGGGTGCGGTTGCCGAAGATCGGGCGGAACAGGCGCCGCAGGGGCTTCGGGCGGTGGTCGGTCCAGGACTCCGTCACCTCGCAGCCGCTCGTGGTCGCCCGGAACTCGTATGCCCACAGCGAGATCGGGATCGGCCCGAAGTGGATGGTGAAGGCGAACCTGCGGCCGGGCTCAGCGGCGACCACGCGGCCGAAGGTGAACCACCGGACGGCCCCCGACCGGTTGTGACCGATGAAACGTGCACCGACAGCCGGATGAGCACCTGCACCGCCAGCCGGATGAGTACGTGGACCGGCTGCCGGATGAACAGGTGCACCGGCAGCCGGATGAGTACGTGGACCGGCTGCCGGGATGAGTAGGTGCACCGACAGCCGGATCGGCAGGTGCACCAACAGCCGGATTGGCACGTGCGCCGCCAGCCAGATGGGCATCCGGACCGAGTAAGCCGGAGGCGCCTGGAGAGCTGGCCGAAGCAACGGCGGGAGGAGACGGTCGAGCGCCGCGGAGTGGTGTGCGCCAGCCCGACGACCAGCTGACCTTGGTGCATTCCGGGCTCCATTCGCCCATCCGGGGTAGATCGCTGACCAATGAATAGAGGGTCGCGGGGGACGCCTTCACCGCGATGGTTTCGGTCACGTCGGGCATCGGGTTTTCCCTTGCTCTGGGCACATACCTCCTCAGCCGAGCGTGACATCGGTACGGGCATGACGGCATACTCGGGGCCCCGTGACGCTGGTCACCCACCGGCGGCCGGACTGTCCGCGAGCGCTCAGCTCCCCATCGCTCCGTCCCAGCCCTGGAGGAACTCCGTGACCCGCCAACGCCAGGCGATTCTCGTCGCCACCGCACTGATCGCCGCAATGGCCGGCGTACCGGTGCTGGTGAACGCCGCGAGCGCCAGCCAGCCGGCAACGTCGCCGGCCGCCGATCCCGATGTCAAGCGCTCCGAAACCGGTGCGTACATCGTCCAGCTCGATGACTCCCCGGTGGCCGAGTACGACGGCGACATCGCCGGCCTCGCCGCCACCAAGGTCGTGCCCGGCGGCAAGCTTCTCAAAACGGCCGCCCCGGTGATCGACTACGTCAAGCACCTCACCAACGAGCGCGACCAGGTCATCCGTACCGCCCCCGGCATCAAGAAGCTGTACGACTACAGCTACACGTACGCCGGATTCTCCGCCGAGATGTCGTACGACGACGCCGTCAAGCTGGCGAAGTCGTCCGGCGTGAAGAGCGTCGAGCCGAGCGAGATCGAGCACGCCGACACCGTCGACACCCCGCGGTTCCTGGGCCTGTCCGGCAAGGGCGGCGCCTGGCAGCAGGCGGGCGGGATCGACAAAGCCGGCGACGGCGTGATCATCGGCATGATCGACTCCGGCTTCGTGCCGGAGCGGCCGAGCTTCGCGCCGATCAAGACCACCAAGCAGTCCGACGCGATCGTCGCGAAGAAATGGAAGGGCACCTGCCAGGCCGGCGAGGAGGCGCCCATCACCTGCAACAACAAGGTGATCGGTGCGCGGTACTTCGACAAGGGCATCGGCAACCGCCCGATCCCGGAGGAGTTCAAGTCCCCGCGCGACTACGGCGGTCACGGCACCCACACGGCGAGTACGGCGGCCGGCAACTACGGCGTCGACATGACGGTCATGGGCCGCGACTACGGCAAGGGCTCCGGGATGGCGCCGCACGCCCGCCTCGCGATCTACAAGGCCCTTTGGGCGGTTGACGCGACCGGTGGCGGTAGCGGTACGGACGCGGACATCGTGGCCGCGATCGACGCCGCGGTCGCCGACGGCGTGGACGTGATCAACTACTCGATCTCCGGCAGCGGCTCGTCGTACGTGAACGCCACCGGGCTCGCCTTCCTGCGCGCGGCGAAGGCGGGCGTGTTCGTCGCGACCAGTGCCGGAAACACCGGACCGGGCGAGGCGACGGTCGGCAAGACGTACCCGTGGGTGACGTCGGTTGCCAACGGCACCCATGACCGCGACATCCAGACCACCGTGACGCTCGGCAACGGCAAGTCCTACACCGGCGCGGGCATCGGTGCCGGTACGCCGCAGACGCCGGTGATCCTCGCAAAGGACGCCGGCCTCGCCGGTGCCGACCCCACCAACCTGGTGCTCTGCCAGGCGAACACGCTCGACCCCGAGAAGGTCAAGGGCAAGATCGTGGTCTGCGACCGTGGCGTCAACGCCCGCGTCGACAAGAGCCTGCAGGTGAAAAACGCCGGCGGTGTCGGCATGATCCTGCTCAACCTCACCCCGGGGACGCTGGACGCCGATCTGCACTCCGTCCCGACCGTCCATCTCGATGACAAGGTTGCGCCCGAGGTCAAGGCGTACGTCAGCGGCACCGCCGACGCGACCGCCACGATCAGCGCGGGTACGCCGGTGCGCGTCACCGCCCCGAAGGTCGCGAGCTCCTCCAGCCGAGGCCCGTCCCCGGCCGGGAACGGCGACCTGCTCAAGCCGGACGTCATGGCACCGGGAACCAACGTCCTCGCCGCGACGACCGCGTTCAGCGCGGCCGGTGGTGAGTACGCCTTCATGAGTGGTACGTCGATGTCCACGCCGCACATCGCGGGCATCGCCGCCGTACTGAAGAGCAAGCATCCGACGTGGTCCCCGATGGCGATCAAGTCCGCACTGATGACGACCGCCACCGGCAAGGACACCAGTGGCAAGCCGATCCAGAACGACTCCGGCTCGCCGGCCAACCCGTTCGGGTACGGCGCCGGTCTGGTGCAGCCGAAGTTCGGGATGGACCCGGGCCTGGTCTACGACTCGTCGTACACGGACTGGACGAAGTTCATCTGCGGCTCCGGCCAGGTCCCGAGCACGCATGAGCTGTGCGCGAACGGCAAGATCGACCTGAGCGACCTCAACTACCCGACGATCGCGATCGGAGACCTGGCCGGGAAGCAGACCGTCACCCGCACGGTCACGAACGTCGGCAATCAGCCGGAGATCTACTTCCCGAAGGTCGAGGGCCTGAAGGGGCTCAAGGTGACGATGTCACCGCGGATCCTGGTCACGCTGCCCGGCCGCAGCACGACGTACAAGGTGACGATCGAGAACAACGGCGCACCGCTCGAGCAGTACTCGTTCGGCAAGCTGACCTGGAAGTCCACGAAGCACACCGTGGCCAGCACAGTGGCGATCAAGCCGCTGACGGTGAGGGCGCCGGTTCAGGTCAACGGCAGTGGCACAGCCGGGTCCGTCCGGGTTCCGATCACCGCCGGGTACGCCGGAACGCTCGAGACCACCACACTGGGCCTGACGCCGGCGACGGTTGGCGAGGCCGCACTGAAGAACCCTGGTGGCGTCTCGTTCCCGACGACCGCACCGAAAGTCAACGACCACGTCGCCAAGTTCACCGTCGACGTCCCGGCCGGTACGGCGTACGCCCGGTTCTCGACGTTCGACGCGGACTACCCGGCCGGGACAGACCTGGATGTGTTCGTCTACAAGGCCGGTACGACGACTCTGCTCGGCAGCAGCACTGGCGGGTCAGCCGAGGAGGAGGTCAACCTCGCACAGCCCGCTGGCGGCCTGGTGGACGTGTACGTCGACCTGTACGCCGGAGCGAACGAGCAGCAGGTCAAGCTCGACCACTGGGAGCTGCAGAAGGCCGAAGGCAACCTGACCGTCACACCAGCAAGCCAGCAGGTCACCGTTGCCGGCCAGACCAGCGCGACTGCGTCCTGGTCCGGTCTGACGGCCGGCACCCGGTACTTGGGCCAACTGCACTTCTCCGACGGCGCCGATGGCTCCGGCTCAACCGTCGTGCGTGTAGACAGCTGAACAACGTCGTACCTGCAGCCAGCTGAACAACACGGAGGGGCGGCCGGAACACCACCGAGCCGCCCCTCCGTTGTCACTGCTCGTGCAGCGTCACTTCGGTCGTCTTCAGGACGACGGCGCACTCTCCGCTCCGGACATCACAGCGGTAGATCTGCTGCGGGACCGGCTTGCGGTTGTTGCCCTGCGGCTCGGTGACCAGCAACACCTGGCTCACGTTCTCGAAGACCGGCTCGGGCCATGCGATCACCTTGGTGGCCGCGGGCAGCCGGAGCCTCGTCTGCTTCCCCGACCGGATGTCGATGGCGAGCTTCACATCGCTGCTGACCACCGTCCGTCCGTCGGGAGACATGACCGGGTACGTCGACGCGGGCGCGACGTCGCAATACTCGCGGGCTTCGTCGAACGCTCCGGCACGCAGCACACCGGCCGCGAGACAGCGGTTGTTGCCGCGCCTGGTCGTCAACGCGACGACGTCGGACGCAGCGGGAGCCGCCAGACCGCCGTCGTACCGAGGGAAGTCGATCTGCGTGACCTGGTCGGACTTCGGTCGCCAGCCGTACAGCCCGTACTGAGTGGGCTGAGTGGCGTGAGTGGGCCAGCCGATCTCATCGACGCGGAACCAGATCCCGCGCTGGTTCCAGCCGAGCTTGGTCGGCCGGACCGGGAGCTCCGGGCTGCGGGACACCTCCTTGCCGGACTTGACGTCGAGTACGACGATCTCGCCCTTTGCGCCGCTCAGCCAGTGGATGACCGCGACCTGCCGCCGGTCGGGTGACAGCGTCGGACCTTCGGACCGCTCAGGTCCGACAGTCCGGAACGTCCCGTCCGGGTACAGGATGCCCGCTTGGAAACGCCCGCCGGCCGGCATCGTCATCCCGAGCCAGCCACCGTCGACCCGGCCGTAGAAGCCGGTGGTCCCACGAGGGATCGAAACGGTCCGGTCGCCGTCGTGCAGCTCTGCGTGAAGGTTGGTCAACGTGTCGCCGGTGATGACTGTGTAAGGCACTTCAGGCGCTGCGTGGGATACCGGACCTGGGGGCGGACCGGCCGGAACCGGGATCGAGCTGTCGGGTGAGAGGCGGGTCAGGAAAGTCACCGTGACGACCAGGATGACCGCGATCGCGGCGGCAGTTGCGAGGACCGGCCAGTGCCGGCGGCGCCCGGATTCGTCCAGGCCCGGACCGTGGGCGTCGTCGGGAACAGTGGCGGCCTGGGTGTGCAGGTAGTCGCGCAGGCGCGTCTCGGTGGCGTTCATCGGAGTTCCTCGAGGCGTTCGGTCAGGACAGCGAGGCCGCGCGACGAGGTGGCGCGAGCGGAGGATTCGCTGATCCCGAGAATCTGGGCAATCTCGGCAAAGGCGAGATCGAGGTAGTACCGGAGCACGAGCACCTCCCGGGTACGCCGGGGCAACGCCTGCAGTGCCCGCTGGACCTGCGACCGCTCCTCACCCAGTACGGCGTCGCTCTCGGCGGAGTCGTTCGGCGCCTGGTGCGGTGGGATGTACAACCGCGCGACCTTGCGCCGCCGCAGTACCGACCGGCTGCGGTTCACGACAGCGGTCCGCAGGTACGCCAGTGCCGCGTCAGACCCTCGCAACGGCCAGCGTCGGTACAGCTCGGCAAACGCCTCCTGTACGACGTCCTCCGCCGCCTGCCGGTCGTCCACCATCAGCACCGCCAGCCGGAGCAGCCCGACCCAGTGCTGTTGGTAGAGCGCCGAGACAGCCCCCTGTGCGTCCACAGGTACCGGGCGGCTGGTGCTCACCATTGGATTCGTCACACCGCTTGAGACGCGCGTGGCTCAGAAACGCTGCATCCGTTCACGTACCCAGTCGAGATGCACCAGAGCGTGCTCGCGCTGCCAGGCCCTGATCGTGGGCAGGCCGGGCGGGGCCGGCTGCGCGGCGCCCCACCACAGTCCACCGGCGACGGCCGCGATGAAGCCGGTGATCGCTTCGTCGGCCGGCAACTCGGGCAACGCCACCGACGTACGCATCTCGGCGTGCAGGATCACCGTGTCCGTCCATCGCGGAGCCAGCGCGGGATGGGCCCAGTCGATGAACACCACCCGGTCGTCGGTCAGGATCATGTTGTCGGCCCGCAGGTCCCAGTGCGACAGCGCCTTCCCCTCGGCCAACGCCCGTACGCCGGATCGCGCGAGCGCCGCCAGCTCCTCGACCCGACCAACCGCCCAGTCGGGTACGTCGAGATTGTCGGCCAGCACGTTGTTCCACCGGCTCAGGAACTCATGACTCCGTACGGCGGCGACCGGCGCGTCCGGCCACGGCGACGGGTCCAGAGCTTCCGACAACTCCTCCACCGCAGCCAGCACCCGGTCGGCGTCAGCCTGTTCCCACGGATGCGGAGGGAGACGTCCTTCGATGTCCTCGAGGAGCAGTCCGACCCAGTCGCCGTCGTCGTACACGTCGTACAGCACGGGCGCCATCGGCAGTGGGCCGATGGCCTGCATGGCGGTGATCTCCTGGCGGAACAGTTCCGGCGTCTTCGGGTTGAGCGACGTACCGACGGCCTTCAGGAAGGCACGGCGGCCGGAGGCTGTCGTCAGGCGCGCGGCGACGCCGGGGGAGAAGCCGCCCTGCTGGGTCGCCGCCGAGACCACGACCGACCCAAGCGTGCGCTCGACCCACGCCCGCACGACGGCGGGCAACTCCTCGTAGGGCATCCGGACCCCAGCAGCGTGCGCCATGCCTCACCACGCTAGCGGGCGCCCGCCAGTGATTTTTCGAATCCGCTGGCCCCGCATGGGATGATTGACCGGATATCCGCGTACCACCCAGGTAGCACCCAAGACGAGAACTGGATCCCCTCCGTGCCCGTTGGCCCCACGAATGTGCCGCAGCCGGGTCGCACCGACCCGTCGCTGATCCGGAACTTCTGCATCATCGCCCACATCGACCACGGCAAGTCGACGCTGGCCGATCGGATGCTGCAGATCACCGGAGTGGTCGACGACCGCTCGATGCGGGCGCAGTACCTGGACCGGATGGACATCGAGCGTGAGCGCGGCATCACGATCAAGTCGCAGGCGGTCCGGCTCCCGTTCACGCCCAGCCCCGACTCTCCGGGCGGCCTGCTGGCCCCGGACGGTACGACGTACATCCTGAACATGATCGACACGCCGGGCCACGTCGACTTCACCTACGAGGTGTCCCGGTCGCTCGAGGCCTGCGAGGGCGCCGTACTGCTGGTCGACGCCGCCCAGGGGATCGAGGCGCAGACCCTCGCGAACCTGTACCTGGCGCTGAACGCGGACCTGCACATCATCCCGGTGCTGAACAAGATCGACCTGCCGAGCGCACAGCCGGAGAAGTACGCCGAGGAACTCGCGCACATCATCGGCTGCAGCCCGTCCGACGTACTCCGGGTGTCGGCGAAGACCGGCGCGGGCGTCGAGGAGCTGCTGAGCGAGATCGTCGCGCAGGTCGACCCACCGAAGGGCGTCAAGGACGCACCGCCGCGGGCC
>Ga0136846_1217371_pt1 | contig 35684 bp, 27 predicted proteins | sample HopSoiMetagenom2_FD_96841 | JGI IMG/M metagenome (GOLD analysis project Ga0136846, IMG submission 96841) | Grasslands soil microbial communities from Hopland, California, USA - 2 Assembly 2016 (version 4) | ecosystem: Environmental > Terrestrial > Soil > Grasslands | place: USA: Hopland...
TCGGCTTTGTACGCCCACCCGCCATCGTGTTCGACGATCTCATAGACAATCTTGCTCATACGCTCTCCTGACGTTCTCGAGCACTCTGGATTCATATGGGCACCGGTCTAAGGTTTAGCGAGCACCGATGACGGGCGTCCGGTCTCCGCCAAGAACCCATGAAGTGTTGCTACCACCTGCGCACCTTCGCCCACCGCGGCTGCGACCCGTTTGATCGAACCGGACCGCACATCGCCGATGGCGAAGACGCCCTTGCGGCTGGTTTCGAGGGCGCGGCGTTCGCCAACGTCCGCTCCGGTCAGAATGAAGCCTTTAGGATCAAGTGCCACCCCGGAGCCCGCAAGCCAAGCCGTGTTGGGTTCGGCACCGATGAACAGGAACGCGTGGCGGATTGGCCGCTGCACCTCTTGGCCTGACTTCAGACACCAGCGTATTGCTTGGAGCATCCCGCCTTCACCTTCGAGCCCCGTGACCCGCGCGCCGGTGATCACTTCGACATTTGAGAGTCCATTGATCCGATCGACGAGATAGCGCGACATGTTTGCATTGAGGTCCACACCGCGCACCAGCAGCGACACCTTGGCGACTTGGCCCGCCAAGTAGACAACCGCCTGGCCCGCCGAATTGCCGCCGCCAATCAACGCGACCTCTTGGCCTGCGCATAGCTTGCCTTCAAGTGGCGACGCCCAATAATGCACACTCGAGGATTCAAAAGCTTCGAGGTTCGCTACATCAAGGCGGCGATAGCGCGCGCCACTGGCGATCACGACCGAGCGGGCTTGGACGCGTTCCTGATTAAACAGATTCAGCACGAAACAGTTCGCGTCCGTATCATTGAGCGCCTGCAACCTGGTCGCCTCATCCGGGATCGCCATTTCCGCGCCAAATTTCTGCGCCTGATTGTAGGCGCGCGCCATGAGGGCCATGCCGCTAATTCCGGTCGGAAAGCCCAGATAGTTTTCGATCCGGGCGGAGGCGCCGGCCTGCCCACCAAAGGAGCGGCAATCAAGCACGAGAACGGACAATCCTTCCGAGGCCGCGTACACGGCGGTGGCAAGCCCAGCCGGACCTGCGCCAACGACAACTACGTCGTAGAGACGATTTGGATCGATCGACTCCAGTAGGCCAATACAGCGGGCAAGTTCTGTCTCACCCGGATTGCGCAGCAATTGGCCACTCGGGCAGAGCACGATCGGCAACTCGCCGGCGCTCACCTGGAAACGGTCGATCAGCGCCTTGGCGTCGGGGTCGCTCTCGGGATTTAGGCTCACATGGGGATGGCCGTTGCGACGGAGAAAACCCTCCAGACGCAGCACATCACCATTCTCGGGACGACCGACGATTACAGGCCCGCCGGCTCCGGTCTCCAGCAGGCCGACGCGGCGCAAGATGAGCGCCCGCATGATCCGTTCGCCGAGCTCTGCTTCCGCGATCAGCAGCGCACGCAGTCGATCAGGCGGAATGATCAAGGCTTCTACTGTTGTCTGCGCCGTGGCGTCCACCAGCGCTGGCCGGCCGGCGAGTTGCGCGAGCTCGCCCATGAACTGCCCCGGTGCGTGCGAAACGATCAATTCGTGGCGCCCGGATTCATAACGCTGCATGATGTCCAGATGGCCACTCAGCACAATGACGAGGCCCAGGCCCACCTGTCCAATCCTCGCGACTGCTTCGCCCGCCCGAAAAATTCGTATGTCGCCGAACCGACGCACCCGCTCGACCTCCGCCGACTCCAGAGTCGGAAACATTTGGGCCCGCCGCGTCTCGATGATCCGCTGTACTGACGCAGACATGATTGTTGCTTTCGGGTAATTGACAGTGGGGACGTCCGCGTTCGCGGCTTCCGGATCAATATAGTTTTTGACCTGGCGCTCCCGCGGTCAGGCGAAAGCCCTTCTCGAATTCCGCGAACAGCGGAACGCCTCGGCGTGCACTTTGCGCACTCAGAGACTCACCATGGTTCCAACCCATGCGGCTCGCGCCATGACCGCTGCGCGCGACGAATTTCGTCGCTCGCCCGCCGTCGGAACAAACCTCAAAACCTTCACCTTCCGAGCCGTCCGGCCAGCCTTCTGCCTGCCGCCCGCGTCATTGCACGCCGACCAGGCGCCTCAATAGCAAAGCGGGCCGGATCCGAGTCAACAAATCCGTTCGAAAATCTAATCGCGATCAAATCGCTCACCTTTTCGATAGCATCGACCCGCAGCTGATATGTCGCGCTGCACGCCGACCACCTCGCTTCCGCAGCGGCCCGTCGGTCATTGCACCCGGCGCGTGATCCTCCCGTAACCTCCATACCGCCAATGCTTCAAGGCCAGCTGTGGCGCACCGCTCATCATCTTGATCTGTTGCACCTCCGCTTACCCCGATGGCACCCAACACCGTTCCGCTGCACATGATCGGGAGGCCACCCGGCCTGCGGATCATTGGCAGACCGATTCCCGAGGCATTCCAAACAGAGCGGTAGTCCAGAACTGCCGACTGCTTGCCGGACGCCGCCCTGGACGCGGCAGCTGCGATCGCCTTTCCGATCGCCATCCGAATAGATTCCGAATAGATCCCGTCCATGCGTTGGAAAGCGATTAATGAGCCTTCCGCATCACAGACGCTCGCGGCAACGGTGCCTTTCATTTCTTGCGCTTTGCTGAGTGTTGCGGCGAGCACCAGATTGGCCTCCGCTAAGGTCAACATAATTGGTCTCCATTGTTAAATGCGTTTTCAAATGCCCCTTGAAACGACGCGAAACCTGACAAGCCAGGCGGTGTGCTCTTCGACGACTCTTCTTGCCCAAGGAGGTATTGCGCTCCTCATGTGAGGTGTCGCGCGGGCGAGTCAACAGTTTGAATACCCGTGGCCATTTCGATCTCAATATTGACCTTAAACACCGCCTCGCCGAGGCGCCTGCGCGCCACGAATGACGTCTAGTGTCCAAAAGACTCCGGCAAGCACATTTGTTTCGTGGTCTCACCTTGCTCAATTTGAGTTTGGCGTGCGCTTATCGGTCGTGCGGTGCCGTATGCTGAATAGAGAGCAGCAAAGTCTTCGGCCATTTCATAGCAAAGCGTGAGCGAACGTGTTGCGAGATTCCAGTCCGCGCCACCATTGCCGCAGGACTTCGCTTCGATCGTGAACGGTGCGCGCCAAGCGTACTTGTTCGACGCATGCTGGGCCACGGCTTCTAGCAATTTGACGCTCTCGACAATTCTCGCAAAGACCTCGAAGCGCCCTCCTGTCTCGCGATAGCGCACGCGAATTTCCGTCCGAGGCCGGGTTCTCCGCAGATGACCTTGCAGAAGTTTCGTCCACGACCAGTCAGCATTGTTGAAATCGCCTCGGCAGGTCCGCCGACGATCTTCCGGAAGGCCTGCCTCTTCGGCAAGATGTGCGAATTTCCTTGGATCCGACCCGACCATGTAGCAGACAATCTGGTAGGCACGCTGTCGGCTTAAGCCATGAGAATCGTAGAAGGCTATCGGCACGCCCTCCATCCGATCGCGTCGATCGCTGTAAAACCAGCCTCTCGCGGCCTCAGTGAGAACACGATCCGAGAAGGCATCCTTCAATGCGAGCATCTTAACGGCGGCATATGAGTCCGCGGCATCTTCCTCCCGCCCCAGCACCGGCAACCCCATTTCGGTGACCTGGACGTGGCCCATTTCATGCAGCAGGACGAACAGCAGGTTGCCGACCACGAACTGAATTGTCTCACGACGCCGTTCCTTCGAAAAAGCGTGGAGGGTCGGCTGGTCTTTCAGCATGTCCGCCGCCGCGTCGATCCTATCTCTCAGAATGGATGGTGTCTGATCTGGCACCGCTTGCATTTCGCCCGCGCTACACAGGAAAGAAACGACAAAAAGTGCGAGAGTAAAAGAAATCCGGCTCAACGGGGGAGGCGTTGAGCCGGGGCCGCCATGGAGGACTGTCTTCTTCATTTCTCAGACGTCCACGACGCCGGCGGAGGGGGAGAGCCGCTCGGCTCGAGATCCAATTCAGCGGCGCTTAATGCCGTAGGAACAGGGTAACTTGCGGCCGTAGCCGTCGTCCGTGAAGCAGTCGTACGAAGTCTTTCCTGCGCTCTTCACCCGCTTGTAACTGTACGAGCACGGAAGCTTGCGGCCGTATCCGTCGTCAGTGAAGCATTCGTACGAGTTGGCGGCCCCCTTCTGAGAGGCAGCAACCGACGTGTTGGCGCCCGCGATAGCAAGCAAGCCCAGCACAGCGAACGACATCGTCGTGGTAAGGAGCGTCTTCATGGGGGAACCTCCGCTGATGCGTACATGGGTAAGAGCGATCATTGTCGCAGGACAATTCCCGCCCGCTTACGTTCATCTCGCGGTGGCTTTCCTGCCGGCGTGATGTCCGTGTGCGCTTTGAGAATGCACCTCGTGCCTTCTCGCATCCATCAGACCAACCAGCATTTGGGAGCTACCTTGGTCTTGTGCGACATCGTCACTGGTAGTCCTGGCCTGCTACTATCGGACAGACCGGGGCGTGCTGCGCTGTTCGGCGATGCGCCCGATACTTTCGGGACCCGCCGCGCCGTTCCTCGCCGCACGGTGCGCAAGAAGGACGAGCACCAGTTCCGCAACCGACGTTTCATATGCCGTCAGGCGCTTTCCGAAATCCTGCTCTCCGCTGCCACAGAAGAGGTGGGACCCATGCAGTGCCGCGACGCACTCAAAGGCGCAGCCCTCCGCATTGGTTCAGCAAAAACGGTCGAAGCTATCGTAGCGCCGCTTCGACAATGGCTACGCCCTCCTCAACGGTACCGCCGCTTACGCCCAGTCCGGCAACGACGCGGCCTTCGCTGGTGAGCGGCGGCTCCGCCGGCCATTGCGCAGAATCTTCCCGCCGCGAACGTGGTGAGCGGATAGAGCGGCTGACCGGGCGGCATCAGAGGAAGAATGTTTGCCGTTCGCATTCGAACGCGCGCGGACGTGCAGCCCTTCCTCTCAGAAAGTTCGATCGAAAATGCCCGGGCCCGTTCACGCGGTGCTGCAGTACGATGTCTGCGTGAACGTCAATAATGCAAACGGCAACTGCAGCGTGCGCTTACTTACATGCACCCTAATTTCCGAGTTGTCCCATGTAAAAGCCCAGTCGAGTTTCCGCATCACCTGGCTTATGAAAGCCCCTCTCCATCAACTCCTTGATCCGTTGCTGTGCAGCGGGTCGCGTGATCGAGGTCATGCAGGCTTCCCAGCCTGCCGCGATCTCGACGTCGGGCGGAAGGCTCGCTGAGTTCACAAGCCGTTTGGTATTGGCGATCGCCCATTTGTCGAACGACGCGATCCGGGCTGCCAACGCGTCGACAAATTCATCGAGCTCGGCGTCCGGCAACGAGCGGTTTACATACCCGAATGATTCGGCGAGATCGCCACGCACGTCGTCCGCGCCCAGAAGCACCTCCAGAGCGCGCCCTCGTCCGATGAGGCGCGGCAACCGCGCCATTGGCCCGCCGCCAGCCACGAGCCCGACCCCCACTTCCCACTGCGAGAAGACGGATTTTTCGCGACTAGCAAAGCTCATGTCGCAGGCGAGCGCGATCTCGCTGCCGTTTCCGGTCGCCCGCCCACGGATCAACGCGATCGAAACAAAGGGTGCACGCGTGATGCGCACTAAAATGTCAGGCCATGCCTCCAAGCCAGTCGGGCCCTGGGGTATGGCGGTCAGGTCCTCGAGTTTCGCGAGGAAGTCGGAATGATTCAGGAAGTACCCTTCCACGGCACTGTCGAAAACCACCACCTTGAGCTGGTCGTCGCTCTCGAGGTCCGCCAGCAATTCTTGAAATTGCAAGACAAACTCCGGCCCCATCAGATTTAGCGGCGGGTTGTCAAAGGTGACGCGCCAGTAGGCAGCTGAGATATGATGCACCCGAATCTGTGCAATCTTCATCAATGCGTCCACGGAGATCTCCTTTCGAAACGCCACAAGCAATAAATCGTCGAGCCGGGCCAAATTCGCCACGAGACGTTGGTATCGCCGAGACCAATGCCTTCGTATCGCGGCGCTCTGTCCCGCACGACGCCCCGCACGCCAACGACCTTCGAAGGCGCATGCAGAACTAGAGGGTCAACGGCTGCTCGAACTCCATCTGCCGATCGAGGCCAGATTTAGGATGCGAGAGCGGTCGGGGCCGGCCTTGCCATCTGCTTCAGCTTCGTCAGCAGGGTCTTCGCGGCAGGCCCCGAGGAATGTGGGTTCTGCCCAGTGATCAGCAGTCCGTCACTGACGACGTGAGGGGTCCAGTCAGCCCTCTTCGAGAAAGTGGCCCCCAGCTTCAACATCTCGTCTTCGACAAGGAAGGGGACCACCTTGGTGAGGCCGGCCGCTTCTTCCTCGCCATTGGTGAACCCGGTGACTTCTTTGTCCTCGACCAGGACCTTGCCGTCCGGCGTCTTGACGTGACGCAGTGCGCCGGTGGAATGACACACGATGGCGATCGGCTTGCCGGCGGCGAGGAAGGACTCGATCAGCTTGACGGAATGGGCGTCTTCGGCCAGATCCCACATCGGACCGTGGCCGCCGGGATAGAACAAGGTGTCGAAATCCTGCTGCGCGACGCTGTCGAGGCGGAGAGTCTTGTCAAGCTGAGCTTCTGCGGCGGCATCTTTCTCAAAACGAACCGTAAGACCGGTCCGGGTTTCAGGCTCATTGCTCTTCGGGTCGAGCGGAGGGCGACCGCCTTTCGGCGATGCGAGCGTAATCTCGGCCCCGGCATCCTTGAAGATATAGTAAGGTGCGGCGAGTTCTTCGAGCCAGAAGCCCGTCTTCCGGCCCGTGTTGCCCAGCTGGTCGTGGGATGTGATAACCATCAGCACTTTCATGGCTGTCTCCTGTGTTTTGCGGCAGTTAAATGAAACGGCGCCGGCACCGCGACACGGATGCTTGGGCGCTCACCTCGCTTCTCCGAGAAACTCTCGCTCCGCGGCGAGAACGAGTGAGACAGTTCTTAGCTGACGGGCCGCACGACATTTATTCAGACGTTGGTCCGCAATCGCAGCCAGATGGTATGAGCGATTGTCCGAAGGTCGGTACAGGAAGGAGCGCGCGTCGGCCCTGAAGGCGGGAACAGCGAAACGGAAATCCGAAACAACGGACGTGGGACACGACCGACTATCGAGCGTACACGAACCGAACTACAGATCGAGACCGCTTAAGCCAGAGTGGCCGTACGCGAAACGTAGACAGGCGCCGCGAGCGCCTGCTAAATTCAGATCGAATGCGCACGCGATCAGGTCGCGCGACTCGCCTCATAGAGAAACCAGACGCGTCGTTCGGCCTGGTCGATCCAGTTCTCGATGAGGCTCGCGGTAGCGATATCGCCGTGCTCATCGCAAAGCGCATGTGCCCCGCGGAGCAACGCTGCGAGCTGCTCGTTGTCCTGCCGTAATTCCGACAGCATATCGACCGGTGTAACATAACTCGCATCATTGTCCTGGATGCGCTGAAGGCGGGCGACATGTCCGATCGAGCGCAATGTCGTGCCGCCGATCTTGCGCACGCGCTCAGCAAGTTCGTCCGTCATGGAGAATATCTGCTCGGCCTGGTCGTCGAGCATCAGGTGATAGTCACGAAAGTGCCGACCCGACACGTGCCAGTGGAAATTCTTGGTCTTGAGATAGAGCGCGAATACGTCTGCGAGCAGCGTGGTGCAGGCTGCCGCGATGTCGCGTATCGCGTTTGATCCCAAGCCCGAGGGCGTCTGCAGCGGCGCGATCCGCCGCGATTCTATGTCTGCGATGCTCATGGTCCTGATGTCCTTTGCGTTGTGCTGATCCGCGCCTGTGCTCGGACTCGGCTGCTAGCGTATGTAGGTCGAGTAGACGTAGTCCTGGTTCTTCACTGCCTGGTGGCATTCGAAACATTGTTTAGTGGGATTGGTGACGAGCCTTTTGTTCGCGTCACCATCCACAAAAAATTCGAATCCCCAGCCGCCGGTCGAGGCGTAAAGCTCGGAGTCCTTCACCATGAGGGAGACGCCTTTCAGCGCACCTTCCGAATAGCTCCCATCCTTCAAGGTGAAATCGTGGAGGTCGCTGACGAAGATCGTCCTGTTCGGGTAGGGACCATTCGTCTCGAGCGCGGCCTCGCCAGCCGGATTGACGTGAATGATATGCATCCCGCCGATCACCTCAAACAGTGGGCTGTCTTTGGTCACGATCATGGTGTTGACGTGGCGCCAGCTTCGGTAGCCCTCGGGAAACTTCACGTCGCCCGCCGATCTGGCGTCGATCGTCAAAAGCGTCAACGTGACAGCGGCTAGCCAATATGCGTTTTGCTTTGGGGTGAAGCCGCTCATCGAATTGCTCCTGTTCCGTCGTCCGAGGCCTTGCCGTCGTTGTGGGTACTCGCCGACTGCGCCCCGTGCTGTGCGCGCGGATCGTCAGTGGCATCGACATATTGAAGACCAAGCGGTCCAATCGCCGTCACCTGGGTGACGTACTCGCCGGACTTCGCCCAGTGGAAATGCGACGTATCGCCGGGCAGCACGACGAGACTTCCAGGTGGATATGCCTGGAGCGTCTCGGGGTCGAACTCATCTCCGAGGCCGATGTAGAAGACGCCGGAAATCACCGTGTAGATCCGGTCCTCCGGATGCCGGTGCGGCATCAGCTTCGTGCCGTCCGGCATCTTGACGCGGATTACATAAGGGCCGGCTCGCGCAGGCTCGCCAACGAGCACCGCCAGGCGTGCCGCTGGCGGGAACGAGGCAAAAGGCGTCCAGTTGATTCCTTCGGGCAGGATCGAACGAAAAACAGCTTGGCCCGGCTGGTGGGGCCGAACCCGCGCTGCGCTCTGGGAAGACATATCCGGCCTCCTCACGTCGTCTGCTTCAATGCTGCGGGTTCGACGGGCATCTTGCGCAGGCGCTTGCCCGTCGCCGCGAAGATCGCGTTGGCGATCGCCGGGACGATGAGTGACGTTCCGCACTCGCCCATTCCGCCCGGCGGCTCCGAGCTTTCGACAATGTGCACCTCGACCTTCGGCGCCTCATTGATACGCAGGATCTGGTAGCTGTCGAAGTTGCTCTGCTGCACACGGCCGTCCTTCAGTGTGATTTCGCCATAGAGCGCCGCCGTGATCCCGAACATGATACCGCTCTCGATCTGCGCCCGGACGATGTCCGGATTGACCACGCTGCCGCAATCGACAACGCAGACGACGCGGCGCACGCGCACGGCACCACTCTTCTCGACTTCGACCTCGGCCACCTGGGCCATGTAACTTCCGAACACGAACTGCAGTGCGGCGCCGCGGCCCTCGCGCGACGGAAGAGCGGCGCCCCAGCCGGCCTTCTCCGAAGCAAGGGCGAGAACAGCCTTCGCTCGCGGCGACTTCTCGAGCAGCGCTAGGCGATACGAGACTGAATCCTGCTCGGCGGCGGCGGCGAGCTCGTCCACGAAGCTCTCGACCACGAAGACGTTGTGCGACGGTCCGACGCTCCGCCAGAACGCGGTCGGAATGCCCGGGGGCTCGACGCGCAGATATTCGACGCGGAAGTTCGGAATCGCGTAGGTCAGGTCGATCGCACCTTCTGTCGTGTCTGGATCGAGCCCATTTTTGAACGCCAACGGCAGCCAGCGCGCCGTGACCGACGAGCCGGCGAAGCGATGGCTCCAGGCAACCGGCAGACCCTTCTCATCGAGCGCGGTGGAGAAGCGGTCAAACCAATACGGCCGGTACATGTCATGCTGGATATCCTCCTCGCGCGTCCAGACGACCTTGACGGGCCCATCGACATGCTGCGCGATCTGTATAGCGCGCTGCGCGCCATCCTCCTCAAGCCTGCGGCCGAATCCGCCGCCGATCAGGTGATTGTGGACCACGACCTTGTCGAGGGGCAGGCCCGTGAGCTTTGCCGCCACGGCCTGAACCCGAGCGAGTGCCTGAGTACCGAGCCAGATCTCGCAAGCATCCCGGCGTACGTGCGCCGTGCAGTTCATTGGCTCCATCGTGGCGTGCGCAAGGAACGGAACTTGGTAGATCGCGTCGAGCCGCTTTGCGGCGCGCGCGAGCGCGGCTTCGGCGTCGCCGATACTCTGCGCGATCACGCCAGGCGTACGCGTCGCGATCTCGAGCTCCGCCGCCACGTCTGCGCTCGTCAGCTCGCCATGTCGGCGGCTGTCCCATTCGATCGTGAGTGCCTGTAACCCTTTCTTGGCAGCGCCCATGTGATCGGCGACGACCGCGACCGCGTCGTCTAGCCGTACAACCTGACGCACGCCCTTGACGGCGAGCGCCGCGGCATCATTCACGCTTTTCAGACGCCCACCGAATACGGGCGACTGCGCGAGTGTCGCAAACTTCACGCCTGGCGGAAGCACGTCGATGCCATAGACTGCGCTGCCGTTGACCTTGCCGGGCGCGTCGAGCCGTTTCGCCGGCGTGCCGATCAGCTTGAAGTCCTTTTGATCCTTGAGCGGCACGTCTTTCGGGATCGGCAGGCGCGCCGCATCGGCGGCGAGGGCTGCATACGTAAGCCGCCGTTGCGATGCGGGATGCAGGACGGTGCCCTTGAGCGCACGGCATGATGTCGGATCGACGCTCCAGCGCTTCGCTGCGGCCGTAATCAGCATTGCGCGCGCGGTCGCGCCTGCCTGGCGTAGGGGCACCCAGGCGCCGCGGATCGCATTCGAGTTGCCGGTCGCCTGCACGCCTAGCAGTGGATTGGCGTACCGCTTCTCATCCGGTGGCGCGTGCTCGAGACGCACTTGGGCGAGTTCCACCTCGAGCTCCTCGGCGACCAGCATCGGGATCGCCGTGTAAGTGCCCTGGCCCATTTCGACATATGGCATCGTCAGCACGACCCATCCGTCGGCGCCGATGCGAATGAACGCGTTCGGCGCGAACGTCTCACCACCGGCAGGGGCGGCCGCGTCTGTGTCTCGGAGGTGCAGACCCAGAAGCAAGCCACCACCGGCAGCTGCGGCCGTCCGCAGTAGGCTGCGTCGCGAGGGGGCTGGGAAGCAATGCGCCGTAGGGAGATCCAGCTCGGTGTGCTCGGCTGTCACGGCGGCCTCTACCTGTTCGACTCGGCGGCTTGCTTGATCGCCTCGCGGATGCGCATATAGGTCCCACAGCGGCAGATGTTGCCGGACATCGCATCATCAATTGCGGCGTCGGTCGGGTGCGAGTTCTCGGCGACCAGAGCCGTCGCGGACATAATCTGTCCGGACTGACAGTAGCCGCACTGAACGACCTCGCGGTCTAGCCAAGCCTTCTGGATCCGAGCGCCCGCCGGCGTTGTCCCGATCGCCTCGATCGTGGTGACCTTTGCGCCACCGAGGCTGTCGATCGATGTGATGCAGGATCGCGTCGCGACGCCATCAATATGCACCGTGCAGGCGCCGCACAGCGCCATGCCACAGCCGAATTTCGTGCCGGTCAGGCCGAGGACGTCGCGTAACACCCAGAGCAGCGGCGTGTCGCCGTCGACATCGACATTGTGCATCATCCCGTTGACATTGACGGTGAAGTCCATGACATCCCTTCCTTATTCTTGTGGGCGATCACGCCGCGGCGGCGCATGCCGTTCGAGTTGCCGGTGCCGCTCGAAGTGACGACAGGGACGCGGCCCAGCATGGCGAACTCATGCCGACGAAGATCGTGCGATCTCGTCCGGTCGCTCGCCCTGCCCCCTCTCGAAGGCTTGCGATCGCGACCGCAATGGGAAAGATGATCATGGCGCCCTCGTTTTGTCGTCGCGCACGGTGAACTCAGACTAGGCGTGCGGCTGACGCGGATGTTGCCGCGCGTCGCCTGGACACGAAATGTTCGTCAGGCCTCGCCGGCGTCGATGATGGCCGCCGCAAAGGCCTTCGGCGCCTCTTGCGGGAGGTTGTGACCGATGCCGCCAGCGATGGTGCGATGCTGGTACTTGCCGGTGAACTTCTTCGCGTAGGCAGCAGGCTCGAGATGCGGCGCGCCGTTTGCGTCGCCTTCGAGCGTGATGGTCGGCACGGAGACAACCGGGGCCGTGGCGAGCTTCTGCTCGAGTTCCGCGAATTTCGGCTCACCATCGGCGAGAGCAAGCCGCCAGCGATAATTGTGGATCACGATCGCGACGTGATCTGGATTGTCGAAGGAAGCCGCGCTACGCGCGAAAGTCGCGTCATCGAAGGCCCACTTCGGCGAAGCGAGCTGCCAGATTAGTTTCGAGAACTCGCGACGGTATTTGCCGTAACCGGCGCGGCCGCGCTCGGTCGCGAAATAGAACTGATACCACCACTGCAGCTCGGCCTGCGGCGGCAAAGGTGCCTTGCCTCCCTCCTGGCTGCCGATCAGGTACCCGCTGACCGAGACCATGGCCTTGACGCGCTGTGGCCACAGCGCCGCGATGATATTCACGGTACGCGCGCCCCAGTCAAAGCCGCCAAGCGTTGCGCGCTCGATCTTGAGAGCGTCCATCAGCGCAACGATGTCGACGGCCACCGCGGCCTGCTCGCCATTGCGTAATGTGTCGGCGGAGAGGAAGCGCGTGCTGCCGTAGCCGCGCAGCCATGGGATGATCACACGATAGCCAGCCGCGGCGAGCAGCGGCGCAACATCGACGAAGCTGTAGATGTCGTACGGCCAGCCATGCACCAGAATTACTGGCATGCCGTCAGCCGGCCCGGCTTCGGCGTATCCAACATTGAGCGCGCCCGCATCAATTTGCCGGATTGGCGCGAAAAACGTGTTTGTGCCCGGCGTGACCGCGGGTATTCCCGCGGCCTTCGGGGAGGCCTGCTCCGCAGCGGCCCCGACCGTCGCGAGTTGCGCCGCCAAAAACGAGGCGCCAGCAGCGCCAACCAGGAGCCGGCGTGGCCGATTGATCTGTTCCAGCTTGATGTCCATACGGCGCTCCATTGGGTGTGGTTGATCTTCAGCCGAACGTGAATGCGAATGCTTCGAGCCCGGATCGAAAAACCGACGTCGAGTTTAGGGTCGGTGATCAGCGCGGCGTGGGCCTTGCGTGCCGCAACGTCCTGTCCAATCAGCGAAGCGACCGGAATGCGGTGCGCATCTCGTCGCAGAATGCGACTGGCTGCTCCCAGGCGGCGAAGTGGCCGCCTTTCTCCAGCTTGTTGTAATGGATAAGCTTGGGATATGCCTTCTCGGCCCAACTCTTCGGTGCCGCGTAGATCTCGTCCGGGAACGCGCTCACCGCGACAGGGATCTTGATGCCTCGCACGTCGAAGAACCCGCCGGTTGGATGCTGCGTGTTGTCCCAGTAGAGCCGCGCCGAGGAGATGGCCGTCCCGGTGAGCCAGTAGAGCGTGACATTGTCGAGCACGTCGTCACGCGACAGGCCCTCCGTCTTCCCATCGAACACTCGCGCAATCATCTTCTGGCTGCGGTCGTCGTGATCGATCATCCACGCGGCGAGCCCGATCGGCGAATCCGCGAGCGCGTACAGCGTCTGCGGTCGGTTGTTCATCTCGATCGCGTAGCCGACGCCGGTCTTGTTGAAGTAGTCGAGCTGGTCCCACGCGTTGCGCTCATCGCCCGCGAGGTCGGAAGGCGGGGTCGCGCCGACTGCAAGGGCCTTCGAGATGTCAGCCGGAACCGTGGCGGGCATGTTGGTATGGATGCCAATGAGTCCGGCGGGCTGCTGCAACGCCATGTGTTCCGTGATCGCGTTGCCCCAGTCGCCGCCTTGGGCCACGTACCGCCTATATCCAAGACGTTGCATCAAGACGGCCCAGGCCCTCGCGATGCGTGGGGGATTCCAGCCCGGCGCGGTCGGCTTGGCGGAGAAACCGTAACCCGGCAGCGACGGAATCACGAGATGGAATGCGTCCGCGGCGCTCGCGCCATACGCCATCGGATCAGTCAGCGGCGCGATGATCTTGAGTTGTTCGACGACCGAGCCGGGCCAGCCGTGTGTTACGATCATGGGCAGCGCATTCTCATGCTTCGAGCGCACGTGAATGAAATGAATGTCGAGCCCATCAATCTCGGTGACGAACTGCGGCAGGGCATTGAGCTGCGCCTCAACCCTGCGCCAGTCGTGCTCGGTCGCCCAATGGCGCGCGAGCGACTGCATCGTCGCAAGCTGCACGCCCTGGGTCGCGTCGTTTACCTGCTCCCGATCGGGCCAGATCGTCGCGTTGATGCGGCGGCGGAGATCTGCGAGCGCCGCCTCCGGATAATGGACCGAGAATGGTCTGATCGAATTTTTCTCTGAGGCTTCTTCCGTCCCACTGGCGGTGCGCGTGGCGAACAGGCCCGCCGCACCAGCCGCCGCTGACACTGCGAGTACTCTCCGCCGCGTCGGTGTGGACGATTTTTGCCGCATGATCCTTCTCCCTTAAAACGGTGGTCAGCCGGGGCTAGCCCTCACCTCACCGCAACAAAATGCCGGCTCGCGCGCGTTTGACCCATTGGTCGATGTGGATCGTCGGCTACCGACTTTGGTATGGCGGCAGCGCGAGCGCGCCGGAAAACTTGACCGGCGGCGATCGCTCTAAGCCCGTCCAGAGTTTCGCAAGGCAGCTTCAATCGTGAACTCGGTTCCGCACGTGCTGTCCGATAGCTTGAGGAAAGCGCCGTTGCGCTGCGCCAGCTCGCACGCGAGCGCGAGGCCATGGGGCCGTTTCTGCCGATTCGCGTTTGGCCGGGTTGGAGCAGTCGCTCGCATATCGTGTGCGCGAGCCCCGGACCCTCGTCGGAAATCCTGATCGTCACCCGTGGCGGGGTTCTGTTCGAGCGCGAGCGCAATGCGGCGCCGCGTACTCACGGTCGACGCTCGAGCGATTCTAGACAGACGACGATTGTTCCGAGCGTGTTGCGAATGTCTTGCGCCATTGGGCAATCGCGTTCGATTCCAGGGCAAGTTCCCTTTGCCGCGACGCTTCCGAAGCCAGGTTGGCACGAGCGAGCCATACGCGGGTGGCGCGGGTTGGCTACTCGGAGCGAGCCACTCTTCGTTGGGGATAGAGTCGGAAAACGTCGGTACAAGGCTCGCTACGATGCGGTTCGGATTCCGAGCGCATCCGCCATCCGCACCAGATCCGCGAAGGTCCGAGCCGCCATTTTCTGCATCACGGCGCCGCGATAGGTCTTCACCGTGATCTCGCTCAAGCCGAGCTCGAAGGCAACCTGCTTATTCATCTTGCCGACGGTCACCAGGCTCATCACCTGCTGCTCCCGCGGAGAGAGGCTAGCGTAGCGGACGCGGACATCGGCCGCGGCGCCCTCCGCGGCACGCCGTTCGCGGTCGCGCTCGATCGCCGCCATGACCGCCTCGATCATGTCCTGATCGCGGAACGGCTTCGGCAGAAAATCGATTGCGCCGGCCTTCATGGCGCGCACGGACATCGGCACATCGCTATGGCCGGTAATCAGCACGATCGGAAGATGCACACCGAAGCCGTCGCGTCGCGATTGGAAATCGAGTCCGCTAATCCCGGGGAGCCGGACGTCCAGGATGATACAGCCGGGCCCATCGTAGCCGCGCGCGTCGAGGAATTCCTGCACTGATGCGTAGGTGCGGGCTTCTACGCCAACCGACGGGAGCAGCAGCCCGAGTGCGTCCCGCAGCGACACATCGTCATCGATCACGTGCACGATGGGCTGATCATTTGTCACCTCGCGTCCGGCGCGAGCCAATGCGGACATGATGATCCTCCTGGTGTGGACTGGCGGGGTTGGTACGGCCTACGTAAAAGACCAGAAGCCGGTGTCTGAAACGATTGCACGATCGTATCGGCGATACTTTGGTACCGTCGCTTCCAACAGGCACGTCTCGCGACGACCTGACGCGGATCCGGACCAACAGTCAGGGCCGAACCAAGACCAAAGTGTCATCGACCTGCTCCCGCCGCCCGTCGCATTGTTGGACCGTGGAGGCGCTGCAAAGGAAAGCATTGATGGAGAGGGGCCTTAGACGCGTCGTCGATGCGCTCCCCGGATTGATCTGGACGGCGCTCCCCGACGGGCAAATCGAGTGGTTGAGTCAATACTGGGTTCATTACACCGGACTCGAGCTCGATGCTTTGCGGGGCCGCGCGTGGCAGACGGCCGTCGTGGTGGAAGATCTGCCTCGCCTCCTCGGGCAGTGGCAGTGCGTTTCGCCGCCCCATGTGCCGGTCGAAACGAATGTTCGGTTGCGCTCGGCAGATGGAAGCTACCGTTGGTTCCGCTTTCGGTCGCAGGCCTCCCGCATCGAATCAGATCAGATCGTCCAATGGTCTGGACTTGCGATCGACGTCGACGACTGGGTGCGAGCAGAGGAGTCGCTGCGGGCGAGCGAGCGGCGCTCGCGCCTGATCGTCGACGGGCTTCCTGTGCTGCTCTCCACGTCGACCACGGACGGCGAGCTTGAACAGGCCAACCGTCACTATCTCGAGTACTTCGGTACGACCCTGGAGGAGCTGCAAACGCGCGAAGCACCCCACAGTTTGCATCCTGACGACCGCGAGAGAGTCCAGACGGCGCGTCGGGAGGCGATCGAAGCAGGCCGGCCGTACCAGGTCGAGTGCCGCCGCCGCCGTGCCGACGGGATTTACCGCTGGTTCTATCTGCGCGCCTTCCCGCTGCGCGACGGGCAAGGGCGCATCGTCCAGTGGTACCGCCTCCAAATCGATATCGAAGATCAGAAGCGGGCAGAAGCGCTGCTCGCCGGGGAAAAACGCTTGCTTGAAATGGTCGCGAGCGGGCGACCGATGTCGGAGACCCTGAGGTCTCTTTGCGAGCTGGTCGAGAGAGTCGCGCGAGGATGTCTCTGCAGCATCGTTCTGATCGACCCAGATGGCGCGAAACTCGAGGAGGCGATCGCCCCGAGCCTTCCCTCCGATTTCAACGACGCGGTGCGCAGCTGGCCGCTCGATTGCGTCGGCAGCCCGTGTGTCATGGCCGCCCGGGATAAGCTCCAGGTGATCACGCCGGAGATTGCGACTGATGCGCGCTGGCGCGCCTCATGGCGTGCGCTCGCGCAACGGCATGGCCTGCGGTCGTGCTGGTCGACGCCGCTGGCGTCGCAGGCCGGCAAGGTGCTGGGTACGTTTGCCCTCTATCAGCGCGAGCCGGGGACTCCGACCCCGCTGCAGCTCGATCTCATCGCGCAGTTCACCAATATCGCTAGCATCGCCATCGACCGCGCGCAGCGTGTCGAAGGTTTGCGTCGAAGCGAGGCCCGGCTCGCCAACGCTGAAAGCGAGCTGCGCGATACCTTGGACTCGATCCCGACCATTACTTGGCGGGCCCGCCCCGATGGCTATGTGCAGCAACTCAACAAACGCTGGTTCGAGTACACTGGAACGACTCCAGAGCAGGTGCGTGGCTGGCGCTGGAAGCTGTGCGTCCACCCGGATGATCTTGATCGGCTCGTCGACATCGGGCGTGAATATGTCGCGACCGGCACGCCGATCGATGCGGAGGCACGGCTGCGCCGACACGATGGCACGTACCGTTGGTTTTTGTTCCGACCGTCGCCAGTTCGCCATGAGACTGGCACAGTCACCGGCTGGTACGGATCGATCACCGACATTGAGGACCGCAAGCAGGCCGAAGCGAAGCTGGTCGAAGCTGAACGCGAGTCGCGGCGGATGCTTGATGAGATTCCGACGCTCATCGTGCGCGGCGCCACCAACGGTTACATCCAGTATCTCAACAAACAATGGTTCGAATACACCGGTTCAACGCATGAGACCGCCAAAGGCTTCCGCTGGCAACAGTCGCTCCACCCCGACGACAAGAACCGGCTTATCGAATTCGGCGCACGGTTCGTGGCCTCCCGGGAGCCAGGAGACTGTGAGGCACGCCTACGGCGGCACGACGGCGCGTATCGTTGGTTCCTTTTCCGGCCCTCGCCGGCATACGATGAGACTGGAACGTTTGTTGGATGGTATGGGACGGTTACTGACATCGAGGACCGCAAGCGAGCCGAGGAAGCTCTGGCGGCAAGGGAACGTGACCTCAAGCTCACAATTGAAACCATACCCGGACTGACCTGGTTCTGCCGCGCAGATGGGCGGGCTGAATTTCTCAACAAGCAGTGGCAGGACTACACCGGTCTCTCGGGTGAGGACGCGCTAGGATGGAATTGGACTCAGGCGGTTCATCCCGACGATCTGCCGGAGCTGGAGCGCCGCTGGCGTGAGACTCTTGCTTCCGATCAACCGGACGAACACGAAGCACGTATTCGCCGGTTTGACGGTGAGTATCGTTGGTTCCTGTTTCGTTGCGCGCCCTTGCGCAATCAAACAGGGGCTGTCGTTCGCTGGTACGGGACCAACACCGATATCGAGGATCGCAAGCAAGCGGAGGCTCGTCTCGTTAAAGCCGAACGCGAGCTGCGCGTCACGCTGGACTCGATTCCCACGATGACTTGGCGGGCCGCGCCCAATGGCGATGTGCAACGGATTAACAGGCAGTTTTTCGACTACACCGGCACGACACCCGAGGAGACGCAAGGTCATCAGTGGCAATCCTGCGTGCATCCAGACGATCTGCCGGGTTTCATGGCCGTCGCTAACGCCAATATACCCGCCGCGGGGAGACCGCTCGACGCCGAGGCGCGCCTGCGGCGTTTCGATGGCGTATATCGCTGGTTCATGTTCAGGGTCGCACCATTGCGCGACGAAACCGGAGCAGTCACCGCGTGGTACGGGACCATTACCGACATTGAGGATCGCAAGCGCATCAAAACCCAGCTCGCGGGGGAGAAGCATCTGCTCGAAATGGTCGCCTCTGGGCGTCCTTTGCGCGAGGTTCTTGGCGAGCTTTGCGGGGTTTTCGAGAAGGCTGCACCCGACTGCTTCTGTGACGTGCATTTGATCGACTGGATTAATCAGACATTTGAGTACGGCGTCGCGCCCTCTCTTCCGTCCAGCTACACCGCGCCGATCGCAGGATTGCCGCTTCGCGATGACCTCGTGCCTTGCGGGATAGCCGCCCACCAGAAGATCCAGGTCATCGCGGAAGACTTCGTATCCGATTCGCGTTGGTGCACATCCCCCGTCCGGTCCCATGTCTCGGATCACGGATTAAGATCCGTGTGGAGCACGCCGATTCTGTCAAAGGAAGGGAACGTTCTTGGTACTGTGTGCGTCTATCAGCGCCGACCCGCCAGTCCGTCGGAATATCATCAAGAGCTCATCGCGCACGCGACGCACATCGCGAGTATCGCGATCGAGCGCTCGCGCGCTGAGGCCGCGCTGAAACGAAGCGAGACATTTCTGGCGGAAGGCCAGCGCATCAGTCGCACGGGAAGCTTTTCGTGGCCGGTCGAGAGAAATGCTATCACGTTCTCCGAGGAGCTCCGTCGGATCTTCGAGTTTGAGCCCGATGTGTTCGTGACTCTGGGACGCCTGCGCGAGCGGACGCATCCGGACGACCGTGCTTTGATGGACGACAAGGTGGGCTCCGTCCGCGCCGGCGCCAACACGCCCGAATACGAAATTCGGCTTATGATGCCGGATGGCCGGATCAAGCACGTTCGTATCATCGGCCGCTTGGTACGCCACCAGGACGGCAAGCTGGAGTGCCTCGGCGCGGTCCAGGACGTGACGCAGCGCCGGCTGGCGGAAGAGGCCCTCGACAAGGCCCGATCAGAACTCGCGCACGTGACTCGGGCGGTGAGCCTCGGCGCATTAACGGCGTCGATAGCGCACGAGGTCAATCAGCCGCTCGCCGGCATCATCACCAATGCCAGCACCTGCTTGAGGATGCTTGGGGCTGATCCGCCGAATATCGACGGCGCGCGAGAGACCGCGCGCCGCACCATCCGGGACGGCAACCGCGCTGCCGATGTGATTACGCGCCTGCGTGCGCTGTTCAGCAAGAAGGCGGCCGCGACGGAAACGGTCGACCTGAATGAGGCGACGCGCGAGGTGCTCTCGCTTGTGTACGGCGACCTTCTACGCAACAAGGTCATTCTGCGGGCCGAGCTCGAGGATGCCTATCCGCTGCTGGTCACTGGCGATCGAGTCCAGCTGCAACAAGTCATCCTCAACTTGGTTCGCAACGCGTGGGACGCGATGAGTGAGGTCAATGATCGTCCAAGGGACCTGCACATCAGGGTCGACCTAGATCAACATGGACGTGCGCGCCTCACCGTAAGAGACGCGGGTTCCGGCTTTGGCCTGGAGAATGCCGAGCGACTCTTCGACGCGTTCTACACGACCAAGCCGGGAGGCATGGGCATGGGCCTCTCGCTCAGCCGATCAATCATAGAGAGCCACGGCGGGAAGCTGTGCGCTCAGGTGAATGACGGCGCCGGCGCCACATTCTCATTTTCTATCCCCCGTCATTCGGCGAGTGCGGGGGACGAGGCTGTCATCTGGACGCGTCCAACGTCGGGTCCGAACGACTCGATGAGGAATGCCTAATGCGAAATCGCCCACTGGTATCCGTGGTCGATGACGACGAGTCCGTCCGCGAGTCGCTGCCCGATCTGTTGCGCGAGTTCGGCCTTGCGGTCGAGACCTTTGCATCAGCGGAGGAGTTCCTCGCGTCGGGGAAAATTACCGACACCCGTGTTCTTATTCTTGACATCGCGATGCCGGGCATGAGCGGACCCGATCTGCAGCGTGAGCTGAAGCTCCAGCGCCACGAGGTTCCGATCATCTTCATTACGGCTCACGCGGACCAGTCGATGCGGCCGCGGCTGTTCAAGGAAGGCGCGGTAGCGTTCCTGCTCAAACCCTTCAGCGATACGGCTCTGCGCGAGGCAGTCGACATTGCGTTGGCGATGCGATGAGCGGGGCCCGTGGTCTTGCAGAGCAACAGAGCAGGACGATAGATTCAGCGTGTGAACCGCCCCTGTCGATCGCCGGATCGAGACCATCAGCGTGATGCAGCCAACCCCCATTGTGTTTGTCGTCGACGATGACATTTCGGTGCGGGAAGCATTGGAAGCGCTGATCCGGCACGAGGGCTTCCAAGTCGAGACCTTCGCATCCGCACAGGCCTTCTTGGCGCGCCCGAGCGCCTTGGTGCCAAACTGCCTAGTGCTCGATGTGTCGCTGCCGGATCTCAACGGGCTTGACCTCCAGAAGCGACTCGTCGACCGCCACGAAATGCCCATCATCTTCATCACCGGCTATGGCGATGTGCCAATGACGGTTCAGGCAATGAAGGCGGGCGCCGTTGAGTTCCTGATGAAGCCATTCGGAGACGAAGTGCTGTTGAGCGCCATCCGTCAGGCCGTCGAACGCAGCCGCCTGGCATTCGATCAGGAAGAGAGCTTACGTGTGCTGCAGCAGCGCTATGCCTCACTGAGTCGCCGCGAGCTGGAAGTCATGGCATTGGTCGTGGCCGGGCGTCTCAACAAGCAAGCCGGCTTCGAGCTCGGTATCAGCGAGATCACCGTCAAGGCGCATCGCGGCCGGGTCATGCGCAAGATGGACGCGGGCTCGCTCGCCGATCTCGTCAACATGGCCAGCAAGCTTCGACTCGCGCCGCGGGCGCAGCGGTGAGGCAAGGTCCTTATCGATATCTCAGCGCCAATCACGTCGTCAGAGGAGCTGACCCAGGATAGCATCCAGGCTAAACGGCCCAGCACCGTCGGCAATGAATAATGCCAGCAGCAGGATGTAGAGCACCTCAGGGAGATATAGAAAATCGTCTATCTCGTCGGCCTTGTCGATTCCAACCGAAGCCTTAACGCGGCGTACTCCGTCAGTGCAGGCTGCGACAAAGCAGATCGTGGCGAGGCCGAGAGCCGCTAGGGGCGTTAGGAAGCCGAAAGCCACCCCAAGGCCCCCAAAGAACTCAACTCCAGGAATAAACCACTGCATTGCCCGAGTGAACGGAATCCCGCAAGTTTGCAGCGTGGCGACTAAGGTGGCGCGGCGTTCGGTGTTGGTGATCTTGTGATAACCCGACAATACAAAGAATGTACCGACGGTGATGCGCGCCGCCAAATAAGGCAAAAAATCGCTAAAAAGACCGTTTTGAAGCAGATGTGAGACTGTGTCCAACATTGGCGCTCGATATTGGATTGATGTGCCATTCTGAGTTTGGCCAAGACGCCTAAGGGAAGATCTGTTTTCAGTAGGTGGTTTATCTTGGACTGCAACTCCGACCACTTCAGGCTGATGAGTAAAGGTTCCGGCTCAGCGGTCACGCGATATGGAAGCAAGGGCGTGGTTGCCTAACGCTGGTACTGGTCTGATCCTTCTCTAGCAACAATCACGGAAAATAGATGGTTCTCGTCGGTCAAATACGAGATCGGAGTCCAGCCGCCGGCGCGCAGCAGTACGCCGGCATCTCTCGGCCCGTACTTGATGCTGTTCTCGGTATGAATCGTCTCGCCCTTTGACATGGAGAATAGCCGGCCATCAACGGCAAAGTGGATGTCGCGCGTAGCCACGAGGTGCATTTCGATCCGGGCCTCCTCGTCATTCCATCGTGCAGCATGACGAAAAGCCGCTACCGGCAAGGACCCCGCGAGTTCGCGGTTAATGCGATGCAGGAGATTCAGATTGAATGTCGCCGTTACGCCCAGAGCATCGTCGTAGGCACGGAGGAGCACGCCTATATCCTTAAGGCGATCGATGCCGATCAGCAGCATAGCGCCCTTGCCAAGGGTCCCGGCAATTGCTCGGAGCAAATTGACAGCGGCTGGAACCAACAAATTTCCGATTGTGGACCCGGGGAAAAAGCCAAGCTTTGGCGTGTCACGGATTGCCAGAGGAAATCGTAGCGCTCGCGTGAAGTCTCCTTGGATCGGAAAGACGGGGAGATCCGGAAATTTTGCGGAGAGCTGCTTTACGGAGTTCGACAGAAAGTCGGCCGATATGTCTATCGGCACGTACGCTGACGCGGCTATCGCTGAAAGCAGAATCGGAGTCTTCGCGGACGAACCTGCTCCGAACTCGACCACGGCGCGTCCCGGTCCAACCAACGCCCTGATTTCGCTGGCTGCGTCCCGGAGGATCGATCGCTCAGTCCGACTGGGGTAATACTCTGGGACGGTCGTTATTGCTTCGAATATTTCGGAACCGCGGCGGTCGTAGAGCCAACAGGCCGGTATCGCTCGCGGTCGAAGGGAAAGACCCTCGAGCACGTCGTGACGGAAGGCCGGGTCAATCTCAATAGCGGCCAGTTCTGCGTGGCTCTGGGCGCGAAGCATTACAGATCCTTTGGGAGCCGGACGCCGGTGAATCCCCCCGGCTCGAATAGAAAGCGAAAGCGTGTGTCACAGCTTCGATAGCCCCGAGAGAATACTCTAACGACGAAGGTTTCGAAAAACTGAGTCATGCGCGGCAAGTGACATTGCGCTGGCGAGGCGTCGGGGCTGATTGTGCGCTGACGCCCGCATCGGAGACACGATCCGCCAGCATGATGCTGATCTTGCGCACGCGGTTGAGATACGCTTGAACATTCGAATTTGTCTTTGGACTGCGGCGGCGGTTTCGCCGATGCCAGCTCGTCAATCATTGCATTGCGCCTTAACTTGATCGTCGCAGCAGCCGAGAGCTGCGCGAGCGACCTCGACCAACGCAACATGCTCCATTCAGCGCGCTTCACCCATCCGTACGCTCCGGTGAGCAGTCACATACTTTGGTATGGTCGAGGAGCACGGTTCAAAGAAGCACGTCGACGAAATCGACTCTCTTGGATTTTGCTTTGACCATGGATCCGCTCGCCTGATTGCGAATAATCGAGCACAGCTTGATCGGCAACTCTCGTGCTCGGCCTCGAAATCTCTTGCAGTCTCTCTCCCACCCAAACTTCCGGTTTTTCACACCAACCCGTGAAGGAAGTTGCGAACAAGGAGCGCGATGTCATGGGTCGCTTCGTCAGTCGCGAAAACTACCTGGCTCGAGCATGTGAATCTCTTACGTCAGGCACCTAGGCATAGTAGGCAGCAGCGGCGTCTCATAAAGCCCTCTCTTCTCAATGCGGCGACGTTCGTGCGCGCACCTGCGACGACGGGTCGGAATGAGGGCGGCTTTTCCTTCGCGCAACTCGCGCCACGGTAAGACTGCACCACTTAGAGCTTGAGGACTGCGGAATTTAGCTGCATGTGCGATCATTCTAAGATCGGTCAGCCCCCATCATAGCTTGCATTGCCTATATTTTCAGCGCCTCGGCCAACGGCAAAATAACACGATGCGCGAGTACGAGCGACGATGGTACTCTTGGCTCTGCCAAGAGTACCAGGCAGTCGGCTGCAACGGCGAGGCTTGAGAGTGGCGCCATCTCGTCGGTTCAATGTGAACGGGTTTGGCGACCTTGAGGTCTTGTCGGAGGATAGTGAACTCCTCTGCTGCAGAGGGTGGCGTGATAGCGCAGAAGGTGGACGCGACCGTGTGCTGATCGTTCTTCCCGCTTCGGAACAGCCAACACGCGCTACCCTCGATCGCCTCACTAATGAATTGTCCTTAAGGGATGCGCTCGAACGCGCGTGGGCCGTGCAGCCGCTGGAGATCGTGCGAGATCTCGGTCGAACCATCTTGGTACTTGATGATCCCGGAGGCGAGTTGGTGAGCCGGTTTTCGGGCAAGCCGATGGATGTGGAGAGCTTTCTGCAAATCGCCGGCGGCATCGCCGCGGCCCTTCGCAAAGTGCATGAGCAGGGTCTCGTGCATAAGGACGTCAAGCCTGCCAATATTTGGGTGAACACCGCGAGCAGTGAGGTAAGGCTCACCGGCTTCGGAATCGCGTCGCGACTTAGTCGCGAGAGGCAATCCGTCGAACCGCCAGAGTCTATCGCTGGAACACTGGCCTATATGGCGCCCGAGCAGACCGGACGGATGAACCGCTCGATTGACTCACGCAGCGACATCTACTCCCTCGGCGTGACACTTTATGAGCTGCTGACGGGGAGACTGCCCTTTACCGCTTTAGATCCAATCGAATGGGTACACTGCCACATTGCGAGGCGCGCTGAGCCGCCTAGTGAGCGGGACAGTGAAATTCCTCAGATGCTTTCGTTCATTGTAATGAAGCTTCTCGCAAAGACTGCGGAGGAACGGTATCAGACTGCTGGTGGTGTGGAGTACGACCTCCATCGGTGTCTCATAGAATGGCGGCGACATGGACACATCGAACCATTCCCGCTGGCATCGCACGACACATCAGACCAATTGCTGATCCCGGAGCGGCTCTACGGCCGCGAGAGCGAGGTCGCCACTCTGCTCGCCTCCTTTGATCGCCTCGTGGCGCACGGCAAGTCAGAATTCCTGTTGATTTCGGGTTATTCCGGCGTTGGCAAAACCTCGGTCGTGAACGAGTTACATAGGGTGCTCGTCGCGCCGCGCGGGCTTTTCGCTGCAGGCAAGTTCGACCGATACAAGAGGGATATCCCATACGCCACCTTGGCCCAGGCTTTCCAGGCCTTGGTCCGTCAGATTCTCGCGAAGAGTGAAGCCGAACTCGGCCACTGGCGGGAGGCATTGCTCCAAGCGCTTGAGCCTAATGCGGATCTCATCATTGACCTCATTCCAGAATTGAAGCTCATCATCGGGGAGCAGCAGCCGGCGCCTGAGCTGCCGGCACCCGACGCCCAGCGACGCTTCCAGTCATTACTGCGCCGTTTCCTCGGTGTCTTCGCGCGCCCCGAACATCCGCTCGCCCTATTTCTTGATGACCTGCAATGGCTCGATGCGGCTACTTTGGATCTGCTTGAGGATTTCCTCAGTCGGGAGAGTGTGCCGCACCTGCTGCTCATTGGCGCCTATCGCGATAACGAGGTCGATGCTTCTCATCCGCTAATGCGTAAACTTAGGTCGATCAAGGCGGCCGGCACCTCATTCGTCCAAGAGATCACGTTAAGGACGCTGGATGCGCAACACGTTTCTCAGTTGATCGCGGACGCACTGCATTGCGAAACAGATCGGGTGGGGGATGTGGCTCAACTGGTTCTACAAAAAACCGGCGGCAATCCGTTTTTTATCAATCAGTTCCTCTCAACACTGAATGATGAAGGGCTGATCGCCTTCGATGCTGTGCATTCGCGCTGGTCGTGGGATCTCAAGCGCATCCAGGCGAAGGGCTACACCGAAAACGTAGCTGACTTGATGATCGACAAACTGATCCGGCTTCCTGCTGCAACCCAGCATGCGCTTCAACAGCTGGCCTGTCTCGGCCACATGGCGGCCATCCCACTCTTGGCTATGGTTATCGGCACCACGGAGCAGCAGCTGCACGCCAGTCTGCTCGAGGCACGTCACCAGGAGTTGGTCGATTTCCTCGAGAATTCCTACCGATTCGTCCATGATCGCGTCCACGAAGCTGCTTATTCGCTGATCCCAAACGAGCGGCGCGCCGCTCTGCACCTGCGGATCGGCAGGATGCTCGTCGTGCACACACCTCCTGGCAACCGGGAGGAGGCGATTTTCGAGATTGTCAACCAGCTCAACCGCGCGTCGTCGTTAGTGACGGCTCCGGACGAGCGCGAGCAACTGGCCGAGTTCAATCTGCTTGCCGGCAAGCGCGCCCAAGGCTCGTCGGCTTATGTATCTGCGTTGAATTACCTGACAACGGGAGCCGCGTTACTGACGGAGGACGGCTGGAAGCAGCGCCGCGAACTCTGCTTTGCTTTTGAGTTGACCAGAGCACATTGCGAGTTCGCGTCCGGAGCAATCGCAGAAGCCGAAATTCGTTTGCGCACACTTTCCATTCGGGCCGTCATGATGGCAGAGCGCGTCGCGGTGGCCTGCCTGCAAGTCGATCTTTACCAGGCAATCGACCGCAGCGATGAGGCAGTCGCCGTCGGTTTGCGTTCGTTGCGACACCTGGGCGTCGACTTCCCAGATCGTCCAACGGAAGCCGATGCGCGACGCGCGTATGATGACATCTGGACCAGACTCGGTGCTCGCGCGATCGAAGATCTCATCAATTTGCCGCTCATGACCGACCCGGATTCGCTGGCAGCTGTGGATCTTCTGATCAGAGTTGCGATCCCGGGGCATTACTTCAACTCTTCTCATCTCTTCGCGGTGGCTGTTTGCACGGCTGTCAGCCTGGGACTCGAGCAAGGTCACAGTGATGCGTCCTGTATCGCCTACGCGCAGCTGGGCACGTTGGCGACTCACTACGGCCAGTTCGACGCCGGCTACCGCTTCGGACGGTTAGGGTGCGAATTGGTCGAGCGACCGCGATTGCAACGTTTTCAAGCTAGAACGTTCGAGACATTCGGTTTCGCCGTGCCGTGGACTCAGCATGTCCGAAACGGGCGCGACTTCCTATTTCGTGGCTTCGACCTCGCTAGCCGGATCGGTGAAGTCAGCTACGCAGGATACGCTTGCGGGCAGCTCACGACCAATTATCTCATGGCCGGCGACCCGTTGATTGAGACTCAAGAGCGAGCCGAACACGGGCTCGCCTTTATCCGCAAAGCGGGGTTCGCGACGATCGAGGGCTGGATACTGGGGCAACTTGGTCTCATCCGCAGCCTGCGGGGCCTGACTAGCAGGCTTGGCTCCTTCGACGACGCTGTGTTCCGTGAAAGCGATCTCGAGCGCGATCTGGCTGGCAAGCCGGCGCTGGCACTCCCGGAATGTTGGTACTACATCCGGAAACTGCAGGCGCGTTTCCTCGCGGGCGAATACGCAGACGCTCTGCAGGCGGCCATCCAGGCCGAACCGATGGTGGAGGGTACGTTATCTCTTTTGGAGGTCGTCGAGTATCACTTCTACGATGCGCTTTGCCACGCTGCAGTCTACGAATCCGCCGCGTCTGAGGACCGCAAATTTCATCGCGCGCGGCTGACGGAACACCTGAAGAAGCTCGACACCTGGGCGCTCCATTGTCCCGAGAATTTTGCCAACCGAGCGGCACTCGTCGGCGCGGAGGTGGCGCGGATCGAAGGTAGAGACGGCGACGCGCTGCGCCTGTACGAGCAGGCCATTCGCTCGGCCCGCGAGCATGGTTTCGTGCAGAACGAGGGCCTAGCGTATGAGGTGGCCGCACGGTTCTGCAGCGCACACGGCTTTGAGACATTTGCCGAAGCCTATCTGCGCAAGGCGAAGGATTGTTATTTACGTTGGGGCGCTGACGGCAAGGTGTGGCAACTGGAGCGGCTTTATCCTCATTTGGCGAGTGCTGAGGGACAGCATTCCACGGCGACCATCGGCTCGGCGATCCACCAGTTGGATGTTGCAAGCGTCATCAAGGCATCTCAAGCCGTGTCCGGCGAAATCGAGCTGCCGAAGCTGATCGAGCGGCTAATGACGATCGCGCTCGAGAATGCGGGCGCGGATCGCGGCCTTTTAATTCTGCCGGTGGGCGACAAATACCTGATCCAGGCGGAGGCGCGAGCGACCGGCGACCAGGTCGAAGTCACGATGCGCCAGGAGCCGATCAGCCAGATCGCCTATCCGGAATCCCTCGTACGCTATGTCATCCGCGCCCGGGAAAGCGTGATTCTCGATGATGCATCCAAGCCCAACCTGTTCTCTGCGGACCATTATTTGCGCGACGGAAAATCGAAGTCGATCCTCTGCCTGCCATTGATCAAACAACGAGAATTGGCCGGGATTCTCCTTCTGGAAAACCGGCTAACTTCACACGCATTCACACCGGCTCGGATCGCGATCCTCGAAGTGCTGGCGGCCCAAGCAGCCATTTCGCTGGAGAACACGCGTCTTTATAGCGATCTCCAGGAACGGGACGCAAAGGTCCGACGCCTTGTCGATTCCAATATCATCGGGATATGCGTTTTCGATGCTGACCGTCGCATCACGGAGACAAACGATGCGTTTCTCAGCATCGTGGGATATAGCCGCGATGACGTCAAATTGGGCCGGCTGAGCTTTTCAGGCTTGACGCCTCCCGAATGGAGCGGAGTCGACGAACGGTTCTTGGCAGAGTTGGCTTCAACCGGGACATGGAGACCTTCTGAGAAGGATCTTTTCCGGAAAGACGGCAGCCGCGTGCCCGTGCTGGTGGGTGGGGCGGCCTTCGGCGAACTCCGACACCAAGTCGTCGCTTTTGTTGTCGACCTGACCGAGCGAAAGCGCGCTGAGGCTGAGCTAGCGCACGCGAACCGAGTCGCGACGATGGGTCAACTTACGACGTCCATTGCGCACGAAGTTAACCAACCTATCGCTGGCACGTTGACCAATGCTGGAACCGCTTTGCGCTGCCTCGCCCGTCAGCCGCCAAATCTGGAAGTGGCCAAGCAGGCGATCGACCGCATTATCAGAGACGGCCGGCGGGCCGCCGATATTGTGAGCCGGATTCGTGAGTTCTCCAAAAAGGCGCCGGCGCGGAACGAAAACCTGGACATTAACGAAGCGATTCTGGAGATCATGACACTGACCCGTGTGGCAATATCAGAGCATGGCATCTCGGTGAAGATGCAGCTGTCAGAGGACTTGCCGTGCATTTTGGGGGACAGAGTCCAACTGCAACAGGTGATTTTGAACTTGATCATGAATGCCATCGAGGCGATGAGCGAGCTCAGGGAGGAATCGCGCGAACTGCTGATCAGCACCGATGAGGACGAGCCGGGCAGCCTGGTTGTTGCGATAAGCGATTCCGGCGCCGGCCTACCTCAGGCCAATCCCGAGCGCGTCTTTGAAGCATTCTATACGACCAAGTCCAGCGGACTGGGGATGGGATTACCCATCTGCCGCTCGATCATCGAAGCCCATGGGGGACGATTGTGGGCGACGGTGAATGTGCCGCGGGGTGCAGTTTTTCAATTCACGGTGCCTGTCAGGCCTGAGGCGAATTAGCGGACAGGTTCTCCTGTTCGGCGAAGGCGCGATCGACCTCGTCGCGCAACAGCGAGGTCAATTCCACGCGCAACGCCAGCAGAGCCGGCGACGTTAGATCCCGAGGTCGCGGGAGGTCGATCGGTACGATCGCCTTGACGCGGCCAGGGCGCGCGGTGAACACTACGACGCGGTCGGCGAGCGCCATAGCTTCATCGATATGGTGGGTGACGAACAACACCGAGGCCTCACTCATTTTCCAAACGTCGAGCAGAAAGACCTGCATCTTGATGCGGGTCTGGACGTCTAGGGCGGCGAAGGGTTCATCCATCAGGAGGATCTTGGGCTGCATGGCGAGCGCGCGCGCGACCGCCACCCGCTGACGCATTCCGCCGGAGAGTTCGTCGGGACGCATTTCGAACGCATCGGAAAGCCCAACACGCGCGAGCATCCGACGCGCCGTCTCTTTGCGTTGCTCGATCGGGACGCGGCGCACCGAAAGGCCGAAGCCGACATTCTGCCAGACGTTCAGCCATGGAAAGAGGGAAGTCTCCTGGAAGATCAGGCTGCGCTCAGGCGCCGGTCCGGTAATGGGTTCGCCGTGCGCGCTGATCGTGCCCGACGTCGGTTGTTCGAGCCCCGCAATAAGATAGAGCAGCGTGCTCTTGCCGCAACCAGATGGGCCGAGCAGAACGACGAACTCGCCAGGGTAAATATCCAGGAATATATCAGTGAGCGCCTCGTGGGCGCGAGCGCCGCCCGCGTTCCACACCTTGCCGACGCGGACGCAGCTCATCGCAGGTGCCGGGCCGTTCGATCGCGGCTCGTCACCCACCGCTGAGCCCCGCTTGGCCCTTAGGAAGCCAGAACAGCACCTGCCGCTGTAGCATTCGCAGCGCAAAGTCGAAGGTGAACCCGAGGAGACCGATAATGACGATGGTGAAGTAGACCAGCCCGGGGTTGAACGTGTTGCGGGCCACGGAGATGATCTGTCCTAGCCCGTAACCGACGCCCGTCGCCTCGGCGACAAGCACCACCATCCAGCCACCGAACAAGTTGAGACGAAGCACCACCAGCAGGCCCGGCAAGATCGCGGGCAGGATCACGCGGGTGTATATCTGTCCCTTGCTGGCCCCCATGATGCGCGCGACGCTGATGTAGTTGCGATTGACGGAATCGATCTGCGTGACCGTGGCGATCGTCATCGTGAAGAACAGAGCGATGAACACCATGAAAATCGCGGGACCGTTGCCGATGCCGAACAGGAAAATCGCCACCGGGAGCCACGCAACGGGCGATACGGGAGCGAGCAAAGTCACGGTCGGAAGCACGAGCTTCCCGAACAGAGCGCAATAACGGATCATCGCACCCATGCAGAGGCTGGTGATCGCTGCGATCGCGAGGCCGGCGAGCATCCGGATCGTTGATGAGGCCATGGTGATCACCAGGGCGCCGAAGGGCGTCGGACCGGAATTGGGATCGACGCCGATCGCCCAGCGTTTGGGAGTGTTGAAGTACTTCGCTTGGCTGGCGAAGTCGCCGAGGAAGACGTGCGGAGGCGGCGCCAAGCGCTGATCGGCGAGGCCGACATACCAGAGGAATTCCCATAAACCGGCGAACAGCCCGATCGAGAGCAGGCCCCAGCCCAGCGTCGGCCCGTGCTGGCGGATGAATTTCGTCGTCCGCCCGAACAAGGAAGCTGCCGATCCCGGAGCGCGGGGGACCTTTGGCTCGCTGCCGATCTTGCCGCTGTCGGCTGTCATGCAGCTCAAGCTCAAGCCGACTTGTACTTAAGTTGGGCGTAAACCTCGGGTACTTCGGCGATCGCCGCCTCGAGATAGCTCCAGTCGATCGCATCTTTGTCGGGCTTTTTCTTAATATAGCCCATCGCCATCACCGAATCGACACGGTTCAAGATGAAGTCCGTCTGAGCTCTCTGATCCACCTTCGCCGGTTGGGCCCTTCCGCCGATCCGAGCATCTTCGAGCGAGGTCTTGTAGTAGGGGCCAACCAGCGCCGCGAGCAGGCCTTCGCGATCCTGCTCCCAGAGCAGCTGCGCCTTCAGCATCGCCTTAATCAGCGCCTTGATGCTCTTGGGGTCCTTCGCCAGCAGAGCAGTGCTCGCGGCGAGCACGCAGTCCGTGTATTCCGGCCCATAAATATCGATCCCATCGGACAGCAGGACCGATCCCTTCACATCATTGAGCAGCGCCGAGCCATAAGGCTCGATCGTAGAGGCGACATCGATCGCGCCAACCTTGAACGCTGCCATCATGTCCCCGATCGAGTCCATGTAGCGCACGGTCACATCCTTGTATGCGACGCCGTTCTTCTTCATCCAATCGTAGGGGAGCACTTCGAGCGTGTTATTCTGGAACGTGCCGAGCGTCTTACCGTTGAGCTTCGCGGGCGTGTCGAGCCCCGGCTGGGCGACGATGTAGACGCCCTGGACGCCCCCGCCGGCGACGATCTTGACCGGCACGCCGGCGTCGTAAAGTGCCAGGAAGTTCGTATAAGGTAGCACGCAGACGTCTACCTGTCCGGTACCGAAAAATGTAATCTGATCAGCGAAGGAAGGGGTATCGATGAATTGGAGCGTCAGCCCGTCGTCCTTCGCAAGTTGGCGTGCGTGCGCGATGAAGAACGCGACGTTGCAAAAGCCGCTGCCATAGCTTCCCTTGACGCTCGCTGCAGCGCGGGCCGATCCGGGCAACCCCACCATTCCGCCCGCTGCCCCGATCGTAATAGCTCCCAGCGCGCTCGCTTTTAAGAACGATCGGCGGTTCAAGGCGGCCGTCGCGGCAACTGCCAAGCCAAAGTTGTGATGACAATCACACATGAGTCAGTCCTCTTGCAACTTGCACTCATCAGTAACGCCGCTCGGAGGCGCTATCCGATGGGCAGAGCATTCTGCTGCGGCGGCTTCCGCCGGACATCGTATCAGGTGCATGCCGGGCAACCCTTCGCTGCTCGTGGCTTCCGCTTCGGTGCGGCGAGCACCACGAGCCTACGATTCTCCGGTCACGGACCTCCTCGCATGAGGTCGAGCGCGCAACCCTCTGATCGGGCGCCGTTGCTAGAGTCGGCGAGCAAGTTGACAGAGTGCACAGTCATCGCCGGAGAAAGCATCGGCCTCCATTGGTCGCGGCCGACTTCGATATGGCCAGGATCTTCCTCATGGATCTACTATACTACACGAAGCCCTGGGCTGCCACGGCTACCGGCCCACGCGAGGCCAAGTTGATAGAGTGGAGCAGATTCCCATGGTTTCCGCGGCGACCTTTTTTTGCCAGCTTGCGTATCTGATTGTTGGATACTTTGCGCTCCGCTGAGAGCGCAAGCTGACACGGCAACTCGGATTTCATCTGGCCATCGCTGGTCTTATGGCTCGAGCTTGATGACAACTTTGGACAGCTCAAACTTTTTCGAAGAAGCGCCTGCGTCACTTCCGAGAGAGCGACGTCTCTGGCGGCAACTTTTGAAAGGTCTCGGTGTTGGGCGCTCCCGGCGCTTAAGCCTCGGAATGCATTACGATCTGCATCGCCTGCGTAAACGCGGGTGCAAAGGGGTTCATGAACGGCACGCCTAACTCGTGGCCGGGAAAATGAAATCGGAGTTTTTTGATAGATTGGTTATTAGAACATACGACAGATCCGAGAGAACAGCGCCGCCCACCCCGCCGTGAGGCCGGCGCTCCGGACGCGTTTGCCTGCTTACGGCAGCGCTCCCGCCGGTCCTGGTACCGGTTGATCCAAAGGGTGTGAGTCAGGAGCACAGAGCCTTGGGCCCGTGAAGAATTTTTCTGTAAGATAGTCGTAAAACCACCGCTCGCCTGGCTCGAAGCTTGCGATTATCGGGTGCCCCGTCGCGGCGTGATGTTTCGATGCATGCCGATTTGGAGAACTATCACAGCAGCCGATATGGCCACACTCGGCGCATCTCCGAAGATGCAGCCACCATCCTCCGAGGGCCAAGCATTCCACACAACCTGTTCCGCTTGGTTTGGCTGCCGGGTTGATCCCAGCTCTCTTGGGTCTCATGGGATCCTGCCGATTTCGTTTGGCTTCGGTGGTTCCTGATCGAAAGGCCCGCCACTGCTTGCAATCTCACGCGGCCCTTGAGGCTCATTCATAAGAGGCAACTTCATATGTGCGTCGCTTAACCGTAAGCGAAGTTCGGCTTGCTCTGTCCAATTTCTATAATATAGCCGTCGGGATCGCGAATGTAGCACCGTGTCTCGCCATATTTGTCTTTCGGCTCTGTGATGAATTCCGCCCCTCGGCTCCGCCATAATTCATAACACGCTTGAATATCTGCAACACGGATGTTCATAAAGCTGCTGACTGAATTGGGAGCGACCGGCGCGGTGAGTGTAACCGACGGTTTGTCGGGTGTCGGGCCGCCGCCAACGTTGACGATGAGCCACGTGTTCGCGATCTGGATGTATCCCGGCGCACCATTGCTGTCGCCTTTGCTCAGAACGCGACCTCCAAATACCGTTTCGTAAAATCGAGCAGACGTTTCGATGTCGGCGACAGTGAGGAAATGTGCGATGGTGAACCCATTCTCCGGCGGCATCTGATAGGTCTGCTGCTCAACTTGCACTTGGTTCATAGACGACTCCTGACCGGGTTAACGCGTCTCAGATTAATCATAAGAAATCTCGAGGAATGGACCGATCCCAGTCGCGACGACACAACTCGCTCGCGCCCTCCCACGCGCGCAAACTCCCTTGCAGTAGGAAGGCACTCCGCGTGGATGACAGCCGCATCTGCGTCTCGACCCGAATTTGCCATTCGTTTCGCGACAGGGTCTGGGCATGGCGCAGCTCGGCAACGGCGCTGAGTGGATCATTCTCCTCGACGTGATACTCCGACTTGCCCTCCGTGCCCGATACAAGGCCAATGCGGTCGATCCGTTCAAATCGAACACCATCGCGCCGCATAATTGTTGGGTTCTCGGGCGGCGCCGTCGCGGGTTCAGAAAAGGACGACAGCCTAGCGTCGATGTCCTTGGATAAGCGTTGCGGCAGATCGAGCGTGCCAGCAAAGATCCGCACAGTCGCCGTCTCCGGACTGGGCCAGACCATGGGCCAGTAAGCCGTAGACATTGCAAGCCTCACCTTGTGGCCACATGGAAATGCGGAGCCCGCATCATTGAGCTGGATGCGTACGCGGTGCCGCTCACCCGGCACCAGCGCGGCAGGCTGTTCGTGTCCCACCAGATGAGTGAGGTTGAGCACACCATAACTGATCCGTAGCGATTCACCGGACGGGTGCACATCGCACAAGCGAACGACGAGATTCGCAATCGGCCGGTCTGACGCGACATCGAGCGTCACGATCGGAGCGCCAAGGATCTCGATCGGCTGATCAAGTGGCGTCGTCTCGAAAACTAAGGAGAGCGCGTCATCTTCCTGCTGGTCGCCCGCTTGATCGCGCCCACGACCGAACGGAACCCACTCGCCTGAACACTTGCCGACCGACTGCGGCGAGCACACGGCTGTAGCCGTCAAAGGGGACGCGGTGTCCCGCAATCCCTCATCTGTCAAGAACAGCCGTCGCGGTGTTATTCCCGGCGGTGGCCACGACGGTTCTGCAATCCAGCGGCCAGGCAGCGTGTCGTGGTGGGACGCCGGTTTTACACTGTCCATCATCCACGCGCGAAGCATAGGTTCTTCCATCACACCCGTATCGACGCCCTTCAGCCAATAATCCCACCAACGCAGGATTTCCTGGAGGAACCCGATCTGGGGCCCGGGAAGTGCAAAATGCGGATAGGCGTGTGCCCATGGCCCGATGAGACCCTTGCGCGGCACCTTCAGTCCCTCGAGAAGGCGCGGGATTGCATTCTTATAACCATCGGCCCAACCACCGACGGCATAGACCGGGCATTGGATCGCTGCATAGTCCTCGCAAACCGATCCATGCTTCCAATATGCGTCACGTCGTTGGTGCTGCAGCCAAGTTTCCAAGAACAGCGGTATGTTCTGCAGACGCTCCAACCACATCGCTCGCCAACTGTCGCCGACCAACGCCGGATCGGGCGGAAGGCACATCAAGCTGAAAAAGAAAAAGGCCCAGTCAA